>OMJG01001058.1_pt1 | contig 17450 bp, 14 predicted proteins | sample 1646431 | NCBI WGS metagenome assembly OMJG01 (sample SAMN03771674, study PRJEB25209) | food metagenome | isolation source: Cotija cheese | place: Mexico:Jalisco,Michoacan | collected 2011-12-12
AGAAGGGAGTCGATGGGATGGGTGAACTGCATCCATTTCGTATCGGAGTAGCAGCAGTGGCGTCCGCCGGGCTGGTCGCCGGAGGAGCTCACCTCCTCACGAGCCCCGGCAACGACGAGTCGAGTCGGCCGCCATCGCAGCACAGCACCCCCTCGGGTACGCCGAAGGCCAGCTGGTCCGCGACGCCTCGCCCCACAACCACAGCCACAGCCACCAGAGCGCCGGCCTCCACCGCGGCACCTGTCACGACCGCCCCCGCAGAATCGCAACTCGACGCTCAGCTGCAGGTCGCGGCCCCCGCCGCCGCGGACCAGGACACCGAGAACTCGTCGACCCGCGAGCAGTCGACGAGCACGCGGACGACGGCGAGCACGCGGACGACGGCACCCCAGGACGCGGCACCCGGATCCGACGCCACGACGTCGACCCCAAGCCCCCGTGCGACCGCCCCGAAGTCACTCGATCAGAAGCAGCTGAAGGCCTCACCCTCCCCCACGGCATCGACCAGGACGGCGTCGCTCTCGACCGTGACGTCCAGGGACTATCTCAACGTCCGCAGCGCCCCCTCGACGTCGGCCGACCGGGTCGGCCTGCTGTCCCCCGGCGATTCAGTGAAGTCGACCGGCCGCCTCAGCGACGGCTTCCAGGAGATCGTCTTCAAGGGAGCCACCCGCTGGGCCTCGGCAGCGAGCCTCAGGGCCGTCCCGGCCGCCGAGACCTCGGCGTCGGCCCCTGCGACGGCGTCACCCGACACCGCATCCAAGACAGATGCGACGCCGTCGGCCACCCCGAAGGCGGCCACCTCCGCCACCCCGAAGGCGACGACGTCGGCGACCCCGAAGGTCGTCGCATCGAAGGCCCAGAGCGTCGCGAAGACGGCCGCGAAGTCCGCGACGACGTCGACAGCGACGAAGACCGTCTACACCTCCACCGCGGTCAACCTGCGATCCGGAGCCGGCACCAACTACCGCACCTACGGCACGCTCGCCAAAGGCGCCACACTGACCACCCGAGGCACCGCCACCAACGGCTGGACCCCCGTCACCTACAACGGCCGCGCCGGATGGGTCTCCACCCAATACCTCACCACCACCAAACCCGCCACCAGCACCGGCTCAGGAACCAGCTCCGGTTCGTCCTCCTGGGCGTCGCTGACCGCGGGAGGATCGTCGGGGCTCAGCGGCCTGCGACCCAACGCCGTGGGCATCGTCAACCGTGTGCTCACAGCGTTCCCGCAGATCAAGACCATCTACGGGGTGCGCTCGGACTCGATCGACGACCACCCCAGCGGACACGCCGTTGACCTCATGCTGCCCAGGGGCACCGCCGACTCGGCCCTGGGCCAGCAGATCGCGAACTACTTCCGCGCCCACGCCAGCGAGCTGCACGTGCAATACATCATGTGGAACAAGCACATCTGGAACATCTCGCGCGACTCCGAGGGCTGGCGCGTGGTGGCCGACCGCGGGTCGGCGACCGCGAACCACATGGACCACGTCCACATCACGACCGTCTGGGACTGATGCCGGCTGCCGCCGCAGGGTTCCACGCTCGGGTCCGTTTGTGGCGCCACTCGCGCCACCGGTAGCATGGTCGGGCCCGGCGCGGCACCAGGTCCCGATCGTCCAGCGGCCTAGGACATCGCCCTTTCAAGGCGGTAACGCGGGTTCGAATCCCGTTCGGGATACCGGAGCGAAGCCCCTAGTCAGACGCACGTTTGACTGGGGGCTTCGCCACCCCTCCAAGCTCACATGCCCTCAGAATGCCCACGAGCGGCCCTCGCGACCGTTCCGGTCAGCCGTCCTCGGCGTCTACCGTGAGGAGCACCACGCAGTCGACTGAGATTCACGGAGGGCATCATGTCGAAACTCACCATCATCGGCGGCCACGGCAAGGTCGCACTGCTGCTCGAGCCCATGCTCATCGCCGCCGGACACGAGGTCGACGCCGTGATCCGGGACGCGCATCAGGCCGCGGAGGTCGAGGCCACCGGCGCCAACCCCGTCGTCCAGGACGTCGAGAGGCTGTCCACCGACAACCTCGCGGAGCTCCTGCGCGACTCCGACGCCGTGATCTGGGCCGCCGGAGCCGGCGGGGGCGATCCTGCACGCACCTACGCCGTCGACCGGGACGCCGCCATCAGGACCGTCGACGCCGCCGCGGCGTCGGGCACGAAGCGCTTCATCATGGTGTCCTACCTCGGCGCCGGCCCCGATCACGGCGTCCCCGCAGACGACCCGTTCTTCCCCTACGCCGAGGCCAAGGCCGCCGCGGACGCCCATCTGCGAGACTCCGGCCTGGACTGGACGATCGTCGCGCCGGGGGCCCTGACTCTCGACCCGCCGACCGGGCGCATCGAGACCGACCCGTCGGGTCGGGGATCGGTGCCCCGCGCCGACGTCGCCGCAGTCGTCGAGGCGGCCCTCGCCGACCCCACATCCGTGCATCGCACGATCGCCTTCGTCTCGGGCCACACCCGCATCACCGATGCCGTCGGCCACAGCGCCTGACCGTCCCGGGGCGCCCCCGATCGGCCCCGATGTGACATCGGGGCCGATCTCTTGCTATATTTCTCGAGCTGCCTGAGGCAGCAGCCAGGGCCCGTAAGGGCCTGAGGCCCCGTAGCGCAGTTGGTTAGCGCGCCGCCCTGTCACGGCGGAGGTCGTGGGTTCAAGTCCCATCGGGGTCGCTCGGGCGGTGTTCATCATCGCCTCCGTGCCGGGAGTCCGACTCCTGACACATCACTTTGGCCGGGTAGCTCAGTTGGTAGCAGCGTTCGCCTGAAAAGTGAAAGGTCACCGGTTCGACCCCGGTCCCGGCCACCACCCAAGCCCCTTTTCGGAGGGGCTTGCGTCGTCTCCGGAGTCTCCGCAGCGCCCGGACCACAGGGCCATCGGCCACGGAGATTTCCCGTGGAGAACCAGTCCCACGGAGGGCGTGCCCGCCAATGCCGCGAATACGTCCCCTCCGAAGGCCCGTTACACGCCTCGCAACGCCGTTACACGATGGAAACGCCACCGTATCCCAGCGACATCACTGTCCCCCTACCGTGATCTCCACGAGTGGTGCCCGAACGCCACAGCTCATACAGGAGGAAGAATTCATGTTGCGCAATTCTCCGGCAGCCCGTGCCAACCGACCAGGATCCGACGCCGGGCATTCACGGGGCCCGGCCCGGTTCGCCACCAAGGCTGCGGCCGTCTCACTGACCGTTGCTCTGATGGCCGCAGCCGGATGCTCGTCCAGTTCGGGCTCCGCCTCCGACGACGGCTCCGCCTCCGGAACCCTCAAGATCGGAGCCGTCTTCCCCCAGACGGGCTCGCTGGCTCTGCTCGGCCCGGCCGCCATCGCCGGATCCAAGCTCGCCGTCAAGGACATCAACGCCGCCAAGCCGTCGTTCACCACCCAGCTCACCGTCAAGGACTCCGGCGACACCACGACCGATATCGCCTCCTCGTCGACCAAGAGCCTGCTGTCGTCGGGCGTCTCGGCCATCCTGGCCCCTGAGTCGTCAGCCGTCGTGAAGACGGTCTTCAGCCAGATCACCAATGCCAAGGTGCCATTCATCACACCGGCCGCGACGGATCCCCAGCTCACCAACCCGAACAAGAGCAACGGGTACTTCTTCCGCACCGTTCCGAGCGACATTCTCCAGGGGCAGGCCCTCGCCCAGAAGATCGTCTCGGACGGCAAGAAGAAGGTCTCGGTGCTGTACATGAACGAGGCCTACGGCACCGGCCTCAACAAGCAGATCACCGACACCCTCAAGGCGAACGGCGTCACGGTGGCCGCCGATGTCTCCTTCACCCCTAACTCGACGAACTTCAACGCCGAGGTGGGCAAGGTCCTGGCGTCCAAGCCGGACGCCCTCGTGGTCATCTCCTTCGACGAGATCAAGTCCATCGCCGCCGCCCTCCAGCAGAACAAGTTCGACTTCAAGAACTTCTACGGCACTGACGGCAACAACGGCATCCTCGGCAAGGGCGATCCCGACATCACCGGGGCGCAGTTCTCCACCCCCGGTGTCAACCCCGCCGCGGACTCCAAGTCGAAGTTCGACGCGGAGAACGGCAAGAAGCTCAGCTCCTACTCCTACGCGGCCGAGTCCTACGACGCGACGATCCTGATTGCGCTGGCCGCGGCCCAGGGCAAGAGCACGTCACCTGAGAAGATCAAGGAGAACCTTCCGACGGTCTCCAAGGGCGGAACGAAGTGCACCACCTTCAAGCAGTGCTACGACCTGATCCAGAAGGGCACCGACATCGACTACGACGGACAGTCCGGCCCGATCAACTTCAACAGCGCCGGAGACGTCACGAAGGCCTCGATCTCCTTCTACAAGACGACCGGTCCCGACAACAAGACCGACTGGGCGAGCCAGCAGACCTCATCCCTGTGAGTCGCCGCCCCTGAGCCCGGCACTGAGAACACCGGCCTCACCGGAACAGGCCCGGACCGCGCACACCGCGGTCCGGGCCTGTTGCTGCGCCGCAGCAGCTCCCGGGCATCCGCGCCTCCGGCGTCCTCGGCCCGCTCCGCACCGCAGCTGCACGGACTCACTCCGTACCTCTGCGGCACCCGGCTCGCTCCGCACCGCTCCGGTGCCCGACTCGCTTCACGACACGGCGATACCGGGCGCAGACCGGGCAATCCAGCGAGACCTCGGGGGTCCGGGACAAGAACGGCACATGGAACCGCCCTGTCGCGCTGGATCGCACGGCAGGGCGGAGGTAGCAGGGCTCTGAAGCCCGGCCGGGACGCGTTGCGGCGCCCCGGCCGGGTCCCCCTCACCCGGCGGTATGGTCTGCGGCCAGGGTGCCCAGATACAGCTGGATCACCTTCGGATCGGCCAGCAGCTCGCGACCGGTGCCCATGTAGGCGTCCTTGCCCTGGTCCAGGACATATCCGCGGTCGCAGATCTCCAGGCAGCGGCTGGCGTTCTGCTCGACGATCATGATCGAGACGCCCGCCGCATTGATCCGGGCCACATTGACGAAGGTCTCATCCTGGCGCACCGGCGACAGGCCGGCACTGGGCTCGTCGAGCAGCAGCACCTTGGGATCCATCATGAGGGCCCGCGACATCGCCACCATCTGGCGCTCGCCTCCCGACAGCGACCCGGCGCGCTGCTTCAACCGCTTGCCGAGTTCGGGGAACAGCTTCGTGACGAACTCCAGCCGCTCCTCGTACAGGTCGGGCTTCTGATAGCAGCCCATCTGCAGGTTCTCCTCGATGGAGAGGGCCTGGAAGACGTTCTCGGTCTGAGGAACGAAGCCCACCCCGCGGGTCACCAGACGGTTCGACCGCAGGCCGGTGATGTCCTCCCCCTCCAGGGTCACAGACCCCGATCGGATGGACACCAGCCCGAAGATCGCCTTGAGAAGAGTGGATTTGCCGGCGCCGTTGGGGCCGATGATGCCCACCAGCTCACCGTCCTCCACATAGGTGTTGGTGCCGGTGAGGATGTTGACCTCGGGGATGTATCCCGCGATCAGGTCAGTGGTCTCGAGTACATGGCTCATGCCTTGTCCTTTCCCTCATCCTCGGGCCCGACACCGGGATCGGTGGCGCTCAACGGTGCGGGACGCTGCCCCTCGGCGAGTTCCTCACCGAGATCCTCGGCCCCCTCGACAGCCTCCTGCTGGGCCTCGATGACGCTCTCGTCCTTCTCGCGCCGGACGTCGGAGACATCGACCTGCTTGACCCTGCCGGCCCGGATGCCGTCGATCACCTCGCCCAGGTCGCGATCCTTGTTGGATCCGAGATAGGCGTCGACCACCGCGGGATCGTCCATCACCACATCGGGGGTGCCCTCGGCGACGATCCTGCCCTCGGCCATCACGATCACCCAGTCGGCGATGGTGTGGACCATGTGCATGTCGTGCTCGACGAAGAGCACGGTCACCCCGCCGTCCTTGAGGCCGACGATGTGGCCGAGCAGGGACTGCTTGAGCGCGGGGTTGACGCCGGCCATCGGCTCGTCGAGCATCACCAGCTGCGGGTCGCACATGAGCGCCCGGGCCATCTCCAGCAGCTTGCGCTGGCCTCCGGACATCGATCCGGCGTAGTCATTGCGCTTTTCGTAGAGTCCGAACCGCTTGAGCAGGCCGATAGCCCGTTTCTCGATCTTCTTCTCCTGCGCGCTCCACAGGAAGGGCAGGAATGCCGCCCAGAAGCTCTCGCCGCGCTGCTGGCGGGCACCGAGCTTCATGCTCTCCAGCACGGTCATCCGGCCCAGCACCTTGGTGAGCTGGAAGGTGCGCACCTCGCCGAGCCGCGACACCTTGTGGGCCGGCACCCCGGCGAGATCGGTGCCGTCGAAGGCCCAGTCCCCGCTGTTGGGATTGTCGAACCCGGTGAGCAGGTTGAACAGGGTCGTCTTGCCGGCGCCGTTGGGCCCGATGAGGGCGGTGATCGCGCCTCGAGGGATCTCGACGTGATCGACGTCGACGGCCTTCAGGCCGCCGAACTCGCGGGTGACGTCGCTGGCGACCAGGATCGGGTCGCTCTTGCGGCAGCCGGGGCCGGGGGCCTCGGCGGCCAGCGGCGATGTGGTGGATACGTTCTCAGTCATCAGAAGTACGTCTCCGCTTTCTTTCCGAAAATGCCCTGTGGCCTGAAGATCACCAGGCACATCAGCCCGATACCGACCAGGATGAACCGGACCTGCCCGCCCTGGATGCCGCTGATGGGCACCACGCCGGAACCCGTGAGCAGGCCGACCAGCCCGTCGGTCACGATGAGCGCCGCCCAGAAGATCATCGATCCGACGATCGGCCCGAAGGTCGTGGCCGCCCCGCCCAGGAAGAGGATGGTCCACAGGAAGAACGTCGTCTGGGTACCGCCGATATCGGGGTTGAGACCCTTCGGCAGGATGTACAGCATGCCGGACAGCCCGGCGATCACGCCGCCCAGGACGAGAGCCTGCATCTTGTAGGCGAAGACGTTCTTCCCGAGGGAGCGGACGGCGTCCTCGTCCTCACGGATGCCGCGCACCACGCGCCCCCACGGGCTGCGCATCAGCAGCCACACCAGCAGGGCGACGATGGCGACGATCACCCAGCCGACGATGAGGTTGAACAGGTCATCGGGCGAGTAGGAGAACGGCCCGAACCTGTAGAAGCCACCCGATTCCGGTGCGGGTATCGGATTGAGCTTGCTCCACGCCATCCCGTAGTCGAAGCTGGTGAGCCCGCCCTGGCCTCCGGTCAACGGCGTCAGCTCGGGGGTGATGGCCACATATCGCACGATCTCGGCCGCAGCGATGGTGACCATCGACAGATAGTCGGCCCGCAGCCTCAGGGTCGGGATGCCCAGCAGGAGGGCGAACACGACTGCGCCGAGGATGCCCATGAGGAAGCACAACGGCAGCGGCATCGACAGGGTGCGCGCCCCGATCGCGAAGAAGTAGGCGCCGACGGCCATGAAGGCCGACTGCCCGAAGTTCATCAGGCCGGTGTAGCCGAAGTGCACGGCCAGTCCGATGGTGGCCAGTGCGTACGCCGCCGTGTCCGGGGCGAAGATCTGGCTGAGAGCCTGTGTGATGAAGCTGAAATCCATGTCTGTACTCCTCAGCCGATCCGCTGCTTCTTGCCGAGCAGACCCTGTGGCCTCACCAGCAGCACGACGATCATGATGAGCATCGCGACCACGTACTTGAGCGAGGTGGCCACCCACAGGGTCGAGACGTCCATCGCCAGCCCGATGATGAGAGCCCCCAGCAGGGACCCCCAGATGCTGCCGAATCCGCCGAGGGTGACCGAGGCGAAGAGCAGCAGGAGGATCAGTGCGCCGGCGTTCCACTGGAGTGTCTGGTAGTAGCCGATGAGCGCCCCGGAGACGCCGGCCAGGGCTCCTCCGCCGACCCACACGATCCGGATCACGCGCTCCACGTTGATGCCGGTGGCCGCGGCGAGGGCCTTGTTGTCGGCCACCGCCCGGGTCGCCTTCCCCAGGCGGGTGAAGGAGAAGAACAGGGCCACGAGGACCAGCAGGACGATCGCGATGATCGATCCCATGAGATCCCAGAACCTGAGGTTGACCCCGGCGAAGGAGACGAAGGCGTCATTGTCGGCCGGTATCGAGAGCCGGTCGGGGCCCCAGATGAAGGCGTAGACGTATCTGAGCGCCAAGGCCAGGCCGATGCTTACGATCATGATCTGCATCGATCCGAGTCGCCGTTTCCGCAGCTGCCGCCACAGCAGGAGGTCCTGGCAGTAGCCGAAGACGCCGCCGGCCACCGCTGCGACCAGGATGGCCCACCACCCGTTGGCGCCGATCTGGGCGCCGACCATGTAGGCCATGAAGGCCCCGAAGGTCACCAGCTCGCCATGGGAGAAGTTGTTGAGGCCGGTCGTGCTGTAGATCAGCGACAGACCCAGCGAGGCCAGCGCCAGCAGCAGGCCGAAAGTCGCCCCGGTGGCGACCTTCGGAAGCACCTGGGCCCACCTGCTGGAGCCCTGGTCGTCGCCCTTCTCGCTGCCGGCTCCGGACGACGCGCTCGCCGAGGCCGAACTTGGAGCGGCGGCCATCGGCGACGGGGTCACCGCATCGGTGGCTCCGCCGGCGGCCAGGGATATCTGGGTGAACTGCGGGGAGATGTTCCCGGTGGTCGCCCTGATGGTCGGGTTCGCGGCCGGCCCGACTCCCTTCGGCAGAGTGGCGGCGTCGAAGTAGACGCCGTACTTGCCGGACTTCGTGAGGTTCACGGTGGCCTTGCCGTCAGCCCCGGTGGTCGCCTTGAGGAGCTTTCCACCGGCGTCGGCCACGGTGACGCCGACCTTGGGAGCGGGACTGCCGTCAGCACCGGCGACGGTGACGATGAGCTGGACGCCGGCCGCCTCGGCGGGCTGGGCGTTCTGGACCGATCCGACGGCGAACATCCCCAGGACCCCCAGGATCCCCGCGAGTAACCTCCAGAGCCTTCTGCCCCCTGACCTGCGGACCGGTGTTCGTGGACTCGAGATCACCTGTATTCCTCCCACGCCGGCATATCGGGTCATATGCCATGACCGGTGAGCCGACGGCTCAACCTGTTGGGAACTGTAGGGGCGGTTTTCCGCCATGAGCCGCCACGACGTCGAGAAGTAACACGGCGTCATGGAGCCGTAACGAGGATGGGACCCGGCCGTTACAGGCCACCCGGCCCGCGGCGTCCGGATGGTGAGATATCAGGCTCCCCGCGGCGGCCCGGACGCCATGGAGCGGGCCCAGCACCATGTGCCGGACCCGCTCGCGGTGTCCCGGAGGGACCGGTCCGACCGGTGCCCGGGAGATCCTCCCGTGGCCCTGGCTTCCCCTCGGACCGGTTCTTCAGGATGCGTGGACGGCCTTGTCACAGGCATTGTGCCCGGGCCGCCCCGACCGGAGAATGTGACTTCCCCGGCTCGATCTACCTTCCCACTACTTCACCGACCCGCTCATCAGGCCGGCGACGAAGTACTTGCCGAGCACGATGTAGACGATGAGGGTGGGCAGTGAGGCGAGCAGCACGCCCGCCATGATCTGCGGATAGTTCGGGTTCTGGCCGGACGCCAGGGCGTTGAGCCCGAAGGTGATCGGCCCGTTGTTCTGGTTGGTGAGGAAGAGTGCGAACAGGAAGTCGTTCCAGGCGCTGGTGAACTGCCAGATGAGGGTGACCACGAAGCCGGGGATGGAGACCGGCAGCACGACCCGGGTGTACGTCTTCCAGGTCTGCGCGCCGTCTACGCGGGCGGCCTCGACGATCTCGGTGGGCACCGCGGTGGCGTAGTAGTTGCGGAAGATCAGCGTGCAGATGGGGATGCCGTAGACGACGTGGCACAGGATCAGGGTGGGGATTCCGGCGAACCAGGGGGCGGTGCTCTGAATATTGAGCATCATCCCCGACAGCGGGATCATGATCGCCTGGTAGGGGATGAACATCCCGAACAGGAAGAGCACGAAGATCAGGTGCGAGCCGGGGAATCTCCATTTGGCGAAGATGTAGCCGTTGAAGGAGCCCAGTACCGAGGAGATCACCGAGGCCAGCACCGCCATGATGATGGTGCGCCCCAGTGCCGGGGCCAGGGTGCCCCAGGCCGCCGTCCATCCCTCCGTCGACCAGGCCAGCGGCAGGTGCCAGGCGGTGGACTGGTCATAGCCCGACGGCTTCTTGAAGCTGGTGACCAGGAGCACGTAGAGGGGCAGCAGGATGCCCAGGCTGAACAGCGTCAGGAAGACGTACTGGACGGCGCTCCAGGTCTTCTCCCCACGGGTCCTGGTGTGGTGCCGGTTCGGCACGGCGGTGAGCGTCTCGCTCTCGAGAGTGGCGGCGGACATCAGCGGCCTCCCTTCTCGGTGCGGTTGGTGTAGATGAGGTACGGGATGACCGCCACCGCCACGATGAGCAGCAGGACAGTGGCGTTGACCGCCGCGGCCGTCGGGTCGTTGAGCTGGAACATCTGGGTCCACATGAGGGTCGCCGGCACCTCCGCCGTGTAGGAACTCTGGCCGGCGATCGAGTAGATGAGATCGAACATCTTCATCGACATGTGGCCGACGATGATGAGGGCGCTCAGGGCGATGGGAGACAGCTGCGGGAAGAGCACGTAGCGGTAGAGCTTGATCTCGCTGGCGCCGTCCACCCGGGCGGCCTCGCGCTGGTCGTCCGAGATGCCCCGGAACCCGGCCAGGAAGAGAGCCATGATGTAGCCCGACAGCTGCCAGATGGCCGGGATGGCCATGGACGCCATGTTGAACTTCCCGGCGGAGTACCAGGAGGACTGCAGGCCGGGCATCCCCATGTACTGGAAGAGCTGGTTGAGGCCGACCGCCTGCTCGCCCTGGGCCGGGGACAGCAGCCACCGCCAGACGACGCCGGCGGCCACGAAGGAGACGGCCATCGGGGCCAGCAGAATGGACCGGTAGACCCCCTCGAACTTCACCCCTCGTTCCAGCAGGAGGGCCCACAGGAGGCCGAAGAACATCGTCCCGGCCACGAATACCACCGTCAGAACGAGCAGATTCCACAGGGCGTGCTGATATCGGGGATCCCCGAGGAGAGTGGTGTAGTTCCCGAACCCGCCGACGGCCTTGATCCGCCCCGACTTCGTTTTCACCGCCTCGAAGGAGGTCACGACGTTACGGATGATGAATCCGTAGACGAATATTCCGATCAGGATGATTGACGGCAGCACGAACAGGAAGCTGGGCAGCCAACCCCGCATTTTTCTCATAGTGAAGATTCCTTGTAGGCCGGCCGAATCCCTCCGGTCGGCATGCGGGCACGGCACCCCTGCCGGGCCCACCGTTTCGCGACGGCGTCCCCCGTCATCGCATCGGATCACTGCGCAAAGATCAGCGTCGGTCATTGCGTGCCGGTCGTCGGGGCGGCACCGCGAGCCGCCCCGACGATCGGCCGCTCACGTCACTGCGCGTACTTGTCGTGCGACGCGACCAGCGACTTCGCCAGATTGTCGGTGTTCTTGTCCTGGTAGAACTTGCTCATCGCGGTGTTGATCTCCGAGCTCCAGGCGAGCGGAACAGCGGCACCGTGGGCGATCGACGAGACGATCTTGACATTCGCGGAATCCTTGAAGTCCTTCATCGCCGACTGCTGGTACTCGCTGAACTTCTCGGTGCTCGCGTCGGACCGCGGAGGGATCGATCCCTTGACGGAGTTGAAGGCCTCCTGGGCATCCTTCGAACCGACGAACCGCAGCCAGTCCTTGGTGCCCTCGGGGTTCTTCGTGCCGGTCGGAAGGGTGAAGGAGTCGGCCAGGAAGTCGAAGATCTTCTCCTTGCCGGGCATCGCGAAGGCCTCCCAGTCGGTGTGATACTTCTTGCCCTTCGACTCGAACTCGGCGACCGCCCAGTCCCCCATCACGTTGTAGGCCGCCTTGCCGTCGGCCACCATGTCGGTGGCGTTGGGCCAGTCGTCGCCGTCGGAGGCGGTATTGGCGAAGGTGAGCGCCTTCTTGTACTGCTCGATCGAGGCCTTGACCTCGGCCGAGTCCCACTTGCCGTCCTTGGTGAACAGCTTGCTGTACTCGTCGGCGCCCAGATTGGCCGCCAGGATGGACTCGAGCAGCTCGGTCTGGGTCCAGGTGCCGCCGATCGACAGCGGGGTCGCGACCCCGGAATCCTTGACCTTCTGCATGTCGGCGAGCCACGCCTCCACCGACGTCGGGGTGCTCGTGATGCCGGCCTTCTTGAGCAGCGCGGTGTTGCTCCACACGACGTTGGCGCGGTGGATGGTCACGGGCACGGAGTAGATGTGGCCGTCCACGGTGATCCGGTCGAGCAGGGTCTTCGGGAAGACCGAGGATCCGCCGAGCTGCTTGATGATGTCGTCGACGGGCTGGACCTGGTCGTTGTCGATGTAGTCCATCAGCTCGGCGCCGGCGTGCCCCTGGAAGGATCCGGGGGGATTGCCGTTCTTGAGGTCGGAGGCCAGCTTGGCCTTCGCGTTGGATCCCGATCCACCGGCCACCGCCAGGTTCTTGAAGGTGTCGTTGGGGTACTGCTCCTTGAAGAGCTTCTCCAGGGCGTCGAGACCCTTCTTCTCCGACCCGTCGGCCCACCAGGTGAAGACGCCGACCTCGCCTCCGGCCCCGCCGGCCTTCGGGGTCGACGCCGACGACGTCTCGGTCGATCCACCGCTGCTACCGCCCGACCCGCATGCGGTCCCACTGAGCACCAGCAGCGATGCTGTCGCAAGCGCCGCGAACTTCTTGCCATGCATGACTGAAAACCTCCACGGTTGTCTCCAGACAACAGTTGTCTGGAATCGGACGCCCTCGTCCGGTCACCGGTGATTCTCGCAGCTGCGGCGCGGAGCGGCAACAGCGGTGCTGACGCAACCATCGAATTGTGACCGTCTCGTGACCTTCGGACGACAAGGAGGATCACCGGGCCGACGGCCACGAGCCCCGCGTCCGGCCCGTTCAGGCAACCGGGCCCACTCTCACAGGTCCGGGCATCTCCGGGAGTCAGGGCAGGTATGCCCGCACCCAGCGCCTCATCTGGGCGAACACCTCGGCGCGCACCGGTGGGGCCGAGAGCACCAGATCATGCAGCCCTCCCTCGATGCGCACCAGGGTCAGGTGGCGTCCGAGCCTCACCGACGCCGAGGCGAGCCGCTCGACGTCCAGCACGGTGTCGGCGCGCCGCATCCCCTCGTTCCAGGTGGCCGTCAGGTCGCTGCGGGCCGACAGGAGGGTGAGTATCGGCGACCGGATGCCCAGGCCCTGCTCGACCCGGGCGTGCCCGGCCAGCACCGCGGCGAGCCAGCCGGCGCGCACCACGAACCGGCCATCGGCGCTCTTCTCGGGCGGGATGTCCCACTCGCCGCCGAACTCGCGCCGCACCGACCGGGCGAAGTTGTCGTGACTGGGCAGCGGAAGCACCGCAGTCGGCGAGGTCTGGGTGACGGCTCGCGACACCGGACCGGCGGCCAACCTGGCCATGAAGGACCCCTGGAGATCGATCCACGGCGAGTTGAGGATCAGCCCGTCGGCCTCTCCGGGATGCTCGGCGGCCCACAGCGCGGCGATCAGCCCACCGGTGGAGTGCCCCATCAGCGTGATCTGGTCATGGTCGGCGCCGATCGCCGCCAGCGAGGCGTCGATCTCCAGGGCGTAGTCGTCCAGGTTGTCGATCCACCCGGCCAGCTGCCCCGTCTCAAGGCTGCGCCCGTAGCGGCGCAGATCCAGGGCGTGGAAGTCCATCCCCCAGGATTCGACCTCGTCGGCCAGGTGAGCCTGATAGAAGCAGTCCGACCAGCCGTGGATGTAGAGCAGCGCCCGTCTGCGCCGCGGATCATGGCCGCGGATCAGGGTGGCGTGCAGCTCATCGGGATCCCCGGCGACGCGCTCGGCCTCGGGAAGAGCGATCCGGGCGGACTGGAAACCTGCGACCAGCGGGTCAGCGCCCCATCTCATCGACGTACCGGAGGGCCGGTGCGAGAAGCAGGATCCGCCTGCGGCCGGGTTCCGGCCGCAGGCGCGCGATCACTGGTCGTCGTCTCCGTAATGGGCGTACTTCTCAGCCAGGTCGGCGTACTTGTCGGAGAGCTCATCATCCCCGTCATCCTGACTCTCGCGAGCCTGGTCGCCTCTCAATTCGCGCTCCAAGGACTCGAGATCCATATCAACCGAGCGATATTTCAGATCGCGAGCAACCTTGGTCTGCTTCGCCTTTGCACGGCCGCGCCCCATATGGGTCGACCCCCTCGCTTCGTTCGTCGCGGCATTGCCGCGCGCGTGTCATGTACTGTCGTGAGACACAGGTTACCCGAGCCGGGACACTACTGACAAAGTGCCCGGCCTGTGAGTCCGCGCGTCCGCCTCAGCCCACCAAGTAGTTCCCCACAAGCTGAACCGCGGCGTCGCCGTCCGCGGGCCTCGGACCGACCGTTCCGCACCTCCAGGCGCCCAGGCCACGGCCGGCAAGCCGGCTGACGGCCTCGTTGGCGCGGTCGGCCGGAAGCACCAGGACCATCCCCACACCCATATTGAGGGTCGCCTCCAGGTCGGGCCGGCTCACCGTCCCGACCTCCTGGACGAGCCCGAAGATCGGGGCGGGGGCCCAGGTGTCGCGCTCCACCGTGGCCCCCAGATGCTCGGGGAGCACCCGGGAGAGGTTGTTGGCCAGGCCGCCCCCGGTGATGTGGCTCATGGCGTGCACCGGCACCTCCTTGATGAGGGCCAGCAGGTCCGCGGCATAGACGGTGGTCGGGGTGAGCAGCTCCTCACCGAGGGTGCGGCCGAGTTCGGGGACGTTCCGCTCGAGTGTCCAGCCGGCCTGGGCCAGCAGCACGTTGCGCACCAGGGAGTAGCCGTTGGAGTGCAGCCCCGAGGAGGCCACCGCGACCAGGGCGTCGCCCTCTGCGACCCGTTCCGGGCCGAGGATGTCGTCCTTCTCGACGGCGCCGGTGGTGGCCCCGGCGACGTCGTACTCGTCGGGGGCGAGCAGCCCGGGGTGCTCGGCCGTCTCCCCTCCCAGCAGGGCGCATCCGGCCTTCTGGCAGGCCGCCGCGATGCCCTTGACGACGTCGGCGATCCGTTCCGGACGGACGTGCCCGCATGCGATGTAGTCGGTGACGAACCACGGTTCGGCACCCACCACGACCAGGTCGTCGACGAGCATCCCGATGAGGTCGAAGCCGATGGTGTCGTGGACGTCCATCGCCTGGGCGATCGCCACCTTGGTGCCCACCCCGTCGGTGGAGGTGGCCAGCACCGGATGCCGGTAGCCGGTCAGCGCCGAGGCGTCGAAGAAGCCGGCGAAACCGCCCAGACCGCCCATCACCTCCGGCCGGTGGGTGCGGGCGACGTGCTCCTTCATGAGGGTCACGGCGCGCTCTCCGGCCGCGATGTCGACCCCCGCCAGGGAGTACGCGGAGGGGGTGGCGTCGGAGGTGCTGATCTCAGGGGTCATGACTGGTCTCCCTCGAATTCCTGGGGAAGTGTGGGCTGGTCCGGCTGGGCGGCCGACGAGGAGTCGGCCAGCATGTGCTCGACCCCGCGGGGCACCTGCACCGGGTAGACGCCGTCGAAGCAGGCCCGGCACAGGTTGTCGGCCGGCACATGGGTGGCCGAGATGAGGCCCTCGAGACTCACATAGGCCAGTGAGTCGGCGCCGATGGAGCGGCAGATCTCGTCGGTGGACAGGCCCGCGGCGATGAGCTGGGCCCGGGTGGCGAAGTCGATGCCGTAGAAGCAGGGCCACTTCACCGGCGGGGAGGAGATCCTCACGTGGACCTCCTTGGCGCCGGCCTCGCGCAGCATCCGCACGAGCTGGCGCTGGGTGTTGCCGCGGACGATCGAGTCGTCGACGACCACCAGTCTCTTGCCCTCGATGACGTCCCGCAGCGGGTTGAGCTTGAGCCGGATGCCGAGGTTGCGCAGGGTCTGGGAGGGCTGGATGAAAGTACGCCCAACATAGGAGTTCTTCACCAGCCCCATGCCGTACTTGATGCCGGACTCGTCGGCGTAGCCGATGGCGGCCGGTGTGCCGGACTCGGGCACCGGGATCACCAGGTCGGCGTCGGCGGGGGCCTCGTCGGCCAGGATCTTGCCGATCTTGACCCGCACGTTGTGGATCCGCCGGTCGGCGATGACGGTGTCGGGGCGGGCCAGGTAGACGTACTCGAAGATGCAGCCCTTGGGGCGGGCCGGCGCGAATCGGGCACTTCGCAGGCCGGCGGCACTGATGGTGATCATCTCGCCGGGCTCGATCTCGCGGACGAAGGTGGCCCCGACGATGTCGATCGCGGCGGTCTCGGAGGCCACCACCCAGCCGCCCTGGAGGCGTCCCAGCACCAGCGGCCGGATGCCCTGGGGGTCGCGGGCTGCGCACAGCGTGGTGTCGTCCATGAAGACCAGGCTGAACGCCCCCTTGAGGATCGGCAGCACCTGGGCGGCGATCTCGTCGAGGGGGCCCTCGTAGGTGGCCATCAGGGCCGTCATGAGGGTGGTGTCGGAGGTGGAGTCCATCCGGTCCTTGTGCGGCACCACGGCGTGGGGATCGCGCTGGGCGATGAGCGTCTCGAGCTCCTCGGAGTTGGTGAGGTTGCCGTTGTGCGCCAGCGCCAGGCCGCCGCCACCGGGCCGGGAGCGGATGGTGGGCTGGGCGTTGTCCCAGACGCTGGACCCGGTCGTCGAGTAGCGGGTGTGACCGATCCCCAGGCCGCCGCGCAGGGCGTTGAGGGTGGCCTCGTCGAAGACCTGGGAGACGAGTCCCATGTCCTTGAACACCATCGTGCGGTCCCCGTCGGACACCGCCATACCGGCCGATTCCTGGCCGCGGTGCTGGAGGGCGTACATGCCGAAGTAGAGGAGTTGGGCGACCTCCTCCCCGGGGGAGTAGATCCCGATGACGCCACATGCGTCCTGGGGACCATGGTCCTGGGGATCGAGGTCTGCGGTGAGTAGTCCGTCAGCGCGGGTCACGGACCCAAGCTATCGCAGCTTCGCGCCGACGGCGTCCTCAGTCCACCGTGGGCTTCCCCGCCGGGCCCTCGTCGGGGACGGCGCGGTGCTGCCCCGGCGTCACCCTGGCCGCGAGGAGCCAGCCCAGCAGACAGGCCACCAGGGCCGCGGCCACGGTGACCGCGTAGGCCGGTGTGTGGCCCCCCAGATCGGCCAGCCTGCCGGCGATCGAGGTGCCCAGGGAGTAGCCGAGGCTCGTGGTGGCCGCCAGCAGCGTCATCACCGCGCCGATCCGGGTGGGCCTCGCAGCCCGCTCGGCCACCGAGTAGAGGGTGATGAGGTAGGGCGCCACGGCCAGCCCGAGGACCAGCAGTTCGGGCACCAGCACACTCAACGACCCGACCGCCAGCAGCGGCAGCGCCAGGATCGCCAGGGCGGTGGCGAAGATGTGCCAGCGGCGCACCAGGCCGATCCGCCGCGCCAGCCTGGGCAGCAGCAGGCCGGCGGTGGCGCTGCCCACCGACAGCAGGGCGTGCAGCAGGCCGGCCAGGCCCGGAC
>OMJG01001059.1_pt1 | contig 17442 bp, 16 predicted proteins | sample 1646431 | NCBI WGS metagenome assembly OMJG01 (sample SAMN03771674, study PRJEB25209) | food metagenome | isolation source: Cotija cheese | place: Mexico:Jalisco,Michoacan | collected 2011-12-12
TATCATGGTTTCCCCATTGAATATCGATCTCATGGTTATCCATCAAACGATCCATAACCAAATCTGCCCCGGTGCCTCTATCGTAAATATCCCCAATAATATGAACATGATCAATGATGAGCGTCCGAATACTGTCGGCAAGCGCTATAATAAATTGCTTGCCTTCCGCAAGATCAATCAAATAATCTAATACTGTATAAAAGTAATTTTCTTTATCAGGAAGATGCTTATCTGAATAAATCAACTCTTCAATCACGTAGGCATATTGTACTGGCAGTAACTTTCTGACTTTTGAACGTGTGTATTTACTTGAAACAAAAATCAATAATTGTAACAACTGATCAATCGTTTGCCGATACCACGCCTCATCTTTGACCTCAAAAACCGTCCGTTCCGCCATGACAATATCTGGGTAAGCAATCAATACTGTCATTTTTTGCCGTTCCTTTAAGGACAACTCATCTTTGAAACAGTCATTGATTTTTTCCTGAACATTACCGGCACAAGTTCTTAGTATATGATCAAACCCTTCATATTCACCATGAATATCACTAATATATAATTCTGTCCCCTTTGGCAAATGCAAAATAGCCTCCAAGTTGATCAACTCTGTGATAATCTTTTGTCTCGAATCATAGTCCTTTGCCAATAAATTTAAATATGCTTCCACCTTGATATCCCCCCTTATTGCCTATGATTGATTTTACGTTTATATTTCCCTATATCGCTTGTTTTCTATCGCTTTTCTCTGTATCGGTAGTCTCAATAAAATAAAGTTGTTTTAAAGCTTGAAATAATTCCAAACACTTTAGCGAGTTTGCCAGAAAGCTCGGTGTTGGTCATACCATTCTATGGTCTGTGTTAAGCCTTTTACAAACTCTGTATTTTTGGGTTCAAAACCTAACGTATCAGTGATTTTTGAACTATCAAGGGCATATCTGAGATCGTGACCCGGTCGATCAGCAACTTCCTCATAATCGTCACTAGCTTTCCCCATTATCCTCAAAATTTGCGCTAATACCCATCGATTAGAATGTTCTCCATTAACTCCAACCACATAACTGTCACTAGGTCGACCTTTCTTTAAAATTAACCAAATAGCCCGTACGTGGTCTTCAACATGAATCCAATCTCTCACATTTTTCCCGTTACCATACAATACCGGTTTTTGACCCGACAGTATTCGTGTAATCTGCTGTGGTATAAATTTTTCTTGGTGTTGATATGGCCCATAATTATTCGAGCAGATCGACAAGGTCGCCATCAGCCCAAATGACCGAATCCAAGCCCTAACTAAAAAATCAGCGCCAGCCTTAGTAGCTGAATAAGGACTCGATGGTTGGTATGGTGACTCTTCGTTGAATCGTTCAGTTGAATCTATCGGGAGGTCTCCAAAAACCTCGTCCGTTGAAACGTGATGCAATCGTTTATTATACTTGCGACAAGCCTCTAGAATCGTGAACGTTCCCACCAAGTTAGATGACACGAAAATACCTGGTTGCTTTAAACTATTATCCACATGCGTTTCTGCCGCAAAATGGACGACAACATCAGTTTCTTTGACGAGCTCATCAACTAGCTGTGCATCACAAATATCTCCGACCACTAATCTAACTCGACTAACTGGTAATCCCTGCAGATTCTCCTTTTGACTCGCATAAGTCAGCAAATCGAGCACAGTGATCTCTACTGAATGGTCGATTCCTAATACATAACGGACAAAGTTTGTTCCAATAAAGCCAGCCCCACCTGTTATTAAAAGTCTTCGCATTTACCCACCTCCCGCTTAAGTTCCTTTTCTATCTAACTCAAATGTCTTTGGTAATGTTGTTTAAATAAGAGATTGTTGATTTCAAGTCTAGAAAATTATAACAAATGTAACGAATTTGAAGGTCGTGTGGTAGTAAGCGCTTATATTTAATGGTAGCCATAAATTGATCAACTGTTTCAGTATTTCCTTCAAAGTCAGTGACCAAGTCCTCGACTTGCCATTTCTGACTGATAATCAAGAAAATAAGGGAAGAAATTGTCTGGTCAGTCCCCATGACCGTTATCGTGCAACGCCATACAACAGCTGTTTCATTTCTTGTCTAATTGCATGGGATAATGGGGTTACTTCCTGACAAGAAAATGGGCGCGTTGCCGTCAGCGGAATGTTTAACGATGATTTTCTTACTACTTGTCTCAATTCGAATGATTTTCCACACTTTTGCGCCAAGGTAGATATTGACGTTCTCTGCTAGTGCTGGTATTAAGGGTATATCCCCTAGTTTTCGGTCATCACTGATGACCGAAAACTGAATTTCTGTTACAAATTGTGCATAAAAGTCGGGACCCCTTAATAAAGGCTCTATAGCTATACCAGTGATAACATCATTATCTAGAAGGTCGATATAAAACTGTTCAAACAAATGAGCGGTTACCTGTTCAAACTCGTCTCGAGTATTCCTCGCAACCGTTTTGAAGTCTTTCATGAGTCGTTAGAACTGAGAAAGCGGCAGCCCGTTATGTTCCAATAATATAGAAAGTATCTGATGGACTAACACATCATAAGGTTTTTTAATTGGCTCTAGCTGTCCGAGATTCTTTTTTTCAGCTCATCAATGACTGACAAAAAAGCAGCCCCTCTCCTATTTTGACTTTACCACATTATACCAAATACCACTTTTCACATCATACCTTGTTTAGTTTCGATGCAATATGCTCTCTGTATATAATCATTGCCATCACAACGATTCCTAGATAGCCAGTATATGGGTAGATCGTCCCTACTAGGGTTGCAAATGGCAATTGGCCGCCAAAGAAAGCTAAGACCGAAAGCACAAATAAACTGATGCGATACTTTTGACTTCCTTCTGGTGCGATTCGGGTAGCTGACACCCAAAGCATTGGGGTTGCTGTACTAAAAATCTCTCCCAATAAAATCAACGAAAAAATAAAACTAAAGATAGGAGACAATAATTCCGCAAAATAAAGATTTGGAATAGCTAATCCTGCGGTTTCCTCCGCATAAGACAATAAAGCCAAATTTAACAAGAACCCGGACACCATCAGCGCTGTCCCACCAAGCACTGCTCCTAGAATTGTTTCCTTTTTGGAGGAGGCACTTTTGCCCATCTCAGTCAGAAATGGAATACTACCAGTAACATTGCTGTAAATTGTGGTGCCACACCAATAACAACTTTTTGCTCCTTGAGGAATAAACGGTTAAAGGTATAGATTACACCGACTGATCCTCCGCCAAACCGAATATGGTCGGTTGTCAACTCAGCTATATCGTGATAATACGCTATAAGCGCTTCTTGCAATTGCTTTTCAGTGTGCGGATAACTCCCGATTGTTTTAAATAGTTCAGGATGCCAGACCAAACCAGGCCAACCGCCCCACGGGTTTGACCCTAGAGAACAATCGGTGATGGGATCAAATTGTAATAAATGATCTGCATAGTCATTACGAACCAGTATTTCAATTGCTTGATTAACACCGTACATAAAAAAAACTCCTTAGTGCCGCCACAGTGAGAGCTTTTGACAGCACAGTGTCACAAGCTCTCACATGAGACGTTATACTAAGGAGTATCTAACATCTTCTGATAACTTACAAGAGTTTTATTAGAAATCAGTGATAATCATATGATTATTCCATTAAAATACCCTATCCCTTAAAATGAAGAATTTGGTTCTTTTAAAAAAACAATTTCTTCTGACGCCGACTCGCGCCCCAATACGATGTTGTAGATGCTCATTTAAAACGTCATCAGCCATTGCGTCCTAAACGAGATAAAACTTCCATCATGTCCCGATACCATAATTGATGCTCTACTTCATTTGGCTCATCACACAAAGTATCTGAGAGATGATAAGTTGATAGTACCAAACGATTTGTTTCGCCTTCAATCCATCCCTTGACATGAGGTGTCACGACAACATTCAGGGGTAATGAATCAGAGCTAAGTTCACGATAAAGTGACTCAACCACTTCGCTAGCTAAAATAATGATATCAGGATCAATCAACTCAAATTGCTTTTTAAGATACTCACGGTTTAATGGATCTTCACTATAAGCTTTAATGTCTTCCAAGCGAGATGGCCCTTTTGGTGGTGTCTTCTTAAGATTAACCACCGAGACTTTGGACAGCCATTTTTTATAATATTCTGCCGGATTTTTTAGGTACTCTTCTGTCAACTGATGCCAAGTGAATAGACGATTATACTCAAAAAAATTGATAATGCCATCTGTCCATTTAGCTGCTCTTAACCAGGTAAGATTCTGTGTAGTAATCTCCGAAGACTCTCTCAGGTAAGCTCTGAGATCCGTCCCAACACCTTTGTCCGCTTCTTTTAGTACAAACAACAACTTAACCTTTTCAGTAAAAAACTGGGACGAATCAACAATACCATCACAGACAAAATCTTGATCGTCCTGACGCCATGTGGCAAGCAATTGGTCCATATTAGTCATCACTGAAGATGTGATACTCATCTTTTTTCCCTCCTATATTGAGTGACTGGATATTCTCTCGCTTCCGTTTCTAATCAAATGGAGTGGTTTTTCTAAATCACTGTCATGACATTGGTTGTAAGCCGTGACATTACCTTAAGTATAAAAACAATGTCAGGTAATTTCAACCGCAAAATACAAAAGTCAATTGCTTGAGTTTCTAAAATAAGAGCGTTAGACTGAACATAGTTTAGGAGTAGTTTAGAGCTATTCTAAACAACACCAAAAGGAGGATTTTAAATGGAGAAAACGAAAGTTGTTATTGTTGGGGCATCACACGGTGGTCATCAATCTATCTTAGAGTTATTATCACGTTATGGTGATAACGTTGACATCACTTTATTTGAAGCTGGTGACTATGTGTCATTTATGTCATGTGGGATGGAACTTTATTTGGAAGACCAAGTGACAGACGTCAATGATGTGCGAAACTTCCGTCCAGAAGATTTTCCACAACCAAACGTTGCCATCAAGAATAACCATGAAGTTAAAGCCATTAATACTGATGTTAAAACAGTAACTGTTACTCATGATGGTCAAACTGAAGATTATCCTTATGATAAATTAATCCTAAGTTCAGGTGTTACTCCCCACTCATTGCCTGTTCCAGGTACAGAGCTTGAAAATGTCTTCTTAATGCGTGGTTATGACTGGGCAACAAAAATCAAAGCTAAATTAGAAGACCCTGAAGTGAAACACATTGCAGTTGTTGGGGCTGGTTACATCGGTATCGAAGCTGCTGAAGCCGCTCGAAAAGCTGGTAAAGAAGTAACCATTCTTGATGTCATTGACCGTCCTTTAGGAACCTACCTAGATAAAGAATTGACCGATATCCTTGAGGGTCATTTGAAAGATAAAGGCGTTAAGGTTATTACAAACGCCCAAATTGTTGAATTCAGTGGTAAAGGTGCTGTAGAAGCGATTAAGACGAGTACCGGAGAAATAAAAACTGACTTGGTCATCCAAGCTGCCGGTGTCACAGCAAATACGGAATGGCTCAAAGGAACCGTCAATTTAGATGGACGTGGCTGGATTATTACCAATGAATATCTACAAACAAATATTCCCGATGTTTATGCTGTCGGTGATGCAACCCTTGCTTACTCTATTCCTGCTCGCAAAAAATTGCCTATTGCACTTGCGACAGTCGCTAGACGTGAAGCGCGCTATGTGGTCAAACACTTGTTTGAAAAGACACCTGAAAAACCATTTGGTGGTGTCGTGGGCTCATCTGCCTTGAGTGTTTTCGACTATCACTTCGCAACAAGTGGGTTGAATAGTTTCACTGCTAAACGTGCAGATGTCGTAGCTCGTTCATCCTTCTACCAAGATAGTTTACGTCCTAAATACATTCCTGAAGAGAATGGTAATCCAGAAGTGTCTGTTCAGTTATTCTATGATCCTTTCACTCACTTGATTTTAGGTGGCGCTATTCTGTCAACCTATGATGTTACTGCTCAAGGAAATGTGATTGCTCTTGCCATAGAAAACCACTTGACACTTGAAAACTTGGCAGAAGCTGATTTCTTCTTCCAACCTGGATTTGACCGCCAATGGAGCTTATTGAACTTGGCTGCCCAAAATGCTTTAGAAGAAGAACCATTTGTGGAATAGTATTAACTATTAGCTTGATACTAGTTTGATATTAGCTTCATACTAGTTCGATGCTAGCTTGAAAAAGTTTGATATTAGCTTCTAATAAGTCTGATGTCACTACCAACCGATGAAGACTACTGAAGACTACTGAAGACTACTGAAGCATACCAAATCAGAAACACATCCAAGAACAGAACTTGAAAACAATAAATGGAAAGAACTCCAACTGATTCTGTGCAACAGATAATCAGTTGGAGTTCTTTGTCATTGCTTTTATGGCTTATCCTTTACTTCTTCTTTACTTCTTACTTCTTCTTTTTCGTTTTTTTAAATAACTGAAGCACATGTCCTAACCAGCTTTTATTGCTAAACCGGGTCACATCTTGTGTGACTTCGATACAGCCCAAATAAGTTCCAGCATCATCTCGAACAGCATGAAAAGTCATATTCATAATTTTTCCACGAATCGGTACAGTTACCGTCTGATAGTCTTTATTACCACTGTGCATATCTGCTAATAACTGTTTAATACGACCAGCACTATGCTTGGGATGAACATCTAATACATGTTGTCCTAACGCACTTACCTCACGTTTAAACAATCTCTCCCGATTATTTGAGTACCAGCGGACGATGTCTTGGTCATCTATAAAATCAAATTCTGGTTCAATCGTTCTAAAAATAGCTTCGAGTTGACGCGTCGTTAAACTCCCTGTATCAAATGTGATTTTTTCTGTTTTCACCTCTTCTACCATTAGATTTGCCTCTTTTCTTGACTTAATTTACCGTCTTCTAGCACAAACTGCCGGTCAGCATACATCAAAGTCGTAGGCCTATGAGAGACTAGTATCATAGCTTTTGAAGTCGCAGTTTTCGCTATAGTCGTCATAATCAATTGTTCATTCAAATAATCGAGATTACTCGTTGGTTCATCTAATAACAAGAGTGGTGCGTCTTGTAAAAAGAGACGAGCGAGTCCGATTCGCTGTCTTTCACCATCAGATAATTGGCGAGAAATTGGTCCGATTTTAGTATCGTAACCTTCTGGCAAGCTCGAAATAAAGGTGTCAAGCTCTGCTTTTTGAGCTGCTTCTTTAATTTCATCATCACTTGCGCCATGTTTCCCAATAGCAATGTTCTCCTTGATAGTATCTTCAAAAAGAAATGTCGTTTGGGCCATGACACCTTCTGTATGGCGTAATGGTGTTTCTTGCCAATCGACCAGATTTTTTTGATCCAATGCAATCGTGCCACTTGTCGGGTCAAAAAACCGTTGCATTAATTTCAAGACGGTCGATTTTCCACTACCACTAGGTCCACCAATCCCTATCGACTGATGCCGTTCAACAGAAAATGATAAGCTGTCTATAATTTCTGCATTAGAATCAGGGTACTGATAAGAAACATGGTTGAAGCTAGCAGACCCCATCGATGGCATCGTCTGTGCTGAAAGAGCCTGTTTAGAGGACTCATCTTCTGGCTTTGAGGAGTCAAGGAACACCACTTGAGGCTTCTCAGTGATCAGTCCATAGAGTCTTTGCCCACTGGCTAGAGTTGTTAAGAGCGCATTTCCCAAGCCTGCTAAAGCAAGGACTGGTCCAAAAGAACTGAGCGATAGTACCACTGCCATCGCCAATTGAGAGGCAGGAATCCCTACATGCCAGCTTTGGACAAATACAGCAAAGGGCAAGAGAAAGATGGCCGCCTCAGACTGAAATTGGATATCCGATCCTTGCTTGTTCTTTTTAGCATATGCCCGATTCAATGCCGCCCCCGCATCATCGATAGCGGTTAAGCGTTCAACTTGTAAGCCATACTGGTCGATATCTGAAAGACCAGCCACATTCTCCATGACCACTTGATTTAAATCTGCAACACCTTGTTGGAAATCATTACCTGTTTGTTGGTAACGATTATAGCCCATTAACGGATAGACAATTCCAACCATGACATGACCAAACAGTAAAAATAGCGCTGCTACCCAATTGATCATTGCCATGTATCCAACGGTCACAAGGGAGGTCAACAAAGCAATCATAACGGGTGATATCGTATGAGCAAAAAATACTTCTAGAGCTTCTACATCAGTCGTCACATTGGCGACCAAATCACCACTTTTTCGTCGAGATAAGCGATCGGGTCCTAATGTTCTAATGACGCTAAACAGACGGTCTCTCACAATAGCCAGTAAGCGAAAGGCAATATCATGGTTAAGATATTGCTCGCCATACCGTGCAACTCCCCTTACCACACCACAAACTAGCATTAAACTAATGATCATCCAAAGTGTAACAGGCTCCCCATTGACCAGCCGACAAACAGCATAAGTACCGAGTAAAGGGATTGAAACAACTGCAAGGTTACTGATAACGCCCAGTAAAATAGCCATAGCCATTTTCGCTCGTAAAGGCTTGGCAAGTGATAAGAGCCATTTGATAACTTGACTAGTCATAATAGCCACCTCGATCCTCAGTGACCTGTGATTGCTTCAATGAGCCAGCATCTTGAAGCAACTCTGCTTCTTGAATAAAATAAGTCTTGAAATAGGTGGACGAGTTTTTTAATCGCTCTGGCTCTCCAAATTCAACAATCTTACCGTCCTCAAAAACGGCAACAACCGCTGCATTCATCACGTTGTACAGGCGATGTGAAATAAAGAGGACTAGTCGATTTCTCGCAAGTTGCTTCAAAACTTCTAAAATAATATCCTCACTTCGTCGATCAATACCTGATGTGATCTCATCAAACACATAGAAAGTGACATCCTTCAATAAAGCTCTCGCTAACAATAAACGTTGCCGTTGACCTCCTGACAGATTGCCACCATTCTCAGTGAGCAACGTATCAAGCCCAGACTCTTGTGAGTGGACAACATCGGCTAATTGTACTGTTTCAAGAACCTCCCATAGCTCTTCATCAGACGCATCCTTTTTCCCGAGTAACAAATTATCCTTTATGGAAGCTTGAAAGAGGTACCCATGACAATCTACATACAATGTAGATTGTTTGATGGCGTCTTCGCTTAAATCGGTTAACGGGTCATTGTTCCAATAGACGTCACCTTCATAACCAACTAGTCGACGACTAATGACCTTCGCAAAAGTACTCTTCCCTGAGCCAGATTTGCCAATCATACCAACCAAACCACCTGACATCAGTGCCAAAGAAACGTTTCTCAAAACGTGATCCCCTGGTCTCTCATTATCAAGGTCATTATTAGGGCTGTTACTAGGAGTAGGACTAGGATTAGCACTAGGATTAGCACTAGGATAAACGTAAGATAAGTCATCAACTGTAACTGTCGTCACTGGTGCAGACAATCCTTTTCCCCCATAGACTGGCTCTGGCGTGTCTAAGAATGCAAACAAACGGCTCATCGCACTAATCCCATTCATTGCAACGTGGAATAAGGAACCTAATTGTCTCATGGGAATAAAAAACTCGGCGCTCAACAAAATAAATAAAAACATCCCTGCTAAAGACAATTGCCCAGCACTATAAGTTAATAAAGCTAAAGCAATCCCTAAAGCAGCCCCACAATAAGAAATAATGTCCATAACCGTGATTGAATTCAGTTGCATCGACAACAAACTCATCGTCGATTTGCGGAAGCGTTCCGCATTCTGGTTCAACTTCTTTTGCTTGATGCCATCCTGATCAAAAGACTTCAAGGTACTCAGACCACTGAGATTCTCTTTAAACGTAGTACCAAGATCCGTGTAGTCCGTCCAATACTTCCCTAATATCTTTTTGGCAACCTTCATCACCATCATGATCACAATCGGGATCAAAGGCATACACACTAACAAGGCTACCGCAGGCAACCAAGCAAAACGAACTAACGTCCCGAATATCAGGAACGATGCTAAGACACAATAAAATAATTGCGGAATAAAACGAGAATAATAAATTTCCAATTGTTCAATTCCATCGACCGAGTACTGAGCTAAACTTGCAGCAGAAAAACGACCAGTTTGTTCTAATTTAAAAGCCTTTGCCATTACTTGATGCCTCAGATTCAGCCGTAATTCAGCCGACGATAGATAAGTCACCTTTTCGATTCCATAAGCTAGCAATGATTTGACCGCAATAGCGCCTAAAAAAAGCCAGTAAAAACGTCCAAAAGGACTGTCACCACTGACTACATTGCCACTCATATAAAGCGCGATCCCTTGAGCTAAATAGGTCCAAATAGTAATAGAAATCCCTAAATTGACCAACCTCAACCCAACCAAACAGACCAGAGGCCATTTCTTAACCAAAGCAAATAAACGTTTGTCGATCATCTAATCTAACACCTCTACCTCAGCCTCTGCCTTAGCAGTACCCTTAGACCGCTTTCTACCACTAAATTTGAAATACCACGTCAACCCAATCACATGTGCCACATATACAGTCGCCATCGTCACACGCATCACAACATTATCCACCAACAAACACGGAATCAAGAAAACCACGAACATCATGATAAACATCCGTACCATCCCTGCCGTTGTAATTTCTTTCCTGACCAACGTTCTGTCGATATGCTCAGCATAGAATTTTGAAGCCACAAACTTTTGGTAAAGCTTTTCAGAACTCCTTAACCAGAAAAAAGCGGTCAATAAATAGAAAACAGTTGTTGGCAAAAACGGCAGAAAAATTCCAATAGTCCCAAGCCCAAACGTTAAGCATCCTAGTATAATAAATATAATCTTTTTCAAGTTATTCTCCTTTATTGATAAGCATGTTAACAACAGTTTTGTAGCAGTAAACTTCAGTATTATTACTTTATTCAGATACAAAATACTAATTAATTTATAGGAAAGTTCGTGCAACAAATAACAAACCCTTTATAGTCGTAAGTATACCACAGAAAATTTAATTGAGAAACATTCTCATTTTAAGTCTTTAGCGAAAATTGCGATTTTCCATACTTTTTCATAGTTAGAGGCGTTTTACCCCATCTACAATCACTCTGATTATTGTAGCAGCATATTATTGACTATATGTGACTACAATAGGTATCGATATGGGTTTGACACTTCTTGATTAGGAAAAGAAGTTCTAACCACTTGTAAACAAGTAATCAGAACTTCTTTTTGGTTCGTATAACTAAATATTTTCATTGAGAATCTATTTTTTACTATTCAAGAATTCACCTGCTAGTATTCATTTACAAAAAACTACTAACAATCAATTAGCTTTTTTTGACATAAAAATTCCAATAAAAGGAAACATTATTCTTTGTCTACTTTCTTCTGCCTGACATAGTTAACATATCCAAACGCAAAAGATTCTATCAATATAAAAAATGTACTAACTGTTTGCAACCACCAATCTTGAGGTAACGGACTACGACTACTTGAAGCATACAAGCGATAATCTGCTCTACCTGACAAAACATTACTTTGTAAACTAGTTATGGATATCAGAGTAGCACTACGTACTGAGAGAGCATCAAGTATTCGTTCCAAATGTCCATTTTCTCCTGAAAGTGATAAAACTATCACGACATCATCTTCTGTTAAACGCTCTAGTATTCTACGAAATTCACTAGTATGTGCTGAAGGTGGTATAGTTTGTACGGGTTTATTTATGAGTAAAAATAGACGTTCCAGTTCTGCAGCTTGGCTTTGTTGTGTTACACCAGTTGAGATGGTATAAATGTGTTTACTGGAATAGATAACCTCATATAGCTCGTTCCAATCAGCTTTATCAATATAGTCCAATGTATTTTGAATATCATTGAAAATCTGCTTTTTTAAGTCAAAGTTTTGAGTATACTTTCCTTCATCTGCTTGCCATTTGATGTAGTTTCTTAATTCACCAAACCCAGTAAATCCTAATTTTTGTGCATAACGTATAACTGCTGATTTTGACGAATGGCATACTTTGGCGAAATCATTCGTGCTGATGGACGGTATTTGATCTAAATGGTCAAGAATATAATTACTAAAACCTTTATCAGTTTCATTCAAATCAATATAGTTTTGGTTGACCAAATCAACGAACCCCATTTGTACTATCCCCTTTTTATCTTATATTGATGACTACAACAATTAATCGCTTTCTTTATCATTGTAACATTATTATCGATGCTACTCACTATGACTAAAGATGGTTGAAAGGATAGCAAAAAAGAAGTAGAACGTCTTACGCCTACTTCCAATGCTTAGATTAATTGTAATGATATGGTAGTACCATGCGAAAAGCACACAATCATTTGATTAGAGCTCCCACTAGTTAAGCTCTGGCCACCATTCTTTATTAACTTCTATCATATCATCTAATATTTCTTTAGCTACACTTGCGCTAGGGACAGTTTTAGAAAGTGTAAACGCTTGCCATAGTTTTTGATAAGATTGTTCTAGATATGCTTGAACAACCAACTTCTCGGCAGAAACTTGTTGCTCGATCATACCCTTTTGAAAGTCAGGAATAGTTCCCATACACAATGGTTCATATCCTCTCTTACTTACAATACAAGGAACTTCGACCATCGCATCCTGATCAATATTAGCTATTGCGCCGTTGTTACGGACAATGAGCAACATCCTTTCATATGTGTTATAGGCTAACGCACCCGCCAATTGTACGATAAATTCAGCATGTTCTCCAGCTTCTATTGATGTATCGACTGCTGTCTGCGTATTAGCAACTCTCTCACATTCAGCAAAAACGTTCTTCTCCCGATTATCCATAACTTCGTTTGCACGAGTATAATCTGGATTGGCATGAGAAACAACATAGTCAGGATATAAATAGTATTTCAAGTATGTATTAGGCAGAGTTTCAGGATCTACTGCAAAGACATCTTTAGCTTTTTGGAAAGTATCCATCCAACTTGCTTCTGCTAATAACGGATTGTCATCAGCCGTTTCAGCAGCATATCCGTATTTCTTGATGTGTTTTTTCAATTTTGGCATTAAATCGTTACCTTGACGATCAGTCATTTCAGTCCACCAACCAAAATGATTCAAACCATAATAACGATCTACAATTTCCTTCTCATTCTTTAAGCCTAAAATATCAGCGATTGATTTTTTGATAGCAACCGGCATATCACAAATATTAATAATCTTTGAGTTGGGACGCAATCTTCTTGTTGCCTCAGCCACAATAGCAGCAGGGTTGGAGTAATTTAACATCCAAGCATTTGGTGAATACTTTTCCATATAGTCTACTAACTCGATCACACCTGGAATTGAGCGCATCCCGTAGGCCATACCACCAGGACCACATGTTTCTTGACCAACAACCCCATGTTTCAAAGGTATTTTTTCGTCTTTTTCTCTCATTTTTAAGCCACCAACACGAATATGAGCCATTACAAAGTCAACATCCGTGAAAGCCTCTTGTGGATCAACTGTTGATATGAATTCTATATGAGGTGCACGTTCTTTTACGATGACTTCACAGGCTTTGGCTACAATATCTTGACGTGCCTTATCATTATCATAGAACTTTAGTTTGCGTAATGGAAACTTATCTTGATTCTCAATCAGCATCATCACGATGCCTGCGGTATACGTACTTCCGCCACCAGCTATAACGACAGATTGCTTTTCTAAAGACATAATTAATTTCCCACTTTCTATTTTTTATGATTCGTCTATTCCTAAAATCTCACAAATATTTTCTTTAAAATCTTGAACATTCATACCTATAATAATCTGGACGTTTTTCCCATTGTTTACAATTCCCTTGGAGCTTTCAAGTGATTCCAAGGCTTTATGATTTACTTTACTTTCATCCTTGATTGTCACCCTAAGTCTAGTAAAACAGTTCGTAACCAATTCTATATTTTCGGAACCACCTAATCCTGCAATGATTTTCTTTTCATCTTGATTACTATCCACTGTTAGTACTGGCTCTTCTGCACCAACTATACTGTTCGATGAGTCAGCTGTGACTATTTGATCTTCTCTACCAGGTGTTTTGATATCCAGTTTTTGAATCAAGAAAACAAAAACTAAGAACCAAACAATCCCTATCACTAACCCTACTATCAATACAAGGTAAAACTTGGTGATTGACGGACTGAAAACGGAGTTCGAAACAATTGTATCCAATAAGCCATATAGCATAAATGTTCTTGCTCCAATTGCCCAAAGTATCGTTTCAGAAATAGCTGTTAAAAGACTGTGAACTAACCAAAGTAGTGGTGAAACAAACAAGAATGAAAAATCAAGTGGCTCAGTTATACCGGCTACGATAGCCACGAACATCGACGGGTACATCATACCTTTAACTTCTTTTTTTCTCTTTTGATTTGCGCAGTAAATAATTGCCAAGGCAACTGCAGCAGAACCAAATATCTTTACAAATCCAAATGTCGCAAACCTTAAGGAAGAATCCAATTGAGTAATGGAGCTTGCATTTGCCATTTCAGCATAAAATATGTTTGCAGCCCCGTTATAAACTTGTCCATTAATTTCAGCGGTACCACCTAGAGCAGTGAAACAGAATGGCATCCAAAGCAAATGATGGAGACCTGTTGGAATCAAGAAACGGTTTCCAAAAGCATAAATGAATACACCAATTAATCCAGTTGTTAGGATGATATTTGAGAGTGAATTGATCCAACCATTGATAACTGGCCAAATATAACTTAACCCTATTGCTAATGCTAATATCGTAGGGATCAATAACATAAAGGTATATCGAGCACCACCGTAAATGCTAAAAATATCATGAAATTCCTTAGTAGAAAACTTATTGTGGAAGTATCCAACAAGACAACCAATCAACATTCCCAAAAAGACATTCATATCTACTACTTGGAATCCTAAAACTAAACCTTGTCCAGTACCAAATAATCCCATTTCTCCAGCTTCTGCTAGCATACCGTTTATTGATAACCAAGCATTATTAGCTGCTAAAAAAATTAAAAATGAAATCAAAGCCAGTAGCCCAGCTTCAACCTTTTGTTTATTTGCTAAAGACGAAGCTATACCTATACAGAATATCACTGATAAATTATCAAGCATCCCATTCATCATCGTTTGGATCAGTTCACCAAAAGTTTGAATAAAAGCTGGCATGAACTGCAATTGCAAAATAACCGCAAATGCAAGAAACAAACCCATAACCGCCATAAATTTTACTGGAACGATAACAGAACGAGAGAACTTTTGCATTGCTACATTTAATTTTCCATTCATTAGTGCTCCTCCATTAGAAATTTTTGATACGTATCTTGATTTAAAACTAACAATAACTGTAATCGGTTTCAATAGTTTGTAGTGGTTTTGGACCTTGGTCCAATGGTTGAACCAAATTTATCTAATATTTAGTAACACAAACATCATTTAACTATAAAATAATGCAATTAAAAACGAGATTCCACAGAGAATCTCGTTTCATTGATTAGTTTTTATTGCTAGCTATAATTCTGTTATTACCTTTAATGGCACCAAGTAATAATAAACGAAAACAATGTAATTCATTAATTTAACTTGAGAGAACCGCTAACAAAAATAATAGGTATTAACTATCCATTCCAAACATTGCATTATAATACACCGTTAACGAATTGTCCTTCTCCGTCTGCAAATGACCAATCAGCATCGCCATTTTCAAACACAGAAATCAAGACATCTTTTCCCGATATCTGTAGTTTTTCAGATAACTCCCCTACGACGTTCTTATAAAAATCCAATTTAGCCTGATCATCACGTTTCCGACTAAACACCTGAATGGAGATACGTTTACTAGATCTCTCAAACCCGAGATTAGTGTCTTCAAGAATTAACTCATCTTCACTATGACGTGTTAACACTTGATAACGATCTCTATCCGGTACTTTGAACCAAGTCACCACATTCTGATGAACGACATCTAACAGCAATTTAGCTTCTTCCTTTGTATAAGCAGTTGTTATATCTACTCTCACTAATGGCATTATTTAGCTCTCCTCTTTCTTATTTAAAAATGAACACTTAGCAGGTCATCAACTAGCGACGACACTATGTTATTATTTTGAACTAAATCAAGCTTTTACTCAAGTAGTTTCCCACTTTAACCAATCTGCATCAATCAGCACTAATCAGCAACTAATTATCACTTGCTTTCAGCAGGTCCATAGATTTCATCAGCTAATAATTCCATACCAGTCGATGTTTGGTAGCCGTAACTAAACATATAGTTATAATCAACCGCATAAACTTGCTTATTTTTAACGGCTTGCATACTCGAAAGCTGAGGACCATTCAACACACCATTGACCATGTCATCGGAAGTTACCCCTTCTTCATAGGTCGACCAATCCGGCACAATGATAATATCCGGATCTGCCTCGATCAAAGTCTCTTTAGAGACATCCCCCTGCACATCTTTAAAGATATTCTCTAAATTGATCAACTCAAAGGAATGGTTGAAGAAACTCTCACCATAAGCAGAATAAACCGTTACATCAGTTGGATCTGACATATGGAGATACGCAAATGTATGACTTCCATCGACAGTTGCTATTCTTTCCGCTAATGCTGCTTGACGATCTTGTAACTCTTTTTTAAACGCCTCACCAGCTTCTTTAACATTGAATATTTGAGCAAGATTGTCGATATCGTCATAAACCGTATCGTAGGTTGCATCAGGTAATGAAGTTTCAAGGACATAAGTTGGGATCCCCATCTCATTGAGCGCATCAACTGTTCCATTACCCCAATCTTGATTCTCAAACAAGCCACCCCGTCCGTATATCAAATCTGGGTCTACACTCAGAGCTGTTTCTTTATTGATATAGTCTTCTCCTAATGCATTCAATGTATCGAATTCTTCTGAGACACTATCATCAGGCTTTCCAAAAGTCGCACCAACACCAGCAATACGATCTTTGAGGCCCAGATGAAGCATTAACTCAGCTGCCGGTCGTGTATTAGCCAACACCCGCTTAGGCTCTTCCGGATAGATATGCGTCTTTTCCTGCCATTCAGACCCTCCATCCGCTTTTGTATAGTTGACAAGTTCCACTGGATAATGACTATCCTCTGAGTTCCCTTTATCTTGATTTTCCGTCGTTGTTCCACAAGCAGTGAGCAATCCTCGGGTACGATGCCGGTTTCCCTTTCTAGAACAGTTAAACGCTTATCTTGGGTTGTTTTTACTACTCAAACATTGCATGTTATTTCTGAAGATAGTCATCAAAATCGATGTGATAGGCCTCTCCAAGTGTTTTCATCGCGTGGTATAAGCCTTCAGCTATCTCTATGCCATCATGTTCTTGTTTTTCAGTCATGTTAGCTTCGATTTCACCTGGCAAAAATATTTCCTCTACTCCTTGAGCTTTTGGTGAAGACTTAATGCGATCAATGTAGTCATCAATCATTTTCTTAAATACGGTAGTCTCAACAAAAATAGCTG
>OMJG01001063.1_pt1 | contig 17393 bp, 19 predicted proteins | sample 1646431 | NCBI WGS metagenome assembly OMJG01 (sample SAMN03771674, study PRJEB25209) | food metagenome | isolation source: Cotija cheese | place: Mexico:Jalisco,Michoacan | collected 2011-12-12
AACAAGTCATGAGTGTTCCTAGAAACACGCCATTTTAATGGCGTTGTAGTTCATCTTGCGTAACTTTAAATTATCTACATACACCTTGTAACTTGGAAGGAGTTATCATGAACGATTTTTTCTTAACGTTAATGGAACGTAAAGACCAATTATTCACTGCTACTTACGAACATATGGCTATATCCTTACTTGCCTTGTTCATTGCCTGTGTTATTGCAATTCCACTAGCCATTTGGTTGAGTGACCACCGCAAATATGCGGAACCCGTATTACAATTTGCTAGTATCTTACAAACGATCCCCTCATTGGCCTTGTTAGGATTGTTAATTCCCTTAGTAGGGATTGGGTCAGTACCTGCATTGATTGCTTTAGTCGTCTATGCGATTTTGCCTATCTTACAAAATACCTATACAGGTTTTGTAGAAATTGATCCGACAATTGAAGAAGCTGCGATTGCCTTTGGGATGCCTAGACGAAGACGTCTGTTTAAGGTGGAACTCCCTATAGCTATGCCGGTGGTAATTTCAGGTATTCGTACCTCGTTAGTATTAACTATCGGAACAGCGACCTTAGCGACTTTAATCGGTGCTGGTGGGCTTGGGTCTTTGATTATGTTAGGGATCGACCGAAATGACAGCAATTTAACCCTAATTGGTGCTATTGCATCGTCTTTATTAGCAATTATTTTTGGTGCGCTCATTAAGTGGTTAGAAAATAAGAAAATGAAAACCATCCTTATTAGCTTGCTTATTTTATTTGTAGGAATTGGTGGGCCAATATTAGCGCAACGATTGACCGGTCAAGTAACGAATATCACTATCGCCGGTAAATTAGGGTCAGAACCAGAGATTCTAATTAATATGTATAAAGAAATAATTGAAGCAGATAATGACGATGTCAATGTGGATGTAAAAGCTAATTTTGGAAAAACGACTTTCTTATTTTCTGCCTTAGATAATAATGAAATCGATATTTATCCAGAGTTTTCAGGTACAGTCCTTGAAAGTTTAGTTGATGTAGATGAAGCTACTGATACAAGTGACTTTGACCAAGCAGATACCTATCAATTAGCGCGTGACTTATTAAAAGACCAGTATGATATGAATTTTCTAGAACCATTTTCATTTGAAAATACCTATGCTTTAGCCGTGAAACGCTCTTTTGCAGAGGAAAATGATCTAGAAACGATTTCAGATTTAGCGAAAGTTGAAAACGAGATTACAGCTGGCTTTACGTTAGAATTTATTGACCGCCAAGACGGCTATGCTGGTATTCAAGAATTATACGGTTTGACCTTCCCGTCAGTGAAAAGTCTTGAACCTGCGCTTAGATACAATGCTATCAATAACAATGAAGTCAATGTGGTTGATGCATATTCGACTGATAGCCAAATTTTAGAGTATGATTTGGTTACGCTTGAAGATGATTTAGGGCTATTCCCTGATTATCAAGGAGGTCCATTGATGAATGTAGACTTCGCTGAAGACCATCCAGAGATTGTGGCATCCCTAAACAAGTTAAGTGGATTAGTAACCGAGGATGAGATGATTCAAATGAACTATGCTGTAAACGTTGAAGGACAAGAGCCTAGCCAAGTAGCCCATGATTTCCTAGTCGACAAGGGCTTAATAGGGGAGGATGCATAATGGCCAATATAATCGAATTTAAAGATGTAGAGAAAGTATATGAAGACAAACGTGTAATTGATGACTTGAATCTAACCATTCATGAAGGTGAATTTTTTGTCTTAGTGGGTCCATCAGGTAGCGGGAAAACGACATCCCTTAAAATGGTGAATGGCTTGACTGAGCCAACAGGTGGAGATGTTTACTTTAAAGGACAAAAAATTAAAGATCATGATATTGAACAGATGCGCTGGAATATGGGATATGTCTTACAAAAGATTGCCCTTTTCCCAACAATGAATGTTAGTGAAAATATTGATGTCATTCCAGAAATGATTGGTTGGCCAAAAGAGAAACGTGTAGCTAGAATTGACGAACTACTCAATTTAGTAGGTTTAGATCCCGAAATTTACCGGAACCGACCAGTTGATGAATTATCTGGTGGGGAGCAACAGCGAATTGGTATTTTACGTGCGATTGCAGCTGAACCGGATATTATTTTGATGGACGAACCTTTTTCAGCCCTAGACCCAATTTCGCGTAACCAGTTACAGGACCTCGTAGTCGATATTCATCAGCGGGTGAAGACAACCATCTTATTTGTCACACATGATATGGATGAAGCCATTAAATTAGCTGACCGAATTGGGATTATGAACCAGGGCCGTTTAATTCAAGTGGATACGGCTCAGGAAATTCTGACAAATCCAGAAAACCAGGTAGTGGCTTCCTTATTTAACCAAGAAAAAGAAGATGTCTTTGGCTTAAATATCTTCCGACCAGATATTCAACCACTTTCAGGAGACCATCCAGATTATCCACAAATTGATATCGCTAGTCATCAAAAGGATTTATACGCCTTACTAGCAACTGACGAGGTGGTTGAGATCACGGAAAATGATACGAGTTTAGGAACGCTAGGTAGACAGGCTGTATTTGCTCGGCTAAAAAGTATATAAGGTGTTATGATATAAAGAAAATCAGAAAGGTGTGGTGGCATGTTTAAAACCCCAATTGATGACAAATTATCAATCAAAATATTAGAAGAGCGTGATGTAGAAGCTTTGTACAAGTTGATTGATCATTCGCGTGATTACCTGGGTGAATACTTACCTTGGGTGAAATTCATGAAAGCTCCCGAAGATGAATTACCTTTTATTAAAGAGGGGCTACAACAATTTGCCAATAACGATGGTTTTCAATGTGGGATTTGGTTTGAAGGTCAATTAGCTGGTGTGCTCGGTTTGCATTATATTAAACACCTAAACAAGTCAACTTCACTAGGTTACTATTTAGGAGAAGCATTCCAAGGTTCAGGGATTATGACCAAGTCTGTAGCTTTCCTACTTGATTATCTTTTTAATGACTTAGCCTTAAATCGTGTAGAAATTCGAGCATCGGTAACCAACCATAAAAGCCAAGCGATTCCAAAACGCCTAGGCTTTACTGAAGAAGGGATTCTTAGACAAGATGAACAACTAGATAGTGGGCCATCAGATTCAGTGGTATTTTCTTTACTAAGAGATGAATACTTAGCCCAAAAATAATCATAAACTTAATAGACATATAAAGATAAGGGACGGATGACTAATATAGGAAGTCATTGGTCCTTTTTATCTGCCTTTAAATTTTGCTATACATTTCTTAAGAAAGTTAATAAATAGGTGTATTTCTCGAATAATTCATCTTGAATAGACAGTAGTTTAACCTATCTTTCTTCACACTTTCTCCACCTATATAGCCCAATATATAGCTAACAACAAATAAGTGAAAGAGAAAGGTGAATGAATATGAAGGTCTATGAATTACTTGAACAAAGTGGTGTAACAGCTAGAAATCCTTTATCAGCAGATGTAGAGCAACTTGAAATTACCGGCATTAGTGAATCCTCCTTACAAGTAACCAATGGCCATCTATTTGTCGCCATTTCCGGTTATGCCACTGACGGTGAAGCCTATATCGGTAATGCCATTGAACGCGGCGCTAGCTTGATTGTGACGGCATCTGACTTAACCGCTAGGGCGAGTGTGCCGTTTATCCAGGGTAACAATGCTAGAGAGAGTTTAGCCCTGCTTGCATCAGCTTTTTATCACAATCCTAGCCAAGACAAGTTGGTAATAGGGATTACAGGAACTAACGGCAAAACGACCACCGCTTTATTCTTACAGCATTTACTAAAGAAAGCGGGGGTTGAAGTAGCTTACTTTGGGACCGTCTATAATGAAGTGAACGGCCAACGGTATGAAAGCAAATTAACCACGCCAAGTGCGACAGAAATTCAAGCATCCCTAGCCCGGTTAAATGACGATGTAGTGGTTATTGAAACTTCTAGTCAAGGTCTCCACCAATATAGAATGGCAGGGATGCAATTTGACTATGCCTTATTTACCAACCTACAACACGACCATTTAGACTACCACAAGACCATGGAAGCTTATTACCAAGCCAAGAAATCCCTATTCAGCTTAATGAAACCGGACGGGAAGGCCGTCATCAATAGCTATACCATGTGGGGCAACCGCCTAGCCAAAGAACTGGAAGCAAATGATAAACAAGTCTTAACCGTAGATACTAAGAAAGGTGCGGCAAGTTATGTCTTAGATAAAACAACCGACATAGCAGTTGTTGCCTTCAATGGACAAGGCGGACAAATTGAAGAAATCGAAGCGCCCTTATTAGGCGTTTATAATCAAGAAAATCTGATTTTAGCCACAACCATCATAGTTGACCTAGGATTAGATGCTGGCAATACCAACGACGCAATCGCAGAATTTGCGGGAATTGCGGGCCGTTTAGAATACTATCCACTAGCAGACGGCAACGAAATGGTAGTCGATTATGCCCACACGCCGGATGCCATTGAAGCCTTATTAACAACCCTAAACGCCCAGTACCCAAACCACGAAATCATCCATATCTTTGGCTTTAGAGGGCAGCGGGACAGTAAAAAATTCCCGCAAATGGTTTCGGCCTCGCAAATAGGCGCTGATCTGACCATTTTAACCACTGACGACTTAAACGGTGTCCCCAAACAAGTCATGGCTGATATATACCTAGAATACGTGACCCAATATGGGTTAAACTCTATGGCTATGGCACTAGACCGGGTTGAAGCAGTTGAGTTAGCCTTAGAAATGTCCCTAAATCCGGTATTGTTAGTCCTTACTGGTAAAGGCCACGAAGCCTACTCCGAGGAAAACAAATATGGCGTGCAATCTGACCAGCAAGTGGCCCACATGTTTCGCTACCGTCAAGTCAGCTATTCAATGTGAAATATAGGGTATCAATAAGACCAACAAAAAACCAACTTGTGTTTATATATATACATGTTGCTTTTTATTTGATCTAAATAGGACTTTAATATGTTAAATCGCTTGACTTATAGAAATCCATATAGCTAACTTTCTATAAGAATATCGCCTAATATCATAACAAATACCCCGTTTAACAGCGATAAATAGATGTATATGATTAATGCACATGTGATGATATGTAAATAAGCGTGCGCTGTTATATCGGAAAATACCCAGATGTTGATAGTAATAGGCTATCAAGGATAATGGTAATCTAGTATCTCGATTGAATTGCAATCATGATTGGTTTTTCCTACAATAAATGGATGATAAAAAATCATTTGGAGGCAATATTATGAAGAAAATTTTCCGTGCATTGGGATTGGCACTAGTGGTATTAGTTTTAGCTGCTTGTGGCCAAAGTAAAGAAACGACTAAAGTAAAACTAGGTGTCGTTGGCGATAAAAACGACCAATGGGAATACCTACAAGAAGAATTACTAGAAAAAGAAAATATTGAAATTGAATTGGTAAAATTCACTGACTACCGTCAACCAATCGTATCATTAGATGATGGTTCAATCGATATGCATTCTGCCTTAACAGAAATTTACATGGATTCAATTAACGAAGAAGGTGGCTATTCTAATACCACATTAGGTTATACAACCTTAAATCCAATGGGTGTCTTCTCTGAGAAAATTGATTCACTAGATGAATTAGCAGACGGCGCTTTAGTCGCAATTCCAGACGACGTATCAAACGGATCGCGTGCTTTATTATTAATACAAACAGCTGGTTTAATCGAATTAGATGAATCAAAAGGTTTATTACCAACAACAAGTGACATTACTTCAAATCCAAAAAATTTACAATTTGAAGAACTGGCAGCCAACCAAACAGCTCGTGCCTTAGCTGACGTTGATATCTCATTAATCAACAACGACATGGCAACCGACGCAGGTTACGTGCCAACACAAGACTCAATCTACCTTGAGCCAGTCGCAGAATCATCAAAACCATACTACAATGTCATTGCAGTACGTGAAGACGAAACAGACAACGAAGTCTACAACACAATCCTTGAATACTATCAAACAGACGAAGTCGCAGCAATCATCGACGAAATGTCAGCAGGCTCATCAATCCCAGTATGGGAAGGCGCACCAACTGCAGAATAATCTAGTGGCTTTAAACTACCAGGTTTAAAGTGAATCAATATAACTCAATTAAAGAACGTCTCCTAGATTATTCGGAGGCGTTTTTTAGTTGTAAATTGCTCAGACCAAGTGCTTGAGTATCCTATGTTAGTTGATAAATCTGATTTAAGTGAGTCCGATGATACAGTAAGGTATAATAATAAAAACAAATATTGTATTAATTCTTTTTTTAATGCCCTAAAATAGCCCTTATATGCAAAAAAAATATGCATTAATACGCTAATTTTACTCCCTTTGAAGGTCTGAAAATATTATTAATCGCGATTTTTATGCATTTTTAAAAAGACAAAAAATTGAAAAGACCGTTAGATCAACGTTTTGAATTTCAATTATTAAATTATAATGAGATAAAAATGGGTGTTTTTTAAATATATTAACTTATATTATATAAAACGAACGATTTTGAAAAGCTAGTAACTATTTTTCAACATTAATATCTTATATAAGTTATTTAAATATTTCATTCATTTCTACAATACTGTCAAATATGTTAGAATGATAAGGATTGAAGGGTGTTGTTTTCTCTCATCAAACTGCCATAATTCAAAAAATGGCGGTTTGTATTTTTTTGCAAAATGTTTCTATAATGAGCCTATACGAAACAACTCGTTACTTGCATGCAAACGAGTTATTCGTATCGCCTCGAATAGACCGTTTGCTTCATCGCTGAACAAATTATCGGACATAGGAAGGGCAAAATTATGTTAAAAATTTATAATACATTAACCAATCAGAAGGAAGAGTTTAAACCACGAGTGCCAGGAAGTATTTCAATGTATGTATGTGGTCCTACTGTTTATAACTACATTCATATTGGGAATGCCCGGTCTACTGTTGCTTTTGATACAGTACGTCGTTACTTTGAATACCGCGGTTTCGATGTGAAATATGTCTCTAACTTTACGGATGTGGATGATAAGATTATTAACCGCGCTAATGAAGAAGGGTTAACGCCTGAACAAATTGCGGATAAGTATATTGAAGCATTCTATGAAGATACCGATGCTTTAAATGTTAAACGTGCTACTAAAAATCCACGTGTTGTGGAGAATATGGATGATATCATTCAGTTTGTGGCTGATTTAGTTGATAAAGACTTTGCATATGTAGTGGACGGTGATGTGTACTATAGAACGCGTAAATTTGAGAAATACGGTCAGTTATCTGATCAAAATATTAATGATTTACGGGCGGGGGCATCTGAACGTTTAGAGGCAGACAGCCAATCGAAGAAAGAAGATGTTGTAGACTTTGCCTTATGGAAGTCAGCTAAACCTGGTGAAATTTCTTGGACTTCTCCTTGGGGTGAAGGTCGCCCTGGTTGGCATATTGAATGTTCTGTGATGGCAACGAAACTGTTAGGCGATACTATAGATATCCATGCAGGTGGTCATGACTTAACTTTCCCTCACCATGAGAATGAGATTGCTCAATCCGAAGCACATACAGGTCATACCTTTGCCAATTACTGGATGCATAATGGTTTTGTAACAATGGGTGATGACGATGAAAAGATGTCTAAATCTTTAGGCAACTTTGTCTTAGCGCATGACTTAATCCAACAAGTCGATCCACAAGTTGTCCGCTTCTTCTTAGCATCAGCACATTACCGGTCGCCTTTAAGATTCAATGAAGAAAATATTCAAGATGCAATCAACAACTTAAACAACTTGAAAACTGCTTATGCGAACTTAAATTACCGTTTTGAGGATGCTAAAGAGCAATTAGATAACGATGTGGAAGTATTGGCACAAATCAAAGCTTTAGAGAATGAATTCGTGGAAGCTATGAATGATGACGTCAATACGCCAAATGGTTTAACTGTTGTGTACCGTTTGATGCGTGATATGAATGTATATACAAACCAAAAAGAAGTGTCAATTCCAGCACTTGAAGCTTTCAAAGAGTCGTTTACAGCCTTATTAACGATTTTTGGGGTCACTTTATCAGATGAACAAGAGTTGTTAGCGGATGATATTCAAGCCTTAATCGATGAACGTAATCAAGCTCGTGCTGATAAAAACTTTGCCCGTGCGGATGAAATTCGTGATCAATTAAAAGCTGAAGGCATTATCCTTGATGATACTGCCCAAGGTACGCGTTGGAAACGTGCGCAATCCTAGTTGCAGTCTATATTAATGAAAATCAATACAGAAATGAGTCGACTAAATGTCAGAGAATAAGTCTTTAACGAAAAATGAAATAAAACAACTAAGTGGCCTAACCTTGGCTTATTTAGGCGATGCTTCTTGGGAGGTAGTAGTCCGCGACCATTTGGTTCAAAGTGGTTTAACGAAACCCAAAGATCTACATAAAGCAGCGACTGAATTTGTGTCTGCAAAAGGGCAAGCGCTATTAGTTGAAGCGATGCAAGCTGAGGAAGGTTTCCTTACTGAAGATGAAATGACAATCTTTAAACGAGGGCGTAACGCTAAAAGTCACTCAAGCGCTAAAAACGCAGATATTCATACCTATAGAATTGCAACCGGATTTGAAGCTTTGATGGGTTTTGCCTATTTAAATGATCAAGACCGTTTTAAGGAAATTGCAGCTTTCTGTATTCAATACATTCAACACGCACAAAAACAGGAGCAAGAAAATGGCTAGAGACAATCAAAGACAACAAAACAGAGATAGAAGACCCCGCAGTACAAATAACGAAGAAGAACTGGATCAATCTCCTGATTTCGTCTATGGTTTCCATGCCGCTATGGAAGTATTAGAAGGCGACCATGATGTGAATAAAGTCTTCCTACAAACTGGCTTAAACGAGAAGAACGCCCAAGCTATTTTAAAAGCAGCCAACAAGCGAAATATCTTAGTGTCCAATGTCCCGAAAGAGAAGTTAGACACGCTTTCTGATGGTGGCAATCACCAGGGGGTTGTAATGGCTATTGCGGCTTATAAATATGCTGAATTAGATGATATCTTCAAAAAAGCTGAAGCAGCGAATGAAGACCCAATTATCATGGTCCTAGATGGTATTGAAGATCCGCATAACTTAGGCTCTATTTTAAGAACAGCTGATGCTTCAGGGGTTCATGGTGTCATTATTCAAAACCGTCGCGCTGTGGGGTTAACACAAGTTGTTGCCAAAACTTCAACTGGTGCGATTGAGCATGTACCAGTTGTACGTGTAACCAATATTTCTAAAACCATTGATCTGTTAAAAGAGCGTGGTGTATGGGTATTTGGTACCGATATGAAGGGTCAATCAATGTGGCAAATGGATGCGACACTCCCAATTGCTGTTGTAATTGGTAATGAAGGTAAAGGCGTATCACCAGGTGTGAAAAAACATCTTGATGGTATGATTACCATTCCAATGCGCGGTCACGTTCAAAGTTTAAATGCTAGTGTAGCAGCAGGATTATTAATGTACCAGATTTATCAAAGTCGTATGGGTAATAGCTAATCAGTGAATTGATTTTATAGTAAGTTGATGAAGAAAGGAGGGGTGACATGGTACTAAGAAAAGAACGTTTAATCGTTGATGGGTACAATATGATTGGCTCTTGGCCTTTACTTGTAAAGTTGAAGAATCGAGATGAAATTGAGGCTGCAAGAGATTTGTTATTAGCAACCCTTTCTAACTATGTAGGCTATCATGATATCGAAACATGGGTCGTTTTTGATGCTATGTTTGTCCCTGGCATTTCTAAATCCTATGATCAATTTAACTTACATGTCGTCTTTACCAGTGAAGGACAAACCGCTGATTCATATATCGAGGAAATGATAGTAGATTTGGTGAGCCCTTTACATAATGTAACGGTTGCGACAAGTGATTTAGCTGAACAGCGAATTGTTTTCCAAAAAGGTGCTTTAAGGCAATCAGCACAAGAGTTATATAGAGATGTGCAAAAAACCAACGTGGAAATTGCACATGGTGGTAATGATTATGAATACAACAAATATCAAAGATCCATACCATGGTCAGTCCATCAGCTAGATAAATTAAATGACTTTTATAGAGATTTAATTGACAAGAAAAGTGAATAGTATGATTTCGATGTGTTTGGTCTTTTGGATTGAGCCTGGGTGGTCTATTTGGAGAGGACAAATCTATGGCAAAGCAGAAACAAAGTAAAGACCAGTCACAGGTATTGGATTTAGTGTTGCAGGGGAAAAATGAACTTACTGAGGAAATATTTGATGCATTATACCAAGAAGTTTTACCTACCTTATATGCTAACCGTTGGCGCATCCCTAAGTATATTTTGGAAAATGATGATTACTATCAAGAAGCTAGAATTAGTCTAGTACAAGCTGTTCAAACATATCGCATCAATAGTAAGGCAGCCTTTACAACTTACTTTGCGAATGTATTCAAAAATAGGTTGCTCGATATTCGCCGGATGCACATGACGGATAAACGGATTGCTAATTTCAAAGTGGAACGTTCGTTAGATTTATTTGCAAGTGAAGGTGAAGAAAACAATATAGAAAACCGCTTGAGAACCAAAGAGTTTCCACCTGAATATGTATATCTCTTCAATGAGACAATTAATAGATATGAAAAAAGTTTGTCTGATATGGAAAGAACGGCATATGGTTATTTCAAAAAAGGTTTTTCTTACGAAGAGATGGAAAAACTCACGGGCTTTACCAGAAAACAGGTTCATTCATTAATCGCTAAGTGTAAACGAAAGTATCGCAATATATTATCAGAATATTTTGATGATAGGGACTAAAACGAAATTAGGCCATGCACGGGTTGAAACTGTGCATGGTTTTTTCTTTGTTTATTTACGGATCAATTTTTATGGGATAGCTTACATTTGCATAGTGAAAAAGTGAGCAAAGTAGTTTATGATATTTTTGGAAGTTGGTGAGTTTTTGAGAGTTTTGCCAGTTTTTCATTTATATGGGCGGTCTGCACGGACGCTTATAAATACATTTTAGGAGATTGCGTATGGAAATATTAGGTATTATTGGTGTGTTTATCGGTATTTTACTGATTATTTCGTTTTCTGTTAAAGGGTTGCACATTATTATTGCGGCACCTTTATCTGCTTTGGTTGTAATTCTCGCTAACCAGATGGATATTTTTGGGTCCTTGATTGGTCAAGAGAATTCGTATATGACAGCTTTGGCCGGTTTCTTAATTAATAACTTTGCGATTTTCTTTTTGGGTGCTGTTTTGGCACAATATATGGAAAAGAGTAATGCGACAGTGTCTATTGCCAACTTCATCTTGAGTAAGGTGGGGATGGGGTCTAAATATATGATTATGGTAGCGATTATGGCTATTGCAGCCTTGTTAACTTATGGTGGGATTTCTTTATTTGTGGTTATGTTTGCGGTAGTACCGTTAGCCAAGCGAATCTTTAAACAAATGGATATCAACTGGGAATTGTTCCCTATTCCTTTATTCTTAGGTGCTGGGACCTTTACTATGTCTAGTTTGCCAGGAAATCCTTCGGTTCAAAATGCGATTCCAACTACAGCTTTGGGGACATCGTTAACGGCGGCACCTATTCTAGGGTTAATCGGGTCTGCAGTTCTTTTAGCTTTTGGCTTGCTGTATATGAAATGGTGCTTGGACCGGTCTGTGAAGAACGGCGAACATTTTGATACCTATTTAGAAGGTAAGGTGGATCTTAATGGGGTAGCCGGTGATGTGGATGAATCGAAATTGCCATCTATTTGGATTTCATTAGCGCCGATTGTTACCTTGATTACTATTATCTTGATTTTTTCTAGTGTGGCAAACATTATTTTAGTGGCTTTAGCTGCAGCGATTATTTTATCAGCTATTCTATACCACAGCTACATTCCATCGCAGAATATGACCTTGAATGCGGGGGCGACAGGGGCAATTATGCCGGCCTTCTCAACTTCATCTTCTGTAGCCTTTGGTTCAGTATTAACCTTGGCACCTGGTTTTGCGGTCATCCAACAAGCGATTACCTCTATTCCCGGTAGTCCAGTGATTGGATTGGCTGCATCGTCTGCCTTACTAAGTGGGATTACCGGTTCTGCTTCTGGGGCGATTGGGATTGTGATGAATACCCTAGCGCCAGATTATATTGCTATGGGGATTAATCCAGAGTTGGTCCACCGAATTACAGTGATTGCGGCGGCAACATTAACGGCGATGCCACAATCTGGGGTCGTGATTACCTTTAATAATCTGACTGGATTATCCATTAAACATGGCTTTATACACCAGTTCATTATTACAAACGTGGCGCACTTGTTAGCTTTGATTGCGGTACTTATCGCTTCAGCCTTTTTATATTAATAAAATAAATTTTTGAGGGAGTTGCCTTATGATAGTGCAACTCCTTTTGCTGTTTGTGGTATAATTAGGGGTGCAGGAAATATATATTGACATTGACCATCGGAGTAAGTACCATGTACAATGAATCAGAAATCAAGGAGATTGTGAATTATGGCAACGAAAAAAGTATCACTTGCTTGTTCAGTATGTGGCTCAAGAAATTACACGACAAATAGTAATGCCAATAACCGTACTGAGCGTTTAGAAGTGAAGAAATTCTGTAGACACTGTAATCAACATACAATACATAAGGAAACCAAATAGTCGGTATTGACTAATAGATGGTAGAGGGCGAGGGAAGTAGATGCAATTTTTAAAAGATGTATGGCATGAAATGCGATTGACTACATGGCCAAGTGGTGGTGAGTTGGTACGCTACACTGGTATCGTATTATCGACTATTATCATGGTTGCCATTTTCCTAGGGATTATTGATACCTTAGCACAATGGGCTTTTGCGTGGTTTATTAACTTATAATTGTAACTTGTTATGGCGCGCGCATGGGCGGTGTGTTATAATTGGCACGAATAAAGCGAAGAGAAAACCTTTCATGTGGGGAAGGTTTTTTAATTTGCCTTGAAGTTGATCGATGATGAATGTATTGAAAGAAGGAGCATATCGATGGTAGAAGAAATCGAAATTGGTAAAGAATGGTATGTAATCCATACATACGCTGGCTATGAAAATAAAGTGAAACAAAACTTGGAAATGCGTATTACTTCAATGGATATGGAAGATTACATTTACCGTGTAATCGTGCCTGAAGAAGAGCATGTAGAGAAAACGAAGTCAGGTAAAGATAAGATTGTTAAGATCAAAAACTTTCCAGGTTATGTATTAGTTGAGATGATCATGTCTGATGAAGCCTGGTTCGTTGTACGTAATACACCGGGTGTTACAGGGTTCTTAGGTTCTCACGGTCAAGGTTCAAAACCAACACCATTGTTACCTGATGAAGTACGTAATATCTTATCAAGCCTTGGTGAAGGTGGCCGTAACCGTGATATCTCATTCGATATCGATGAAGTGGTTAAGGTTATCGATGGTGCCTTTGATGGTATGGAAGGTCGCGTTCAAGAGATTGATGCAGAACATGGCAAGTTGAAACTGACAGTTGAAATGTTTGGACGTGAAACATTAGCAGAAGTAGACTATGACCAAGTAGACAAATTCTAATCTGCGATATTTTACAAATCATAGTTGAGGTAAAATAAACCATAGTTAAATGAATAAATAGCGGGTAAAGATTCTTAAACAAAATCCTTACCCGCTATTTTTCTCTATTGATCAATATTTATTTTCTAATGGTTTATTTTTCATACTTCCAGCGGTAAAGATACATGTATTTTAAAATATCGTACAATATATAACCGGAAATCACCGAATGCATAATGGGGAATGTGTATAATGAATAAAAAATACCATTAAAACGTAAAACGTTAGAGAAGAGGCGAATGGCAAACCGAAGATGCACAAAAAAATCAGTTGCTTTTATGGGCAACTGATTTTTTCTATATTATATATGTAGATTTTAATCGTTTAACTTCACGATGTCTGCATCTTCTGTATAAATAATGCGTTCGCATAGGTTTGTTGCATAATCACCGATACGTTCGATATCATGTAAAATGGCATTAATCGCTGAACCTGTTTGAACAGTTTCGGGTTGATTCTTCATAATCACTAAAATTTGATCGACAAGTTCTCTAAAAGCACTGTCTACTTCGTCATCCATAGCAGCGATTTCTTTAGCACGTTCAACGTTATGTTGGCTAAAGGCATCGATTGCTTGTCCGAGCATGTTTTTCGCTAACTCACCTACGGCAAAAACATCATCCATAACTGGATCAAATGGTGCTAAGTTTTCAACACGTAAAATAGCTTTCGCTACGGATACTGCGTGGTCGGCTACGCGCTCTAGGTCAGAACTTGAAGCAAATACTGACAGAATCATACGAAGGTCTGTACCGATTGGTTGTTGACGAGCGATTATACGCATTACATAATATTCGATTTCTTTTTCTAGCTTGTTAATCTCAGCATCGCTTTCAATGACAGTTTGTGCGCCATTGTGGTCATTGGTTTTTAATGCTTGGAAAGATCGTTCTAACATAGCCGCCGTACCAAATCCAAGTTTTGCGTGCATACCTTCCAAAGTCTTTAGTTGGTCATCGTAAAATTTTCTTACTGGACGTTCCATCATTATCACTCCTTTGCAATGTACTTTTTCCTTATCAAGGATACAGTTTACCATATTTTGTCGGTCTTGTCATCTAGTAAATATCGTAAAATAGGCAATGTAACCCTTTACAAACCGTTTGTATCATTTACTTATAAAGTATACCATATTTTGTAGAAAACTCTTGCAATAACTAAAGATGTATGGTTAAATAGGTTATTGTGTGTAGACACATGTAGTGGGAGGAGGAATCTCAACTCCATTAAACCACAACGCGAAAAACAAGGAGGAATGTTTCGTGGCTAAAAAAGTACAACAAATCGTAAAATTACAAATTGAAGCTGGTAAAGCAAGTCCAGCTCCTCCAGTAGGTCCTGCATTAGGTCAAGCTGGTGTGAACATCATGGGATTCACTAAAGAATTCAACGCGCGTACACAAGATCAAATGGGTATGATTATCCCTGTAGTGATCACTGTATTCGAAGATCGTTCATTTACATTCATTACTAAAACACCACCAGCTGCAGTATTATTGAAAAAAGCTGCTGGCGTTGCTAAAGGTTCTGGAGAACCTAACAAAAATAAAGTTGCTACCGTAACTCGCGACCAAGTTCGTGAAATTGCAGAAACAAAAATGGAAGACTTGAACGCTGCAGATGTAGAAGCTGCTATGCGTATGGTTGAAGGTACTGCACGTTCAATGGGCTTTGTAGTAGAAGGCTAATTGTCACACTGTAATACAAGAAACTCATACGCCACAAATCGATAGTGATTTGTGAGTGGGAGGATTATCCGCTAAAACCACATAGGAGGAATATATATAATGGCTAAACAAACTAAAAACCAAAAAGCTGTTTTCGAAAAAATCGAAAAAAATAAAAAATATGCTTTATCTGAAGCAATTGAATTGTTAAAAGAAGTAGACTACGCTAAATTTGATGGATCAGTTGAAGTTGCATACCGTTTAGGTATCGACACTAAGAAAAATGACCAACAAATCCGTGGTGCTATGGTATTACCTAACGGTACTGGTAAAGACCAAACTGTATTGGTTTTTGCTAAAGGTGAAAAAGCGCAAGAAGCTAAAGATGCTGGTGCTGACTACGTTGGTGATGACGAGTTCATCCAAAAAATCCAAGGTGGCTGGTTCGACTTCGACGTGATCGTTGCGACTCCAGACATGATGGGTCAAATTGGTCGTTTAGGTCGTGTATTAGGTCCTAAAGGCTTAATGCCAAACCCTAAAACTGGTACTGTAACACAAGATGTTACTAAAGCAGTTCAAGACATCAAAGCTGGTCAAGTTGCTTACCGTGCTGATAGCGCTGGTAACTTACACTTACCTGTTGGTAAAGTATCATTTACTGCAGATGCATTAGCTGAAAACGTAAAAGCTGTTCAAGAAATGGTATTACGTGTGAAACCTGCATCATCTAAAGGTACATACATCAAAAACTTAGCAATTACATCTACTATGGGTCCTGGTATCCAAGTTGATGTTTCATCAATCTAAGATTAATTTAAATTAATACTTGACCCACTTATACTATTCTGTTAGTATAAGTGAGGTTATTTATATAGCTTACCGAAGACAGTTGGCGGCTTTGCCTTAATTTTGCCAACCGAGGGAGATACGTTGTTCACTACTAGATGGTGAACTTTATCCTCTATGTCTTCAGTGACATAGAGTTTTTTTATTTAAAAAACTCTAATAAAATCAGTGGAGGTGAAATATAAGTGAGTGAACAAGCAATTGCTAAAAAACAACAAGAAGTAAATGAAGTCGTTGAGAAAATAAACGCTGCAAATTCTTTAGTTGTGGTTGACTACTTAGGATTATCAGTAGCAGAAGTGACTGAATTACGTAAACAATTACGTGAAGCGGGCGTTGAGTTTAAAGTTATCAAAAACACAATCATGCGTCGTGCTTTAGATTCTCAAGAGTTAGAATACCATGAAGAAGTTTTCCAAGGCCCTACAGCTGTAGCGTTTGGTATGGAAGACGCAGTTGCCCCAGCTAAGATTCTTTCTGATTTTGCTAAAAAAGCAGAAGCGTTAGAACTTAAAGGTGGTATCTTAGAAGGTGAAGTGCTTTCTAAAGAAGAAATTCAACAAATTGCGAAATTGCCAAACCGCGAAGGTCTACTTTCAATGCTATTATCAGTATTGCAAGCTCCTGTCCGCAACGTGGCATACGCTGTCAAAGCTGTTGCAGATGCAAAAGGCGAAGACGCAGCGTAATTTATTACCAATTTAATCATACAAAACAAACTATTTAAAAACGGAGGAATTTTATAATGGCTTTAAACATTGAACAAATCATTGCTGATTTAAAAGAATCAACAATTTTAGAATTAGCTGACTTAGTATCAGCAATCGAAGAAGAATTCGGCGTATCTGCTGCTGCTCCTGTAGCTGCTGCTGGTGCAGGTGCTGGTGAAGCTGCTGAAGAAAAAACTGAATTTGACGTAGAATTAACTTCTGCTGGTTCAGCTAAAATTAAAGTAATCAAAGCTGTACGTGAAGCTACTGGTTTAGGCTTGAAAGAAGCTAAAGCATTAGTAGACGGCGCTCCAGCGATCGTTAAAGAAGCATTACCTGCTGAAGAAGCAGAAGCTTTAAAAGCTGCTATCGAAGAAGCTGGCGGTACTGCAGAAGTAAAATAATCTTTAACAGATTATCTTATTATGTATATGAGGGAAGTTCGGAATTATCCGAGCTTCTTTTTTTTTACCGACGAATTTACAATTTAAGTGCAACAACAATAATAAAATAAAAAAAGATCCATAG
>OMJG01001065.1_pt1 | contig 17370 bp, 18 predicted proteins | sample 1646431 | NCBI WGS metagenome assembly OMJG01 (sample SAMN03771674, study PRJEB25209) | food metagenome | isolation source: Cotija cheese | place: Mexico:Jalisco,Michoacan | collected 2011-12-12
TGTCAAGGGGACTGGAGCATGGACGATTTTATCGACCTTGCTGTCGCTAAAATCCGCGAGGAAGTAGGGGACCGTAAAGTTTTACTTGGATTATCTGGTGGAGTTGATAGCTCAGTCACTGGTGTTTTATTACACAAAGCAATTGGTGACCAGTTAGTCTGTATCTTTGTTGATCATGGCTTACTGCGTAAAAACGAGGGCGATGAAGTGATGGCAAGCTTGTCTGGTAAATTTGGACTGAATATTGTCCGAGTGAATGCCGCTGACCGCTTCTTGACGAAATTACAGGGTGTCAGTGATCCAGAACAAAAACGGAAGATTATTGGGAATGAGTTTGTCTATGTGTTTGCAGATGAAGCTGCTAAATTAGAAGGAATTGATTTCTTGGCACAAGGCACTCTATATACCGATGTGATTGAGTCTGGAACAGAAACTGCCCAAACTATTAAGTCACATCATAATGTTGGTGGACTGCCAAAAGACATGAAGTTTAAATTAATTGAACCATTGAATACCTTGTTTAAAGATGAAGTGAGAGCACTTGGAATCGCGTTAGGCATGCCTGAAAGTTTAGTATGGCGCCAACCATTCCCAGGACCTGGATTAGGAATTCGGGTGATTGGGGAAATTACCCCTGAGAAATTGGAAGTTGTCCGTGAAAGTGATGCGGTATTGCGGGAGGAAATTAAAAAAGCTGGGTTAGATCGTGATATCTGGCAATATTTCACTGTTTTACCAGGATTCCGTAGTGTTGGAGTGATGGGGGATGCTAGAACCTATGACTATACTATTGGGATTAGAGCTGTGACATCAATCGATGGGATGACAAGCGATTTTGCACGAATTCCGTGGGATGTACTGCAAAAAATTTCGGTTAGAATCGTTAACGAAGTGGCACATATCAATCGAGTAGTGTATGACATTACCTCTAAGCCACCAGCAACAATTGAGTGGGAGTAGGTTCCGAGATTTTATAACCCTTGATTTTACTGACTATTCTAAGGGTACGAGTGGTTCATGATACTATTTTGATACTAAAAAATATGGCTAACCACTGGGAACAAAGAATAATATAAGAAATTAAAAGACTAGTTCAAAAAACAAACCCCTGATTTTTTGTCAGAGGAAAGTTAGTAACTAGTCTTTTTTATTGTTTTTAATTCTTACTTTCATACCATCGCTATTATCTAGCATAATTGAATTTTGCATTTGTCTAAGTTTAAATATCTTTTCAGATTCTTCAGCCCATGTATCTACAGGCAACCCTTCAATGGTATCACCTTCTTTTGCAATTGCTTTAGCACCGTTAATAGCAGCTTTTAAATCTGCCCATTCACCTAAAAAGCGATTTAATGATTTGTTTTCAAATCTAAGAGCCACTTTACCAGACCGGTAGTTTCCATCTGGTCCTTTTTCACCAACAAATTCAACAGGTGTATTATCATCAATTAAAAATAGAATAGTAGCAACATCACCTAGGGTTTCTAAATCAAAGTCATAAAATACACTTACACCAATACTTAAACCATTAGCAATTTTTATAAGTTGTTCTTGTTTAGGATTTCTTAATCCTAATTCATATTTTCTAATCGTTCCTCCATTTATTCCAGAAAGCTTGCCAAGTTGATCTTGAGTTAGACCACGAAGCTCACGAAAGGAACGAATCTTTTCACCTACATCCATTGATTACCCTCCTCTAGAAATAATAATATCATATAAAAAAAGAAAAACAAACCCAAAAGGGACTTGACAAAGTCACAAAAGTCCAATATTATGTAAATAGTCACAAATGTGCATAAGGTTATCCGCCTTATTTTTTGGCTATCAAGAGTCACAAAAGTGAACAAAATAAATGGAGGGAGGTATATACATGAGTAAAGCACAATTAACTGTTGACGATGTTAAAAAGATTCTTGGTATATCAAAGTCGCACGCCTATAAGGTAATTAGAGAACTCAATGAAGAGTTAACGCAACTAGGATTCTATACCGTTAGAGGAAAAGTGAGTAAAAAGTTTTTCAATGAAAAATATTATGGAATATTAGATTAGGAGGACAATATGCCTGCATATAAAGATAATGATACTGGCACTTGGTATGTTGCATTTTACTATAGAGATTGGAATAACCAAAACAAGAAAAAGTTAAAAAGAGGGTTCGCAACTAAGAAGGAAGCTCTGGAATATGAAACAAATTTTTTAGTTCTTAAAAATAAAAGTATAAATGTGACCTTAAATGAGTTTTATGAAATTTATAAGAAAGATAGAAAACCAAGATTAAAACTTAATACATGGTTAACTAAATCACAAATTATAGAAACACACATACTGCCTTATTTTGGAAAAGTTTCTATTGATGAAATAGAAGCAAAGGACATTATAAGTTGGCAAAATGAGTTATCAAATATTACAGATGATTATGGAACCAGTTATTCATCAACCTATTTAAGAACAATAAATTCACAGTTTTCTGCAATGTTTAACCATGCTGTAAGGTTTTATGGATTGTCTGAAAATCCAATTCATATAGCTGGTTCTATGGGGAAAAAACATGCTGATGAAATGAGTATTTGGACAAAAGATGAATTTGAAAAGTTTTTACAAACTCAAACAAGTGATTCTATGGCAGAAACAGGATTTCTTATTCTATTCTGGGGTGGTTTAAGAATAGGTGAGTTATTAGCATTAACAAAACAAGATTTTAATTTTAAAGAAGGTTATATCAGTATCAACAAATCATTTCAGAGAATTAATAGAAAAGATGTTATTACAGAACCAAAGACAGAAAAGAGTAAACGATTTGTTTATTTAGCCCGCCCTGTAATGCATAAAGTAGAACTTTATGTTGAGAGTCGCTATGGATATTCTGAGAATGCAAGAGTTTTTGATAAAACAAAATCATTCTTTTCACATCGTATGGTAAATGGAAGTGAGAAAGCTGGAGTAAAGCGAATTCGCCTTCATGATTTAAGACATAGTCATGTAAGTTTATTAATTGAAATGGGCTATTCTCCTGTGGATATTGCCAATCGTATGGGACATGAAAATATAAATATTACAATGCGATATGCCCATATGATGCCATCGAAGCAAGTAAATATGGCTAATAGTATGACGAAGTTATTGGAGGAAGAATAATGTCAAGAGTATTTAGATCAAAGGGATTAAGAGAGAAAGAAAAAGAATTTAAAAGTCGATTATTCAATGCAGAAAAGAAGAAAATCCGTGAATCAAATAGGCTAAGAAATAAAACAGTGGCTTTTCGTTTGACTCCAAAAGAAAAAGAACTATTAGATAATCTTGTTGAAAGTAGCGGTCTGTTAAAACAAGACTATATTATTCAAGCCCTAATCAATCATTCAGTGACTTATATTGGCAGTCCAAAGATGGCGAGAGGACTCAACGAAAAGCTTGATGATTTATTAGTAGAACTTAAAAAGTTAGGTAAGAATGGTCAAGTAGGAGAAGAACAGCTTATTTATTTAGAAAAGATAATGGAGTTAATTCAAGCAATAAAAAATGAGCAATAAAAAAGCCTTTAGCACAAAGGCCAAAGGCAAGACACTCCTGTGTGGAATGTTCTCTAGACAAGTTTATTCTACCATAGGAGCCTTGCTAATTCAAAAATTAGGAGGAAAGAATGGAAAATAGATATAAACGCTTACCAGCTGAAATGAAGGCATTACAACGCTTTGTCGGCTGGAAAAAAGAAGACTTAAATGGGAAGATAGCAAAACTTCCATTTTCGTTGATAGATGGACAAGCTAGCGATTGGAACAATCCACATCGCTGGCTATCTTTTGCTGAAGCCAAGGGAAAGAATGATCCATTAGGCTTTGTTTTGTTGGAGAAAGATAAGATTACCTGTGTCGATTTAGATCATGTGATTCAAGATGGTAAGTTAACTGAAATGGCTAAAGGTATTGTAGAAACATTTAGAGGAACATATATGGAACTATCTCAATCAGGTAAAGGAATCCATATTTTTGTAAAAGGAACGATTCCTCAAAATCTCAATCTATCGAATAAAGGTATCGAACTTTATAAGAACAATAGATATATTGCTTTAACTGGGAATGTAGGAGATGGGACTTTCTTTCCTAAAAGTAATCAACTGTTACCCAAGCAGGAGGAACTAGATAAGCTGTATAAAAAATGGGCACAGGAGAAACCATCGATTCAAAGCTATAGCCTAGATTATAAGTATGAGCCTTTAAATTGCGATTCTAGACTTGAAGACCTATCTCTTGATGAAATACTAGCCACTATGGATAAGACGAACAGAAAGGTATCAGAACTTCTCTCAGGAGGTTCTTTAACAGGCGACCATAGTCGAGATGATTTTATCTTTTTGGTTTTAGCGAGAAACTATACCCATGGGAATCCAGACATGATGAAAGAGCTATTTTTAATGACGCCTTTAAATCGTCTAGGAACCAATGAAAAAAGAAGAGACGACCGAAAGTACCTTGAATATGTAGATAACTCTATAGCAAGTGTTTTGAAGCTTGGAAATTTTCGTGCCTTTGATTGGAGCAAACATTTTGCTTACAAGGAAAGGGTGAAAGCTTATGAGCGAGTTTAAGTTACATTTTCCAGAAATAAAACAAACTTACCAATATATGGATTTTATTGAAAATAAAAAGGGTGGTATTCGACAAATTATTTCTAACTTAAATATTGCTTTAATGAATCCGAAATATTGTTTGAAAGAAAAGTTATATCAGGGTCAGATTTTTTATGATTCATTTACAAAAGAGATAAAATTTCAAGGAAATATTATTGGAGAAAAAGGAGTTACTCCGAACAGAATAAGACTATGGGATGATACTTTAAATAACCGATTAGGTTTAGAAATTGAAAAGCACTTTGGTATTAACTATAACGCTAATAAGATGTGGGAAGCGGTTCGATTTGTAGCTAGTCAATATACTATTAGTCCACCTAAACAGTTTTTAGAACAACTTGTTTGGAATGGTGATAAGAAGGTTATTCGTAAATTATTGCCCACTTATCTAGGAGCTGATGATACAGATTTAAATGCTTGGATTATGGAGCACATGATTTTAGGATTAATTAAGAGAGTCTTTGAGCCAGGCTCTAAATTTGATGAGATGATGGTCTTAGTTGGTGGTCAAGGAATCGGGAAATCGACTTTTGTTAGATACTTAGCGATTAAAGATGATTGGTTTTGTACGCTTGAAAACATTCAAGGTAAAGATGCCATTATGAATTTAATGGGAAAGACAGTCGTTGAAATTGAAGAATTTGTAGCTTTAAGAAATGCAAAGTCAGCCAATGAAGCCAAATCCTTTTTATCAAAATTAAGTGATCGAATTCGTATTCCTTATGAACGTTCTTCCAAAGATATTCCAAGAACTTGTATCTTAATTGGGACATTAAATGAGCGAACATTCTTAAATGATCATACAGGCGAAAGAAGATATTTACCTGTTGAATGTTTCAAAGAAAAAAGAAAGAAATCTATTTACTTAGACAAAGATTGTCAGAGTGATTTATCTGAGGAAGAATACTTAAAGTCAATCAGAGAAGATTTCAATCAAGCTTTAGCTTACGGTTATTATCTCTATAAAGAAAACTTACATTCATGGATTCTTCCTAAAGAGTTAGTGAAAGAACTTTATCAAGAGCAAGAGAAGTTTAAGTACGTGAATCCAGATGTGGAAGACATTCGTTATTTTTTAGAAGAATATAAACCGAATACTCAAGAACCCAATATCACTTGTTTTAAAGAATTGACTATGCAAGGTTATGGAATTAAATCCAAATCTTTTTCAGAGATTATGGACAATTATTTTTCAGAATGGAAGCCAATTCGAAGTTCGAAAACAATTAGAATTTCTCCAAGTGGCATATCCATTCCAGTCAAACTTTATTACCAAAGAGAAGAAAAACGGGAAGATGATTTTACAGAGACAGTAACGGAAAATATTCCAAAAGAATGACGAGAGCCTGATTAGATAAAAATAGACACAGAGTAGAAATAAAAAAAAGAAAATGAAACTTTGTAACCTCGTAACTTGTAACCGAGTTTTTAAAATCCTATGAACTTGGCAAGTGAAAATTAAAAGCTATTCATAGCAAGGGTTTCAAGACTTCTTAAAAAAGTTTTGCCTCATTTAGACACTTTTGAAAGTGCAAGTTACAGTTACAAACTTTCCTGTGCTTAGTTTTAAAGAAGAATAATGAAAAAAAGACTTTTAAAAGAATCAAATAGAAAAATTAGTAGCAAGCACAGTAAGTGTGTGTACACTTACGAAAAAATGGGCTCGAAAATAAATCTAAGATTATTTTTCGCCCACTATTTTTGGTTGTTAGGGAGTACCCTAAGACCCCGATATTCAAGAAAAAGGAGGAAGAAAATTTGGCAAATAGAACGAGAAAAAATAGAGTTGCTATCAATTTAACAGATGAAGAAAAAGAGTTTTTTGAACAAAAAAAAGAAGAAGCAGGAGCTAAAAGTATGGCGCATTATATTAGAAAGACTGTATTGGAAAAAGAAATTTATGAAGTCGATTTAAGTCCTTTTTATGAAATTCAGGATTACTTGAAAGACATGACGGATTACTTGAATCAGGTGGCAAAACAAGTGAATCAGACTGGTATATTGTATAAAAAAGATATGGATCAATTGAAAACATGGACAGATGAATTAAAGAAAAAAATGTGGGAAGTACATGATATTTTACGATAAAGAAAACGAGAAAAATTCGCATGGAGTTTTAATGATGAAGGTTATTTAGTTATGCATTGTGGATATCGAGATGCAATGAAGGAGTTTAAAGAGCTGATCTTAATCTATGACCTGATTCAAATTTATATAAATCGAGTGAGTCATAAAAAGGAAGATAAATATTATATTTCAGAAGAAGATGCTCAAGGAATAAAAGAGATGATGGATGTTTATAAGTAAAGACAGGAAGTTGTATTTAAATTATTAGCTATAGGAAATTAGTTTTTAGAAGGCTGGTATCGAAATAATCGGTGCCAGCTTTTCCTTTAAAAGTAAGGTTGTCTTTGATATAATTATCTTTAATAAGTTGAAGTTGAAAGAAAGGGAGCTACATGGGATTTGATTACAGTAAGCTCTGGAAAATTCTAGAAGAGCGAAAAATGTATCGTGAAGATTTAAGAATAAAAACAGGAATATCGTCTGCCACTTTAGCAAAACTAGGTAAGAATCAAATTGTTAGCATGGATGTTCTTGGAAGAATTTGTGAAGTTTTAGGTTGTGATATAGGGGATATAGTGAGTTATGTGGAGGAAAGTAAATGAATTTTTTAGATGTATTAGAAGAAGTATTAAAATCAGATGAACGATTTGTTGGAGAGAACAATGAAGTTATAAAAACAAAAGTTTCTGATGCTGCTAGAGGTATGGATAGCTTGTTAATTAAGTCTCTTCTTGAAAGTGAATTATTGAGAGATAGTTTCTTTACTAGAGTAGATGATGTTTATGTATTTGACAAGGCTAAGTTTACTTGGGTCTTGGAATCCAAGGAGTTTTTACCTGATTCATATACCCTATATAAAAACAAGATTGGGCTAGTAGATAACCGGAATAATCTTATTAGTCAAAAGCAAGATGTATCACTAGTTTGGCCTTATAAAGACTGTGTTCTTGAAGGGGGACAAACTAAAGAAGATCAGAAACGAGAAGAAGTTTTTTACAATGAAATGCTTGCTCCTGATGAGGTAAATAGATTATTTGCTCCTAAAGTTTTAGGGAATTCTAAAAGATATTCAGCTGAAGGCATTGAAGAGAATATTATTTTTGATAAAGACGATAATTTAATTATAAAAGGTAATAATTTATTGGCTCTATCTTCTTTGTTAAAAAAATATGAAGGGAAAGTTCAGTTGATTTACATCGATCCACCTTTTAATACTGGAAATGACTCCTTCAAATACAATGATAAGTTTAACAGGTCTACTTGGCTGAGTTTCATGAAAAGTCGATTGGAGCTAGCTCATAGATTACTTAGTAAAGATGGGAATATATTTATTCATATTGATAACAATGAATATCATTATTTAAAAGTTCTTATGGATGAAATTTTTGGAGAAGATAATTATGTCCAAGATATTGTCTGGTCCTATGGATCTGCATCAGGTGGAAGAGCAGCAAGTGCAAAGCCCGTGAATGTCCATGATTTTATACTAAATTATGCAAAATCATATTCTAATAGAAAAGCATTCAAGCAATTTACTCCTTATTCAGAAAAATATATAAATGATTGGTTTAGATTTAAAGATGATGATGGGAGAGTCTATCGTCGTAGGATGAGAGGTAAAGACGCTAATGGAGAATCTATTTGGGAAAAACAATATTTAGATGAGTCTAAAGGTGTTCCTTTAACAACAGTATGGGATGATATTCAACAAATTTATGCAAATCCTCAAGCATATAAAGCTGAAAACAGGAGCACATCTGAAATAGAATTAGATTTTGGAAATTCAGGACAAAAACCTGAATCTTTACTAAAAAGAATCATAAAAATGTCTACAGAAGAAGGAGATTTAGTTTTAGATTTCTTTATGGGGTCAGGCACAACATTAGCTACGAGTTTAAAATTAAATAGGGCATTCATTGGCGTAGAGCAAATTAATTCTCAAGTAGCTATTGCTATTAATAGGCTTGGAGAAGCTGTAGAAGGAAAACAGTCAGGCATTTCAAAAGAAGTTAACTGGCAAGGTGGAGGCTCCTTTGTTTACTGTGAATTACTAGAAGATAACCAAGCTATAATAAATGAAATACAAGACGCAAAAGATTCAGAAGCGATTAAATCTATTTTATTCAAAGTTAGAGACAATGGAAAAATAGTTCCAACAGTATTACCAGATGACTTAAATCATACGGAAGATGAGTTCGACCAATTAAGTCTTGAAGAACAAAAGGCCCTTGTCCTTGAATTGTTAGATAAGAATAAACTTTATGTCAATTTATCAGATTTAGATGATGAAAATGCAAATGTAAGTGAAGTAGATAAAGCGTTTACGAAGAGTTTTTATGGGTTAGATTAAGGAGGAGTCTAATGAGTAATCAATATTTATATGAAGAATTAGATGTCCTTAAGAAGGTAAATGCTTTAAAAGAGATACCAGAATATATTGTGAATAATTTAAGTGATAATATTGTTTTGCGCGATTACCAACAAGAAGCTTTTAAATACTTTATTACTTATTGTGAAAGTCCTGAGTTTAGAAAAAATAAACAAATTCATAACCTCTTCCATATGGCGACAGGTTCAGGAAAAACTGTTATTATGGCCGGACTGATTTTGTATCTATACATGCAAGGTTATCGAAAGTTTTTATTCTTCGTTAATCAGACAAACATTATTGAAAAGACAAAAGAAAACTTTTTAAATCCATCGTCCATAAAATATTTATTTAAAGAGAACATTGAATTGATGGGCGAAACTGTTGAAATAAAAGAAGTTGAGAACTTCTCTTATTGTGATGAGAATTCTATAAATATACTATTCACTTCGACTCAAAAACTTCATATGGATATGAACTTTCCAAGAGAAAATAGTCCAACGATTGATGATTTTGAAGACGATAAAATTGTACTGATTTCTGATGAATCACATCATATCAATACAGGTACAAAAGGACTAACTAAGACTGAGAAGGGGGAAATAGAAGAGAATATTAATAGCTGGGAATATACGGTTAATAGAATCTTTAGGGCAAATAGAGACAACGCTTTATTGGAGTTTACAGCTACCGCTGACCTTCAAGATCCTAATGTTAAGAATAAGTATTTGGATAAGATTGTTTATGACTATACTCTTGCTAAGTTTAGAGAAAGTGGCTATACAAAAGACTTTAGGAACATGCAGGGAGACTATGGTCAATGGCCAAGAACATTAGGCGCTTTAATATTGAGCGAATACAGAAGACATTTATTCGGTGAAGCAGGTCAAAACATTAAGCCTGTTGTTTTATTAAAGTCAAAGACGATTAAAGAATCCAAGGCGTTCTATGATGAGTTTTTCAATTATTTAAACCATTTGAATTCAGATGAAATTTTAGATTTAGAAAATACAGGAAATGAGTTTCTTCAAAGTGCCATTCAATATTTCAAAAATAAAGACCTAAGTCTCCATGGACTAATAGCAGATTTACAAGTCGGATTTTCTGAAGATAAAGCAATGATTATCAACAACAAGAGCGATAGTGAAGAAAAAGATAAGCAGATTTATGTAAATTCACTAGAAGCTCCAGACAATCCCTATAGAATTATATTTACAGTTAATATGTTAAACGAGGGTTGGGACGTTCTTAACCTATTCGATATTGTTAGACTTTATGAAACACGAGATGGTAAGAATGGAAAACCAGGTAAAACTACAATAAGTGAAGCTCAATTAATTGGACGCGGAGCGAGATATTGTCCATTTCAAATAGAAGAAAGTCAGTCTCGAAACAAGCGAAAGTATGATTTTGATCTAACAAATGAAAACAGGATTTTAGAAACACTTTTATATCACTCAATGCAAGATTCAAGATATATTGGAGAACTCAGAAACGCCCTAAAACAAACAGGTTTATTGGCTGAAGCGCCTATAGAAGTTGAGTATCGATTAAAAGACAGTTTTAAAGAAACTGAATTTTACAAAACAGCCTATGTATTCTCAAATAAGAGAATAGAAAAATCTAGGAATGAAGTATTTGAAATTGATAAGAAAATTCAAAATAGTTTCTATATCCACAAGGTGTCAACAGGATCATCTACTTTATATGGTCTTTTTGATGAAAGGATTAGTAGTTCTGCTGGAATGAGTTATACAACTCAATATAAAATGAAGGAAATACCCCTGAATATTACTGAAGGAGCATTGGCTAATTTTGAGATTATGAAGTTCAATGTATTGAAATCATATTTCCCTAAATTAAAATCAAAAATAGAATTTTTAACATCAGACAGCTATTTAGGAAATATTACGATTCAATTTGAAAGCCCTTATGAAAAGTTAAGAGCTAAAGACTTATATACCGGTGTGATGAAAGTTTTACAAGATGTATCTGTGTATATTCAAAAGATTGAAACAGAGTATGAGGGAACCAATGAGTTTTATCCTGAATATGTTCATAGAGTACTAAGGGACAAAAAAGTTTATTATAGTAATCCACATGGAGATGGAGAAGGCATTTCGCAGTCATTAATTGTTGGTGAAAACCAAGCAGATTTAGTCTATGAATCTTGGTATGCGTATAATGATCACTATGGAACTAGTGAGGAAAAAGCATTTGTAAAATATTTCCAAGGTTTAGTTCCAGAGCTTAAACAAGAATATGATGAAATTTACCTTGTAAGAAATGAACGTATACCTGCGCTTGCTATTTATGAATTTGATACTGGGGAAAGGTTTGAGCCTGACTTCTTATTATTCCTGCAGAAAAATGGAACAGATGGTTATCTTCAAGAACAGATTTATATTGAACCTAAAGGTAGCCACTTATTAGAGAAAGATAAGTGGAAGGAAGACTTCTTACTTAAAATTGAAGAACAAGGTATTCCAGTAAAGAAATATGTGGATGATAATAAGTACAGGATATTTGGATTGCCGTTCTTTAATAGTGATTTAAGGATGGAAGAATTTGAAAGAGAATTTAGTACTAAAATTAAACTATAAATAGGAGAAAAAATATGTCGGAAGTAAAGCCTCAGACAAAACTATGTAAGATTATTTATTTTGACGATGATTCTGTTACCGATTATTTGCAATTGATGTCTGGAGGAAGTCTTGAATTAACTACAGAATTATTAAACTCAACTAGCAAATCGGTAGAAGGAAAAGTCGAGGGAGCAGCAAATATCGGAGTAGGTGGTGTTTTAAAAGCCCTCCTAGGATGGAACGCGGATGCTAGTGTATCGACATCTGCAAAAGGTTCTTTTAGTGGAGAAAAAATGGTTAGAAATATTATTAAAAACACTATTCTAACTGATTTTGTTAATTCTCTAGATGAAAATGAAAGCAAAGTCTATGTCTCAAAACTCCCGAAGGGAACAATCAAAAAATTCAAAGATTACAAAATCACTGTAGAGAAAGATACTCTTTCATATTTTGTGATGGTTTCTCCTTATTTAAACATGTTTCAATCTGGAAGTGTAATACCTTCGGGTGAATTAAACATATCACTAGATAAATTAGATAATGCTTTAAGAAATGCAAAAGGATATTATGAATTTATTGGAAGTAAAGGTAATAGCCAAGTAGTCTTAAGGTTCAATATTAAATCGTTTAAAAACAATTATATGATTAGTGATTTATTAAAAATGAATCTGAGTATTTTTGCTATAAAAGTTGGTGACACTACATTAGAAATGCTTGATATCAATAATGAGTTAAATTTAGATTTACCTAAGTTAACGGTAGATAATCCTAACTATCAAGAAAATGATAATTTATCTGATGAAAAGAAAAACCCACAAAAAAAGCTTCCAGTATTTGATGTTTTATTAGCAGGGGTGGAGTCTGATGATTAATCAAATAATTATTTTTAAGGGAAGTAAAAGGGATTTTGAGTATTTATTAGAACAAATAATAGGAAATAATTTATACACTTCCTTTATGGAGCTTATTCAAATTTATAATGCAAGATTGAGGCCAAATGAATCAGGAGTAAGAGAAACTGAGTTAGGAAGAAAAATTAATATAGATTTTTGTGTTGTAAAATCCGATGATTATGCTTCGGTATTACCCCATGTATTATCTAATTTTTCTACAATTGTAACACTTAATAGCAACATTGATTGCCTCATAGTTCATAACCCTCCAAGACGTGTGGAGGAATCTTTGAAAGCCTATGATATAAGTATAATAGAATACGAACAATCACAATACGAGCAACTTTCAAAAGAGAAACTTAAAAAGATTTATAAAAAGCTTAATCAGGATGTGTTAGGCCAGGATGAATGTAAAAAATCTATGATAGGTGGCTTGTACAGGCTATATAAAGAACAGAATGATAAACCTGTAGTATTGATGTTCTATGGACCATCAGGAGTTGGAAAAACAGAGAGTGCAAAAAGTATCAGCAGGGTATTAGGTGGAGATTTATTAAGAATTCAGTTTTCGATGATGCAGTCAAATGAGGCTATTAATTATGTTTTTGGCTCAGAACATTCAAATAGCAGTTTGGCGAAAGATATGCTTTCAAGAGAATCAAATGTTATATTAATTGATGAATTCGATAAAGTGGATCCACGTTTTTATAATGCCTTTTATGAATTATTTGATGAAGGTAAGTATAAGGACACTAACTATGAAGTCGATTTAAGACAGAGTATTTTTATTTGCACAGCTAATTTTATGGATGAAGATATTATTAAAAAGACACTAGGACCTGCAATGTTCTCAAGATTTTCAGAGTTAATAAAATTTGAAGAGTTAAAAAAAATGCAAAAATTAGTTGTGCTTGATAAGTGGTATAAAGAAATTTTAGAAAAGCTGGATAGTGAAGAGAGACAAATAATTGAAACAAGTACTATTTTAGAGTGGTTTAGTGAAAATGTTGAAAGATATAACAATATTCGGATAATGAAGACAAAATTGGAAAATGCAATATTTCACAAGTTAGCAGAGCGGTATATATTTTAACTAAAATGTTTTATAGATATTGCAGAGGATTGAGCGGGAGGTGAGTAACTTAGAACTTATGAGCACAAAAGAAATTATTGAAGTAGGTTTGTCACTAGTTGGACTTATTGTTAGTTTTGTTGCAATTTGGCAGTCACGCAAATCAATTATATTAACGGAGCAATCGATTAAAGATGCTAATAGACCCTATATAGGGATCAGTATAGAAAGTATCGATACTGTGTATTTTGAAAAGTTCATAGTATTTAAGAATTATGGGAATTCGTCTGCAAGATTAACCGCTTTAGAATTTAAAAGTGAGACATCGCCCCCTGATTTCATCAAAAATAATATGCAGTCCTTAGTTGGTGGAACTATAATGCCAGGACAAAAATTTACATCTACGATTGATAACGAATTTAAAGAATTAATCCAAATTACTATATGTTATGAAGGTCCCGATAAAGTTTCCTATTCCGAAGTATTTGACATTAAAACAGATATGTCGTCTGACTTATTGTGGGGAAAACAAACATTATCTAGTGATGATAAAGTCTCTACTGCTATTAAATTAGGAGCACAATCAATAGCTAAGACTTTGAAGTGATTGTGATAGATATTAAAGTGGTCAGTCATCTCTGATACTAAAATGATACTATTCCTTAAAAAAACAGAGAATAACATGAGTAAAAATTAGACTTTGTCCACAAAAGTAACTATTTAAATGGCTTATAAATAGCCATTTAAACTTTTCTATCAAGGAGTGGGAATAATTGCTAAGAGCCAGAAACCCTTGATATCAAGGACTTCTGGCTCTTTTGCTTTTAGGATGATATGCTTTTTCGTGAAAAAATAATACTATTGCTGTTAAGTGTTTACTTTTGGACCCTAATGAATCAGCGTATGGGTACGAAAGTAAGGTGATTAAATGTCAAAGACTAACTTGTTGAATCAACTATTGGAGAAGAACAAAGGGTATATTAAAACATCCGAGATGGTTGAAAATAACATTTCTAAGACATATTTTTTAGAGTATGTAAAAGAAAATAGTCTTATTAAAGTTGCAAATTGAATGTACATGTCTGAAGATACTTGGCAGGATGATATGTACGTTATTCAAGCGAGGTATCCAAAAATTATTTTTTCAAACGAAACTGCAGCGTTCTTACTGGGATCGTCGGAAAGAGAGCCTTTTGAAATTTCTGTAACACTTGAGACTAGCACAGGATCTTTACGCTTAAATAAGAGCGGAGTAAAAGTATACAAGATAAAAAAAGATCTATTAGAAGTCGGGCTCATCGAATCGTTGACGCCATTAGGGAATAAAGTGAGGTCGTACAATCAGGAGCGAACATTTTGTGATTTCGTAAGAAGCAGAAATACAATTGAAATGCAAGAAGTTCAAACTTACATTCGAGAGTATTTTAGAAGTAAGGATATGAATATTTCTCAATTAATGAGGTATGCCAAGCTCTTCTCAATTGAGAAGATTATCAGGCAGTATACGGAGGTATTGCTGTAATGATTAAGACATCCACACAACTGAAAGTTCTTGTTCGCAATCGTTCAAAAAAGAGATAGCACAAAAGCACAAATTATTATTCGCAATTACATCACGGAAAGAGTTCCTCCAGTTGCTTGTTGAGTGAAATCCATTGCTTTAGAATTCCTTAAGTATAGTATAATAAATTTGCAACAACATTTAATCCATATAAAGCCTATTTTTACTGGGAGAAAAGAAGTGAATCCTATCCAACTGTTTGGAAAGTTAATCAGTGGTGCGGGACACACATGTTAGATAGAAAACGGGGGATCTATGACAATTTATTTTGTAAGACATGGCCACACGGAATGGAATGGTTTGGGAAAGATTCAAGGGAGTGTCAATACGGAGTTATCTGACATTGGAGTGGCACAGGCTCACGCACTCGCCAACCGTCTGCAAAAGACCGCTAACGATTTACAAGTAGGAGCTATTTATTCAAGTCCACAGATTAGAGCGTTTCATACTGCTGAAATCATCGCAAAGCCACTTGGGTTATCAGTGGCTCCTTTACCAGGTGTTGAAGAAATTAATTTTGGCTTATGGGAAGGCTGTACGTGGCTTGAGTTGAGTGAACAGTATCCAACAGAATTTTTGGAGTGGACACACCATAGACGGTACTATCCCGCCCCAAATGGCGAATCCTACCAACAAGTTTTAGAACGAGTCATTCCAGTGGTTAGTCATTTAAGTAAAAGTCACTCTGAGAATATCATGATTGTGACGCATGGCGGTGTGATGGCGAGTTTAAAGTGTTTGATTCAACAAGCTCCATTTGAAGAATTGGAGAAATTTAAAGTAGCTAATACCGAAGTGATGCCTTTTAGTTTAGAGCAGTTACAACTAGCGAAAGCTTATCTGTAAACAGTTTATTAAAGGTAAAAGTAATTTTGGAGGTTGTTGATGGAATTATATGTTGTCTATTTGAGAGGTATCAATGTTGGTGGAAAGAACAAGATAAGGATGGCTGATTTAAGAGATGCTTTAACTGCTGCTGGCTTTCTGAAAGTGTCAACTTATATTCAAAGCGGTAATATTGTTCTTTCTTCTACGTTACCAATGGAGGAAATTGGAGCGGCGATTGAGGCATTGCTTCAACAAATGTTTGAGTTAGATAGTGATATGGTACGAGTATTAGTCCTAGATGCCATTACTTACCAAGCTATTCTAGAAGAACGACCAGAGGGTTTTGGTGAAATTGTGTCGGATATGGATTTTCGCTATGATGTTCTTTTCCCCTTAAATGTTTCAACCGAAGATGTCATGACTGAACTGCTTGTTCGCGAAGGTGTTGATAAAGTTTGGAAGGGACGCCATGTAATCTATTTTCGTAGACCTGGTCCAAATCATCCAGACTATACAAAAAGCGCTCTGTCACGTCTTATCAAAAAACCAATCTATCAGTCAATTACGATTAGAAACTTCAGAACAACTTTAAAGATGTATTCTCTTTTACAGTCATTGAAATGATTGTTTCTTTTATCCTACTTTCTAAAAGTATCCTGAAAAAGAACAAGCCATAATGTTTTCCTAGACCAATCGTTGTTGGTATTATGAGGGTAAAGGAGGAATGTTTTGTATGACTGAATATAAAGTTCCTAAAGTGTGGGTTTGGAAGGAAGAAGACAAGACTGAAACTGGTAATCAGCCGTTTGCGGGGAGTCGGTTTGACCAACAGTTACCAGTAGGAGATGAACCTTTTCAAGTCTATTCTCTTGGCACCCCAAATGGGAAGAAAGTAGCCATTATGTTTGAGGAGTTAAAAGAAGTAGGTATTGCAAAAGCTGGGTATGACCTTTACAAAATTAACATTGGAGAAGGAGATCAATTTGGGAGTGATTTTGTCAAGATCAATCCGAATTCGAAAATCCCTGCCATGGTAGATCATTCCGAAGACAAACCAATCCGGGTATTTGAATCAGGTTCTATTTTGCTGTACTTGGCCGAGAAGTTCCAAAAATTTCTACCAACTGATTTAGCGGGAAGAACAGAAGTCCTTAATTGGGTATTCTGGCAAACAGGAGCTGGTCCATTTGTAGGTGGTGGATTTGGTCACTTTTTCGAATATGCCCCTACCAAACAAGAGTACCCCATCAATCGCTATGCTATGGAAACAAAACGTCAATTAGATCTGTTAGACAGACAACTGGCTGATAAGGATTATATCACTGGGGATGACTATACCATCGCTGACATGATGATCTGGCCATGGTACGG
>OMJG01001066.1_pt1 | contig 17355 bp, 8 predicted proteins | sample 1646431 | NCBI WGS metagenome assembly OMJG01 (sample SAMN03771674, study PRJEB25209) | food metagenome | isolation source: Cotija cheese | place: Mexico:Jalisco,Michoacan | collected 2011-12-12
GCTTTATTATACTCCTTATTGGTGTTGTACGGTTACGATTTGACTGTTGAAGACTTGAAGCAATTCAGACAATTGAACTCCAAGACTCCAGGTCACCCTGAAGCTTTGGATGTTCCAGGGTGTGAAGTGACCACTGGTCCATTAGGCCAAGGTATTTCCAATGCTGTTGGTTTGGCCATGGCCCAAAAGCAATTTGGTGCTACCTACAACAAGCCAGATCACAAGATTTCCGACAGTTACACTTACGCTTTCTTAGGTGACGGTTGTTTGATGGAAGGTGTTGCTTCTGAAACCTGTTCTTTAGCCGGTCACTTGCAATTGAATAACTTGATTGCACGTTATCGTACAGTAGATGAAGATTTCTTCGAAGCCTTAGAGGAAATGCTGATTACAGCAGATGTCGGTTTTAATACCGTGATGGAATTAGTAGATGAATTACGTACAGAAGCACAACGTCGTAATATTAAAGAAACATCCGACTTGAAAGAAGTTATCGTTGAAAAAATTGTTGAAATCTACGAACAAGAAGATGACCACTCAGAAGTTATGAATTTAGAAGACGGCCGTTTGAACGTCATCTTAATGGTAGGTGTCAATGGTGTCGGCAAAACTACAACAATCGGTAAATTAGCACATCGTTATAAAGCTGAAGGTAAAAAGGTAATGCTTGCAGCAGGAGATACGTTCCGTGCAGGTGCAATTAATCAGTTGAAGGTATGGGGCGAACGTGTCGGCGTTGATGTTATCAGTCAAAGCGAAGGTTCAGACCCAGCAGCTGTCATGTATGATGCCATCAATGCAGCTAAAAATAAAGATGTGGATATCTTAATTTGTGATACTGCAGGACGTTTGCAAAATAAAGCCAACTTGATGAATGAGTTAGAAAAAATGAAACGTGTTATCGGCCGAGCAGTACCAGATGCACCACATGAAGTATTGTTATGCTTAGATGCGACTACAGGACAAAATGCTTTATCACAAGCGCGCAGCTTTAAAGAAGTGACGAATGTTACAGGTATTGTATTAACGAAATTAGACGGCACTGCCAAAGGTGGTATCGTCCTAGCAATTAGAAATGAATTGCATATTCCTGTAAAATACGTCGGTCTTGGTGAAAAACTCGACGACTTGCAACCATTCAACCCTGAAAGCTATGTATACGGCTTATTTGCTGACATGATTGAAGAAACAGTCGACGAATATAAAGAAGAACATGGCGAACCGGTTGAACATGGAGAAGACGGCGAGGCATCCTCTCATGAGCAAAAATGATTTAGTTAAAACTTTGCGTATGAATTATTTGTTTGATTTTTATCAAGCATTACTCACGAAAAAGCAACGTAATTATTTAGAACTCTTTTATTTGCAAGACTACTCCTTGAGTGAGATTGCTGATACATTTGATGTGAGTCGGCAAGCAGTATATGATAACATAAGAAGAACTGGTGATTTAGTAGAAGATTATGAAACTAAATTAGAGCTGTATTCTAAATTAGAGCAGCGCCGTGAAATTTATAATCAAATGAAAGCATCTATTGAAGATCCGGATGCCTTGAAACGATATATTGAAGAACTAGAAGAATTAGAATAATAAGGAGGTCACTTGGTATGGCATTTGAAGGATTGTCCGATCGTTTACAAGCGACCATGCAAAAAATCCGAGGTAAAGGAAAAGTGACTGAAGCGGATATTAAAGCAATGATGCGTGAAGTGCGTCTTGCATTGTTAGAAGCCGACGTTAACTTTAAGGTCGTTAAATCTTTTATCAAAACGGTTTCTGAATGTGCTTTAGGTTCAGATGTAATGCAATCTTTGACACCTGGCCAACAGGTTATCAAAATTGTCCAAGATGAATTAACAGAATTAATGGGTGGCGAGAATTCCACTATTAATATGGCAAACAAACCGCCGACTGTAGTTATGATGGTTGGTTTGCAAGGTGCAGGTAAAACAACAACTGCTGGCAAACTTGCACTCTTAATGCGTAAGAAATATAATAAAAAACCATTGCTTGTTGCTGCCGATATCTATCGTCCAGCTGCAATCGACCAATTGGAAACAGTAGGTAAACAACTGAACCTACCTGTATATAGCGAAGGAGACCAAGTTAAACCGCAACAAATTGTCGAAAACGCCTTGAAATATGCGAAAGAAGAACATTTAGACTTTGTTATCATTGATACAGCCGGACGTCTGCACATTGATGAAACATTGATGAATGAGCTGACTGATGTTAAAGAGATTTCCAAACCTGACGAAATTATGTTGGTAGTCGATGCGATGACAGGTCAAGATGCAGTGAATGTAGCGCAGTCATTTGATGATCAATTAGATGTAACAGGTGTGACATTAACTAAACTTGATGGCGATACACGTGGTGGTGCTGCACTATCTATCCGCTCTGTAACTGAAAAACCTATTAAATTTGTAGGTATGAGCGAAAAAATGGATGGGCTCGAAGTATTCCATCCCGAACGTATGGCTTCTCGTATCTTAGGTATGGGCGACGTGCTCAGCTTAATTGAAAAAGCTCAACAAGATGTCGATGAATCTAAAGCTAAAGATTTAGAGAAAAAAATGCGTACGTCTTCACTTACCTTAGATGATTTCTTAGAACAATTGGATCAAGTGAAGAACTTAGGTCCATTGGATGAAATTATGAAAATGATTCCTGGCATGAACAAAATGAAAGGAATGGATAAGCTGAATATGAGCGACAAACAAATCGATCATATCAAAGCGATTATCCAATCCATGACATTGGCAGAACGTGAACGTCCAGAAATCTTAAATGTGTCACGTAAGAAGCGTATTGCGAAAGGTTCAGGACGCTCATTGCAAGAAGTGAACCGTTTAATGAAACAATTTAATGATATGAAGAAAATGATGAAACAATTCTCTGGCGGCGGCAAAGGCAAAAAAGGCAAACGCAGTCAGATGGAAAATATGTTAAAAGGTATGAACTTACCGTTTTAATTATAAGGGGTGGAACAAATTATCGTTCCATCCCTTATTTTGAGTTGAATAACGTGGAGATTTTAGACGTTATATTACAGAATTGAGTGAATTTTAAATGGTAAAGAAAAAACTCTTTACAAACCTCCAGCTAACTGTTATTATTATTCCTTGTAGAAAAGAAAACAAAGATTTAAAGGAGAGAATTAAAACATGGCAGTTAAAATTCGTTTAACACGTTTAGGTTCAAAAAGAAATCCATTCTACCGTATCGTAGTAGCAGACGCACGTGCTCCACGTGATGGTCGTATTATCGAACAAATCGGTACTTACAATCCAGTAGACAACTCTGGTGAAAACAAAGTAACAATCGACGAAGAATTAGCACTTAAATGGTTGAAAGACGGTGCGAAACCAACTGATACAGTTCACAATATCTTATCAAGAGAAGGTATTTTGAAAACTTTCGAAGAACAACGTCATTCTAAGTAATAAGTTGCTTTAGACTCATAACCCTGAGACAATATACTTGTTTCAGGGTTTATTGTTAGGTATTAAAGATTTTTTACACAAACAGAGACCGTAATGGAGGCAAGTAATATGAAAGTTGAAGTCGGTAAAATTGTGAATACGCATGGAATTAAAGGCGAAGTCAGAATTAAATCGCAATCAGATTTCACGGATGTACGCTTTCAACCGGGCGAAATCTTAAATGTTAAGCATGATGGTAAAGAAATCGAGCTTGTTGTAGCATCTCATCGTATGCATAAAGGATTTCATATGCTGACTTTTGAAGGCATTAATAATATCAATGATATTGAACATCTTAAAGGTGATGTGTTAACTCAAGAACGTGACCATGCGGACATCGAGTTAGACGAACACGAATTTTATTATTCAGATATTATCGGCTGTACTGTCTTCGAAGGTGACATACCTATCGGCCGCGTAAAAGAAATATTTGAAACCGGCGCCAATGATGTATGGGTCGTTCAAGGCGATAAGGAATATTTGATTCCTTATATTGCTGACGTGGTGAAAGAAGTAGACGTTGAAGGACGACGTATTCAGATTACGCCATTGGAAGGAATGTTAGATTAAAATGAAAATTGATTATTTAACACTGTTTCCGGAAATGTTTGATGGGGTGTTGAATCATTCTATTTTGAAGCGGGCTCAAGATAAAGATATCATTCAAGTCAATACGGTAAACTTCCGTGACTATTCGATAAATAAACACAATCAAGTCGATGATCATCCATTCGGCGGCGGTCAAGGAATGGTATTGAAACCCGAACCTGTCTTTAATGCAATGAAAGATCTTGAGACAAATGATACGACGCGCGTTATTTTAATGTGTCCTCAAGGAAAACCTTTTTCGCAAGAGATTGCGCAAGATTTAAGTTCCGCAGAACATATCGTCTTTATATGCGGTCATTATGAAGGTTATGATGAACGTATTCGTGAATATTTAGTGACAGACGAAATTTCTATTGGAGATTACGTCTTGACTGGCGGTGAATTGCCGGCTATGACGATGACGGATGCGATTGTTCGCTTGATTCCAGGTGTACTCGGCAATGAACAGTCGCATCAAGATGATTCCTTTTCAGATGGATTATTAGAATTTCCGCAATATACCAGACCACGTGAATTTGAAGGAATGAAAGTTCCGGATATCCTGCTCTCAGGTAATCATGCGAAGATTGATGCATGGCGTCATGAGCAGAAACTGATACGCACATTTGTCAAAAGACCAGATTTATTAGCGAAGTATCCACTTACTTCAGAAGATGAAAAAGTACTAGAAAACTACAAAAAGCAATTGAAAACGAAATAGCAGTGTGCTAATATAGTTGAAGTGTGCTAAGCACGAAAAATCACTATGATCCGCTGCTATTTAGTTGTCAAGGCAAGAACATAGGTTAGAGGAGAGAATAAATAATGAGTAATCACAAATTAATTGAAGCAGTAACTAAATCACAATTACGCACAGACTTACCGACTTTCCGTTCTGGTGACACAGTACGTGTACACGTACGTATCGTCGAAGGTTCACGTGAACGTATCCAAGTATTCGAAGGTGTAGTAATCAAACGCCGTGGTGGAGGTATTTCAGAAACTTTCACTGTTCGTAAGATTTCTTCAGGTGTAGGTGTGGAACGTACTTTCCCATTACACACACCAAAAATCGAAAAAATCGAAGTTCCACGTCGTGGTAAAGTTCGTCGTGCTAAATTATACTACCTACGTGAATTACGTGGTAAAGCTGCTAGAATTAAAGAAATTCGCTAATTTTAGACAGATAGACATACGAGATGTAAAGGTTGTTCCTACAAAGGAGCAGCCTTTTTTTGTTATCTCGTAAAAGTAAATTTAAAAAAAGATTGTACAACTGCTCGATTTAAAGTATTATATTATAAAAGAATAAAGTTGTTGGCGTTTTAAAAAGATGGGAAGTTTTTTATACAGGTATGAATTTTAAGAACATCAAGGAGTTGTGGACATCATGAATAAGAAAATAGTATATTTCATTATCGGCTCACTTATACTTGCGGTAGTTGTGGCAATAGCCATTGTGCGTAATGAGCTGACAGACAGAGTAAATCCGTTCTTGGATATGGAAGATGCTTATGCGCAAGTCGAAAAAGGCACGCAGAATTATGAAAATGTAGATATGTCATTATTAAACACAAAGGAAAGTACGTTAAAGAAATTCATTATATCAACAAGTTGCCATTTGAATAAGAATGAAAATTTTAGTGGGGCAACTCGGTATAATTAATTAATAAATTAAATATGTGTGAAGGAGCAGGACAAAATGAGGTCTTGCTCTTTTTTGTGTTTGAACATGTAGTATTGTTATAAAAAGTTGATAGTTGTATAACTAAAAGACATTGAATATTCAAACTTCCGTAATACTATTATATTTACAATACAAAAATGTAACAATACGTGCGAAAAAGACTTTGCAATTTATAAGAACTCTTGTGAACCATTACACAATAACATTTGGAAGCCGAGAATATTATATTTTATATGCAAATAGCACATATATCCATGTAACAAATTCTTGCAATTTATAACTAAATATTAAATATGAATAAGTACAGTATTATATACAGTTGTGCAACGTCATAATATAATAATAATAGCTTTAAAATATCTATATTGGAGGACACCAAATGAAAAAGTTGGATTTTTTACCTAACTTAAAGAATAAGTATTCTATTAGGAAGTTTACTGTCGGTACTGCTTCTATTTTAATAGGATCTCTTTTATTTTTAGGTCATGATGGAGATGCGCAAGCCGCGGAGGATACAAATAACGATAGTGTGGCTGAAGTATCTGCAGATAACATTGAAACCCAACAATCATCGCAAGAGATTGAAAAAGTGACACCCGAAACTACTCCACAAGACGTAAGTGAAGACAAAGTCGAAAGTCCGTTGGAGAAAGATAAATCACAAGAAGCTTCACAAGTAGTAAATCAACCAAAAAGTGATGAAGAAGCAAATAGTTCTGCTAAAGAAATAGAGGAAGCTGCTTCTAAAGAACTATCTTCAGATAAAAAAGACGAAGTACAATCTTCAAATAACACTAAAGTTCAACAAGAACAATCAGTTTCTAAAGAAAAGGTTCAACCAGAAACTGAATCTAAGCCTAAAGAAGATACAACTATAACTGAGAAAAAAGCAACTGAATCATCACAACCTGTACAGAAATCAGAAACAGCTCAATTTGTGTTTCAAGAGAATAAAGTTATTGAACCTGTAATAAGTAATAAAACTGAAACTATAACTACTGAACAAAAGGTAGAAAAAGTAAAAACAGAATTAGGTTCTGAGCATGAAGAAGCTGCAATCAATGAAGCATTAGGAAAAATTGATGCGGAAAACTTAAGCAGCGAACAAATTAAAGCTGAAATTTTAAAATTATTAGTTAAGCAAGGATCAGCACAAAGAGATTTATACAGCCCTCAAGTTACTTTGAACAGTTCCGAAGAAAATGGACCGAAGTATGCGGTGCGTGCATTCCAAGTAGACACGAGCGCTAAAGACCAAGTAGTAGTTACTAAAGAAAACTTTAGTGATTACTTCTGGACAGTAGATGATGCTAGTTATGACGAAACAACTGGTATTGCTACGTTAACACCAGATGAAAAATCTAAAAAAGGTGCGATTACTCTAGATACTAAATTGAATGTTAATAAGGATTTTCATTTTAGTGGAGCAATAAACTTAGGAGATAAAGGTGAAGGACACAAAAAAGATGGTGTAATAGCTGGCGGAGATGGCATCGGATTTATGTTTAACCCAGGAAAAGTCCATGATTTAGGATTATATGGAGCAGGATTGGGTTTTGGTGGTTTACCGTATTCATTTGGATTTAAATTCGATACTTTCGTTAATACTGGATATGATAGAAATGGGAAAGCGCAACCTGACCCTGGTCAATTTAATAATAAAGGGGCATTTGGCGCCTTTGTCTATGCCAATGGCGGGGGTGAAGTAATAACACAGCCAGGCGGTGGCACATTTAAAGCAGAATTATTAAAAGAACAGCCGCAAGATAATAAGTTTGTAGATTTGACTATTGATTACGATGCTGACACTCAAGTAATGACTATTAATTATGGTGGACAAGAATGGTCTCAAAAAATGACGAGTTATTTTAACTATACTAAGAAAAAAGTTTATGCGCTAGCGATAGGCGCATCTACTGGAGGAGCACATAACTTACAACAAGTTAGAATTGATAAATTCACATATACTGCTTCAGCTTTATTAGAAGAAGATTATGTGGACCAAGATACTCAAGAATTGATTGGTACTCCTTACCGTACATCTGGAGATATCGATGAAGTCATTACACTTATAGAGCGTCCTGATTATTTAGCTAAAAAAGGCTATAAATTAATAAGTAAGGATACAAGTTTAGCTCCTGATTACAATACAGATAACAATTCTGTAAAGCTTACAAATGCAAGCCAATTCATCGTATATACTGTGAAAGATATTGAAGCACCTAAAGTTGAAGATATCGCTAACGTAAGTAGTAATGTGAGTGAACCTATCAAACCAATCAAACTTAATATTATTGATAACAGCGGTCATTTCAAATCTAAAACGGTAACCGGCTTACCAGAAGGATTAACTTTTAATGAAACAACGAATGAAATTACTGGCACTCCTACGAAAATAGGTTCATCTACTGTCACTGTAACTGCGACAGATTATGCGAATTTAAGTACAACTAAAACGTTTACTTATACAGTAGCTGACGCTGTGGCACCAGAAATTACTGCAATAGAGAATAAAACATCTGAAGCGTATACACCGATTACACCTATCACTTTAAATGCAACAGATAATTCCGGTGCAGTACCAACTCTCGAAGTAACCGGCTTGCCAGCAGGTTTATCTTACGATGATAAGACTAAACAAATTACTGGTACTCCTACAGCAGAGGGTCAATCAGAGGTAACAATCAAAGCAACTGATGCTTCTAATAACTCAAGTACAACAAAATTCAGCTTTACAGTTGAAGCTAATAAAGCATTAGAAGCGTTGAAACAAGCAGTACAACAAGCTAAAGGTTTAGATAAGACGCCTTATACACCTGATAGCGTACAAGCATTAAATAATAAAGTGAATGAAGGCGATCAGCTCATTACGCACCCTGAAAATGGTTCTTCTGATTTATTTAAACAAAAAACTGAAGAAATCAATCAGGCTAAAGCGCAGTTATCGACTGAAGCAGATAAAACTGAATTAATCAAAGCAATTGAAAAAGCGGCTACACTTGGCCAACTCAATGATGCAGATAAAGAAGATAAAGCAGTCAAAGATAAATTGGCAGTTGCAAATGAAGTTAAAACAAATAAAAATGCGACTAAAGATCAAGTGGATACAGCTACTAATGATTTGAATACTGCTATCAACGATAAACTTTATCATGATGCGTTAGATCGTTTAAATGCAGCCATTAATGACGCGAAGACAGTAAACCAATCAGAATATACACCGAGCACCGTTGCACCATTTAGTAAGGCGCTTACAGATGGTGAAGCAAAAGCAGCTGATAAAACAGCTACACCAGACCAATTAGATAAAGCAGCGAAAGCCATCACTGATGCGAAAGCTCAATTACAACGTGCAGCGGATAAACAAGCTTTAGAAGCAGCAATCAACAAAGCGAAAGCATTAGGTGCGCTTAATGATGCAGATAAAGAAGATAAAGGCGTTAAAGATGCTTTAACAAGCGGTGAAACAGTTAAGAATAATAATGATGCATCACAACAACAAGTTGCAGACGCAACAAAAGCGCTTAATGACGCGATTGAAGCTAAAGAACATGCAGATGCTTTAGATGCATTGAAAGCTAAATTAGCAGAAGTAGCTGGCTTAGATAAAGCAACATATACACCAAATACTGTAACACCGTTAAATGAAAAAGAAACAGCGGGCAAAGCAGTAGTTGCAGCAGAAAAATCTAAAACTACTGATGAAATTAAAGCGGCAACAGAAGCCTTAACAAATGCTCAAAATGTCTTAGTGAAAAAAGCGAATAAAACAGAATTAGAGAAAGCTATCACAAAAGCAGAAGGATTTACTCAACTTAATCCGCAAAAACCTATGGACAAACAGCTTCAAGATGCTTTAACAGCTGCCAAAGCAGTTGACGCAGATGATAATGCAACGCAACAAGCAACAGATACTAATAAAGATCAGTTAAATAAAGCAATTCTTGAGAAAGAAAGAGCAGATGCTTATCAGCGTTTACAAGCAGCAGTAGCTAAAGGGGCTCAAGTTGCAAGTTCAGAAGGATTTACACCTGACAGTGTTCAAAAGGTCAAAGATGTGATTCAAGATGTGAATCCATTAGTTATGGCTTCAATGTCAGATGATCCTGCAGAGAAAGATAAATATGACGTGGCAGCAATCGATGCAGCTACTAAAAAAATCAACGATAGTGTTGACAGCTTAGTGAAAAAAGCTGATAAAACTGAATTGCAGAAAGCTATAGATAGAGCGGGTACTTTAGGTGCGTTAGAAGCAGCTGACAAAGAAGATAAAGCTGTTCAAGATAAATTAACTGCAGCAAATCAAGTAAAAGACAATGGTAATGCTACGCCGCAGGAAGTTACGAACGCAACTAATGACTTAAATAAAGCGATTGATCAAAAATTATATCAAGATGCTTTAGATGAATTAAATGCAGCTATTAAAGATGGAGAAGGTCTAGATAAAACAGCTTATACTCCAGACAGCGTTACACCTTTTGAAGCATCACTCACTGCTGGTAAAACGAAAGCAGCCGATAAAAATGCAACACCTGATCAATTGAAAGCAGCAACTCAAGCGATTAAAGATGCGAAAGATGCTTTAAAACAAAAAGCGAATAAAGATGAACTCAATAATTCAATTACTGCAGCCGAAGCTTTACAACCGCTTCAACCAAGAAATCCTCTAGATGATGCAGTTAAAAACGCATTAGATAAAGCGAAAGCAGTCCAAGGTAACCAAAATGTTGATCAACCAGCTGTAGATGCAGCTAAGACTGAATTAGATAATGCAGTGAACGCTAAAAAAGCACAAGATGCAAAAGACGCAGCAGCTAAACAAGCAGCACTTGATGAATTGAAAGCAGAACTTGCTAAAGTTGCTAAAATTAATAAAAATAACTTTACGCCTGATACTGTGACACCTTTAACTGAAAAAGAAACTGCTGGGCAAGCTATTGTAGATGCGCCTCAAGATAAAACAGTTGATGAAATTAAAGCAGCGACTAAAGCATTACAAGATGCCGAAAAAGCTTTACAAGCAAAATCTGATAAAGCAGCATTACAAGCCGCAATTGATAAAGCAGAAGCTATCAAAGACTTGAATCCTGCAGACGTTGAAGATAAAGCTGTACAAGATAAGTTAGCTGAGGCTAAAGCAGTTAAGAACAACGACAACGCTTCTCAACAAGCAGTTCAAGATGCAACTAAAGCTTTAAATGATGCAGTTGCAGCCAAAGAACATGCAGATGCTTTAGACGCTCTAAAAGCAGAACTTAAAAAAGTAGAAGGATTAAATAAAGATGCTTATACACCTGACAGTGTGACTCCTTTAACTGAAAAAGAAACTGAAGGCAAAGCGATTGTTGCAGCAGCAGATACAAAATCAACAGATGAAATCAAGAAAGCAACAGACGCTTTAAAAGCAGCAGAAGCTGGATTAGTCAATAAAGCAAATAAAGACGAATTACAAAAAGCGATTGATAAAGCCGATGCATTAAAAGATTTAGATGCAGCGGATAAAGAAGACAAAGCGGTACAGGATAAGTTAGCAGAAGCTAAAAATGTCAAAGGAAATGACAATGCGACACCCGAACAAGTGCAAGCAGCAACACAAGAATTGAATGATGCAGTTGCAGCGAAAGAGCGTCAAGATGCTTTAGATGAATTACAGAAAGCAATCGATGCAGCAAAAGCCATAAATAAAGATGATTACACACCAAATTCAGTGACACCATTAGATGCAGCTGTTAAAGCTGGTGAAACTGCTAAAGCAGATACAGCTAAAACTCCAGCAGAATTGAAAGAAGCTGCTAAAGCAATTAAAGATGCACAAGATGCTTTACAAGCGAAAGCAAACAAAGATGGTTTGAATAATTCAATCCAAACAGCAGAAGGTTTACAACCATTAGTAGCTGGCGACGCTGAAGATGATGCAGTAAAAGCAGCATTAGAAAAGGCGAAAACAGTTCAAGCTAACCAAAATGCCGACCAACCGACAGTAGATGCAGCTAAGGCTGAATTGGATAACGCAATTAAAGCGAAACAAGATCAAGATGCTAAAGAGAAGGCTGATGCGGCGAAAGCTAAAGCAGATGCTTTGAAAGAATTACAAGCAGAACTTGAGAAAGTCGCTAAGATTGATAAAAATAAATATACCCCTGATTCAGTTACACCATTGACTGAAAAGCAGACAGCAGGCCAAGCAATCGTAGACGCTCCAGATGCGAAAACAACTGAGGAAATCAAAGCAGCTACTCAAGCGTTGAAAGATGCTGAAAAAGCTTTACAACCTAAATCAGATAAAGCAGCTTTAGAAGCGGCAATCGATAAAGCAATCGCTCTAGGTGATTTAGATGAAAATGATAAAGAAGATAAAGCAGTAAAAGATGCATTAACAGCAGGTCAAGTTGTGGACGGTGACGGTAATGCAACACCTGAACAAGTTCAAAACGCAACTAAAGCGTTGAATGATGCATTAGAGGAAAAAGAACGTCAAGATGCATTGGATGAACTTCAAAAAGCACTTGATGACGCTGCTAAAGTGAAACAAGAAGATTACAAACCTAATACGGTAACACCATTTGACGCTGCTATTAAAGCAGGAGAAACAGCTAAAGCAGATGCAGCTAAAACTCCAGAAGAGTTGAAAGCAGCAGCGAAAGCAATTAAAGACGCACAAGCCGCTTTACAAGCGAAAGCCGATAAAGAAGGTTTGAACAACTCTATTACTGCGGCAGAAGCTTTACAACCTTTGAAAGCTGGGGATGCTGAGGACGATGCAGTGAAAGCAGCATTAGAGAAAGCTAAAGAAGTTCAAGCTGATCAAAATACAGATCAAGCGACTGTAGACGCAGCAAAAGCAGCCTTAGATAATGCGGTTAATGCTAAAAAAGCAGCTGATGCAAAAGAAGCAGCAGAAGCGGCTGATGCAGCTAAGGATAAACAAGCAGCATTAGACGCGTTGAAAGCAGAACTTGCAAAAGTTGAAAAACTTAACAAGGATGATTTCACACCTAATACGGTTAATCCTTTAAATGAAAAAGAAACAGCAGGTAAAGATATTGTTGCAAATTCTGATGATAAAACAGCTGATGAGATTAAAGCGGCAACAGATGCACTAAAAGCAGCAGAAGCTGGATTAGTCAATAAAGCAAATAAAGATGAATTACAAAAAGCAATTGACAAAGCGGAAGCTTTGAAAGACTTGAATCCTGCGGATACTGAAGACAAAGCAGTACAAGATAAGTTAGCGGAAGCGCAAACTGTTAAAGCAAACGACAATGCAACAACTGAACAAGTTCAAGCAGCTACTCAAGCATTGAATGACGCAGTTGCGGCTAAAGAACGTCAAGACGCTCTGAATGAATTACAAGCAGAGCTCGATAAAGTCGCTAAAATTGACAAAAACAACTTCACACCTGACACAGTTACACCATTAACTAACAAAGAGGATGAAGGTAAAGCGATTGTAGCTGCACCGGATGCGAAATCAACAGATGAAATCAAAGCAGCAACACAAACGTTGAAAGATGCCGAAAAAGCTTTACAAGCAAAAGCTGACAAAGCAGAACTCGACAAAGCAGTTACAACAGCCGAAGGCTTAGGCAACTTAGATCCAGCAGATGCAGAAGATAAAGCTGTGAAAGATGCATTGGATAAAGCGAAAGAAGTACAAGCTGATCAAAATGCAGATCAACCGACAGTTGATGCAGCGAAAGATGCATTAAACCAAGCAATCGACGCTAAGAAAGCAGCCGATGCTAAAGAACAAGCAGATGCGACTAAGGCTAAACAAGACGCATTAGACGCTTTAAAAGCAGAACTTGAAAAAGTCGAAAAACTGAACAAAGATGAGTTCACTCCAAATACTGTCACACCTTTAAATGAAAAAGAAACAGCAGGTAAAGCAGTAGTAGCGGATTCAGACAACAAATCTATCGATGAAATCAAAGAAGCGACACAAGCATTGAAAGACGCAGAGGATGGACTTGTAAAACGTGCAGATAAAGGCGACTTAGAAAAAGCTATTGATAAAGCAGAGGCATTAGGAGAGTTAGATACAACTGATACTGAGGACAAAGCAGTTCAAGATGCTATTACAGCAGGTCAAACAGTGAAAGATAACGCAGATGCAACTCCTGAACAAGTAGCTAAAGCAACAAAAGATATCAACGATGCAGTTGCAGTGAAAGAATATCAAGACGCTTTAGATGAATTGAATAAAGCACTCGACGCAGCAAATGCAGTAGCTAAAGATAAATTCACACCTGAAACTGTAAGTCCTTTAGAAGACGCTGTAAAAGATGGAGAAACGCTTAAAAATGATACAACTAAACGTCCTGAAGAATTGAAAGACGCAGCTTTAGAAATTCAAGAAGCTATCAAAGCGTTACATGCGAAGGCAGATAAAGAAGGTTTGAATAACTCAATCCAAACAGCAGAAGGCTTAGGCAACTTAGATCCTGCAGATGCAGAAGATAAAGCTGTGAAAGATGCATTGGATAAAGCGAAAGAAGTTCAAGCAGATCAAAATGCAAATCAAACAGCTGTAGACAAGGCTAAAGAAGACTTAGATAATGTTATCAAAGCTAAGCAAGATCAAGACGCTAAAGAGAAAGCAGATGCAGCGAAAGCCAAACAAGATGCCTTGGATGCGTTAAAAGCTGAACTTGCAAAAGTTAAAGCATTAGATAAAGATACATTTACTCCTGATACTGTTGCACCGTTGAATGAAAAAGAAACAGCTGGTGATGCAGTAGTAGCGAATGTAGATAACAAATCTATCGATGAAATCAAAGAAGCGACACAAGCATTGAAAGACGCAGAAGATGCACTAGTAAAACGTGCAGATAAAGGTGACTTAGAAAAAGCAATCGAGAAAGCGAATGCTCTAGGTCAACTAGATGCTGCAGATGCAGAAGATAAAGCTGTACAAGATGCTATTGCAACAGGTCAAGCAGTGAAAGATAATGCAAATGCAACTCCTGAACAAGTAGCGAAAGCGACTAAAGATATCAACGATGCAGTTGCAGCGAAAGAACGCCAAGATGCTTTAGATGAATTAAATAAAGCAATCGATGCAGCTCAAAAAGTTGAAAAAGCGGATTACACTGCACAATCTGTAGAACCATTAGAAAAAGCAAAAGAAGCAGGACAAAAACTTGCAGTAGATAACCAAGCTACACCTGAGCAATTGAAAGACGCAGCAAAACTTATCAATGATGCAATCAATCAACTAGTTCCTGATAAAGCAGAATTAGCAAAACAAATTGAAGCAGCTAAAGCATTTGAACCATTGAATGACACAGCAACTGATCAATTATTGAAACATGCATTAGATGCAGCAGTTGCCGTTCAAAATAATTCAAATGCTACGCCTCAAGAAATTAAAGAAGCGACATGGAATCTTGAAGATGAAATCGCAAATAAAATTGCAGCTGACGCGATTGAAGCATTGAAAAATGCAGTCAATAAAGCGAACGCACTTAAAGAAGAAAATTATACTCCAAACAGTTATGCGCCATTAAAAACGGCGACTACTGAAGGTCAAAGTATTTTAGATGATCCATCTTCAGCAGATGTTCCAACAACACTTGCTAAGGCAAAAGAGATTAATCAATTAATTGACGCATTGAAAGAAAAAGCTGATAAAACAGCTCTTGAACAAGCATTAGATAAAGCAGTTGCTTTTGAGAATTTAGATGATAAAGATGCTGAAGACAAAGCAGTCCACGATGCTTTACTGGCTGGTCAAGAAGTTGAAGGAGATTTAAATGCGACTCCGGAAGAAGTTCAAAAAGCTACAGAAAACTTAAATAATGCACTTGCAGCGAAAGAACATGCAGATGCTTTAGATGAATTACAGAAAGCAATCGATGCAGCCAATGCAGTTGCTAAAGATAGCTTCACACCAAACAGTGTGAAACCATTAGAAGACGCTGTAAAAGCTGGCGAAACTGTAAAAGCAGATGCTGCTAATAAGACACCGGAAGAATTGAAAGAAGCTGCGAAAGCTATAAATGATGCTAAAGCAGCGTTACAAGCTAAAGCAGATAAAGATGGCTTAAATAATTCTATTCAAACAGCGGAAGGTTTAGGTAACTTAGAACCAACAGATGCAGAAGACAAAGCTGTAAAAGACGCATTAGATAAAGCTAAAGCAGTTCAAGCTGACCAAAATGCAGACCAAGCAGCAGTAGATACAGCTAAGACTGAACTGGATAATGCAATCAAAGCGAAACAAGATCAAGATGCGAAGGACAAAGCCGATGCAGCTAAGGCAAAACAAGATGCATTAGACGCGTTGAAAGCTGAACTTGCGAAAGTTGAAAAACTCAACAAAGATGAGTTTACTCCGAACACTGTAGCTCCTTTAACTGAAAAAGAAACTGCAGGTAAAGCAGTAGTAGCGGATGCAGAAAATAAATCTATCGATGAAATCAAGGAAGCAACTCAAGCATTGAAAGATGCTGAAAATGCACTTGTAAAACGTGCTGATAAAGTGGAACTTGATAAAGCAGTTACAACAGCAGAAGGTTTGGGTAACTTAGATATGGCAGATGCAGAAGACAAAGCTGTGAAAGCTGCATTGGATAAAGCCAAAGAAGTTCAAGCAAATCTGAATGCGACACAATCAGAAGTAGATGCAGCGAAAGATGCATTAAATAAAGCAATCCAAGCGAAAGCGGACCAAGATAAAGCAGATCAAGCCCAAGCAAATGCTATTAACACTGCGTTAGATGCTTTAAAAGCCGAACTTGAAAAAGCGAAAGCTGTCAATAAAGACAACTACACACCAAACAGTGTGAAACCGTTGACTGAAGCAGCAAATGCGGGTCAAGCAATTGTCAATGTATCGACTGGCAAAACAGTTGAAGAGATCAACCAAGCAACACAAGCTGTGAAAGAAGCATTAGCAGGCTTACAAGCTAAGGCGGACAAAGCAGAACTTGAGAAAGCAATCGAGAAAGCTGAAAACATTAATTCATACGATCCAGGAGATGCGGAAGACGCAGCAGTATTGGAAGCATTATCCAACGCGAAAGAAACAGAAGCTGATGCGAATGCGACACAATCAGAAGTAGATGCAGCAAAAGATGCATTGAACAAAGCAATCCAAGCGAAAGCAGATCAAGATAAAGCAGACGCATTAGCAGAATTACAAAAAGCTTTAGACAAAGCGAAAGCAAAAGATAAAACTCACTGTACACCAGAATCAGTGAAAAACTTGGATGACGCAATTAATAAAGGTCAAGAAGTTGTTAAACATTCAAATGAGGTATCTATCAATGATATTAAAGATGCAGAAAAAGCTATCCAAGATGCATTGAAAGATTTAGAAGTTGATAAAGCACCTGGTTCAGAAAAAGATATTGAAAATGTGAAACGACCAACTGTTAAAGCTGTTGAAAAAACTTCTGATAAAGTTAATAAAAAATCAGTAGGTTCAAAAGCCGAAAATAAAGCAAAATCAAAAGAATTACCTAAAACCGGCCTAGAATCACCAGTAGACCCTAAATATGCTACATTAATGTTTGCAATTGGCGGGTTAATGGCGTTATTCGGCAGACGTAAAAAAGAAGATAAAGATAACACAGAAAAGTAAATAAACA
>OMJG01001067.1_pt1 | contig 17333 bp, 20 predicted proteins | sample 1646431 | NCBI WGS metagenome assembly OMJG01 (sample SAMN03771674, study PRJEB25209) | food metagenome | isolation source: Cotija cheese | place: Mexico:Jalisco,Michoacan | collected 2011-12-12
GTCACGTCTCCACCGTGCCAGTCCTGGAATGGTCAATAAAGGAGACACGCCCTAGGTCGCAAACGGTCATTTGAGGCGCACCTGACTCGCACCCCCATGGGCTTGATCCAGCTCTCTAGCCACTTGTGATCTCCCTGCTTCGAACAGAACGGTATCCAGCAGAGTCGGCACGTTCGTGTGTCAGAGGAATAAGGCAGGCTAGAGCCCAGCCTCCTCAAATGCTCTCCCTAAGCTTTCGTTGTCACTAGTGCAAGGAAAACCAATTGGAACCAATCACCGACTATCACCAAACGATTCGCGAATGGATCACCCGCTTCAGTAAGAATCCCAACTGCGATTTTGGATCTGCTCTTCACTCTGACAGCAGCCGTTATCCGATGGTTGAAGGAGGCGGCAACTTCGATGCGGGGAAGATGGTTGTCAGAGCGCTCAATACTGGAGTTGATGCTCTTCGTGCGATCGTAGATATGGAGAATCGTCAGAAACGTGTCGGTCTCAATGTGCCGGGTCTTTCAGTGCTCTCGCGAACCGGCATGGTGTCTGCATCACTCGCAATCTGGTTGCTCGAACCCGACGACGCTGATATTCGCTTTGAGCATGGACTCAGATTGTCACGGGAGAACATCAAGCAGTTCAAAGCCTTTGCTGACAAAGACGGCGTCTATACAAAGACCGTCGATCCAAAAATGACCGAGGTCGCGACAGCGTTTCGCGAACTCGCCAAGGCTGAGGTCGCCGAGATCGAGAAAGTCATGACTCAACACGGTTTCAATCCCGGTCGGCAAGTCGAGAATTCAGCAATACTCTTCGAGATTGCCCAACGTTTGAACGGGTGGGATGGCGACGCGACCGACTACAGAAAACCCGTTCTTGATGCTTGGCGCAAAACTTCGGGCTTCGCTCATGCGTTGGCGTGGCAATACGAGATCGCATTCGATCTACCACCCGATGATTTCTATGATGATGTGGTTGCTGCACCAGAAATTCTTATGGCGATAGCCATCGATCTCTTCGACAAAAGACGGACAGCTTGATGCCTTAGTCCGAATAGTCGCAGTCCCTGATCGCTGTAGGTGACACCGACTTACCATTGCAGCCTACGTTCGAATTCGGCACTCAGACTGCAAATAGCAGCACTGTTCGTCCCACATCCCATGGCTTTTGAGAATCCAATCGGTGTTGCCTGCTCGATCGATAGGCTCGACGGGGAAATTGACGATTCTGCACACCTAGCGTCGGAGGTGTCGCCATGCGCCTACGCACGGCGACACCCTCCAACGCCATATTGTTAGTCGGCCGCAGCGCGGGCGATCTCGGCGTCCTGTTCAGGTGTTCCGCCTGAGACTCCAGCTGCCCCGATGATTCGTTCGCTCGTGTCGAAGAGCGGAATCCCACCACCCATGAGGAGCAGTCCGCCGTTAGTGTGATCGAAGTGAGCGACTGGCTCACCGAGCTGGAGCGGAGCATTCAACGCTTCGCTCGGTGACTCGAACATGACGGAAGTGCGGGCCTTTGCCAGCGCGAGATCATTCGATGCCAACCAGGCTCCATCCATGCGTTCGAAGGCGACAAGATTCGCTCCGGCATCGAGGACGGCGAAGACGGCGTTGAGTCCGAGATCTCGGGCCTTCTCCTGCCCGGCGTCGATGATCTGGGCGGCCCAGTCAAGAGTGATCGTGGGGTGTGACATGTGGTTGAGTCCCTTCTTTTAGTTCTCTCTCAGGCCTTCTGTGTCCACTCGGTTTCCTGCCACTGCTTGGCAGCCTCGATGGTCTCCAGCGGACGCATGGTCCGGTAGTCCGGGTTATCGGAGACGATGGTCTCGACCATCGCATCGACCATCTCCTGCGGATCAGCTTGGTCAGCCAGCGAAGGCCCGAAGTCAGGCATGGGCACAAGCGCGGTCTCGGCGTCGTGCCACTGAACGTAGCTCTCAGCGCCGGTGTCGTTAAACCCGGTTCCGAAGACTCCGGGATTGATGGTGGCGACCTTGATGCCGAACTGCTCCAGCTCAGCCTTGATAGAGCCAGCGACGGCCTCGATCGCGTGTTTGGTCGCACAGTAAGCGCCGAGGAACGGGACAACGAGGATCCCTCCCATCGACGACGTCCACACGATTCGCCCACTCTGCCGGGCGATCATCTTCGGCGCGATCGCCTGGACGAGTTCGAGGTGTCCAAAGAGATTGATGTCGAACGATTCCCGCACGCGCTGCAGCGGGATATCGGGCTCTTCGCAAACGAGAGTGTATACCGATGAATTTCAAACAGAGCGAGTCGCTACCCGGATAGACGTCGAGGTCTTCCGATGATGGAAGTTCTCACACTGCCCATCCGAAAGACCTCGACGTGGACAACCCTATATTCTCGACGCCTGACCTCACGACATTCTGCCGCCTCGACACCCTTGACCTGACATGCATCGGCCAACACATCACCGCCCACAAAGCGGTGCTGAAATGCCGACCGAATACGGCCGATGATTGGTGCCGCCGGTGTGGCGGTCACGGCGATATCCGCGACACTGTTCTGCGGCGGCTGGCACATGAACCCTTCGGCCACAGGCCAACGACACTGCATATTCGCCTGCGTCGCTACAAGTGCATCGAATGCGGCCACGTGTGGCGCCAGGACACCACGGCTGCGGCACCAGCCCGGGCCAAGATCTCTCGAGCCGGACTCGATTGGGCACTGCGTGCACTCGTTGTTGATCACGACACCATGTCCGTGATCGCGAAGAAGCTCGCGGTGTCCTGGCATACCGCGAACTCCGCGGTCCTGACCGAAGGACACCGGCTGCTGATCAACGATCCGAATCGATTCGATGGTGTGTCTGTGATCGGCGTCGACGAGCACGTGTGGCGACACACCAGACGCGGGGACAAATATGTCACCGTCATCATTGATCTCACCCCGATCAGCCAGGGAACGGGACCTGCACGCCTTCTCGATATGGTGCCCGGTCGGTCGAAGCAGGTCTTCAAACAATGGTTGGCCTCACGACCGAAAGACTGGCGTGATGGCATTGAGGTCGTTGCGATGGACGGATTCTCCGGGTTCAAAACCGCAGCCGCGGAGGAACTGCCTGATGCGGTGGAAGTCATGGACCCGTTCCACGTCGTCAAGCTTGCTGGTGATGCCCTCGATGACGTTCGCCGCCGCGTCCAGCAGGAGACAACTGGACATCGTGGACGAGCGAAGGACCCGTTGTATCGGGCAAGGAGGACGCTGCACACGGGCACGGACCTGCTCACAAGGCGGCAGCAAGAACGGATTGTCAGTCTCTTTGCTGATGCGAACCTCACCGAGGTCGAAGTCACCTGGGCCATCTATCAAGACATCGTGGCTGCTTACCGGGCTGAGGACCGTAGCGAAGGCAAGAAGCTCTTGCAGGCTGTCATCGATGTCTTGTCGGCAGGACTGCCTGCTGGTTTGATTGAGTTGAGGCGGTTGGGAAGAACACTGAAACGCCGCGCAGCGGATGTATTGGCGTTCTTCACCAGGCCCGGAACGTCGAATGGGCCCACCGAATCGATCAATGGTCGGCTCGAGCACCTTCGAGGATCGGCACTCGGGTTTCGTAACCTGACTCATTACATCGCGAGGTGCCTACTTGAGTCCGGTGGTTTCAGACCGGTTCTACACTCTTATTTACGATGAGCCGGATATCGACCATTGCCCCACCTTCCATCACGCCGGCATTGAGAACGAGGACGTCGACGTCGAAAGAGCCAGCATGGGTGATATCGATTTCATCGAGCAGGTTGAGCTTGATGACTTCGAGGTCAACACCAGCGTCTTTGGCATCAGCTCTCAGGCTACGTACTTGCGGCCACGTCTCCGCCGCGGCGATGACGTCATTACCCCGGCGGGCAAGTTCAAGAGCCGCGCCCTGTCCGAAGCCACTGCTGGCACCGGTGATGAGAACTTTCTGGGACATACTTACTCCTCAATGTAACTATCTGGATACTTACAGATACGATGCTTCCACGCCACGCCCACGTCGTCAATAACTAGATGGTTACCTTTAGAATGAAGACATGCCACCTGATGCCACAGATACCAAGCGACGGATTCTCGCTGCAGCGCGTGCCGAATTTGCCCAGTACGGGTTGGCTGGCGCGCGAGTAGACCGGATCGCCGAGACAGGGCAAGCCAACAAGCGGTCGATCTATGTGCACTTCGGATCGAAGAACGATCTGTTTGATCGAGTCGTGACATCAGCGTTGACCGATATGGCGGAGTCGGTGCCGTTCACCGCTGAGGACTTGCCTGCCTATGCGGGGGCGCTGTTCGACTATCTCATTGCACGACCTGAGGTTTTGCGACTGACCACTTGGGCTGGACTTGAGCGAGCTGAGGCGTCACCGAATGAGGTTCAAGCTTATGAGCCGAAAGTGACAGTGCTGACTGAGATCGTCGGCGAGATGGCAGTCGATGTGCTCGCCCTGTTGCTTGGTCAAGTCACTGCATGGCAATCCGCGTCCGCTGCCCTGCGGGCACATGCGCCAGACGATCCGTGGTCAGCATCCCGCCTTCAGCATCACCGGGCCCTGCTGATCACTTCCGTCGAAGCCCTCGTTGACGCCGCGAAGTGCAACACAGCACTACCCTCTTCTGAACCTGAGGGCAGATCGAAGGTGTTTCGCAACTAAGAGTCTTAAAGCGCATGGGTTATGAGGCGCTTCGGTTACGAGACACCTGAGAGACTCGGAACGGTTCGGCACCCAGACGCCGCGGCATGTGCGGAGCACTTTCGTGCACTGCGGATGAATGAACTCGCGCTACGCACGGTCGTAGTCGCCGAGTGCGATCGGTCTTGCGACATATTGCGCCGTCACGATGTAGTCGAGGGCCGACTCGAGAGTAACGTCGCCGGCACCGTGCGCGGCCGCATTACGCAAGGATGCCAACTCGCGGACCGCACCTTTGATGTTCGGCGGAAGGTCGCTTTGTTGGAGCGCCGGTATCTGGCGATCCGTGCCAAGGAACTCGAGCGCGTGAGAGATACCTGCCGACCTCGCGTTCAACGTCGAGGAACGCATTGAGCACCCCAGCGCCGGGTTCGATATGCGCCAACTCGACGGACTTGTCCGACGGAGGCCGGTGGTCGCCACCAGGAGCAGCATGGGGTAGACCACTCACCTCCTCCGCGACCTTCCGCACATCACTCGCCGACCATGCCGCTTCGACGCCGAAGCCCTTTACGCTGGTCGCCAAGGGAATTCGGTCGCGCATGGCCGCCATCAGCTAGACCACTTCTTTGCGGAAGATGATGACGATCGTGAAGACAATGACCGGTCATGCGAGAGACCCTGCAAAAGACGTCCCGAAGTCGAGCCATTCTGAGGTCGACGCTGATGCTAGGCCGTCATTGACAGGAGTCGTTACGGCGGCTGTTGTTACCATAGTCTAAGCATAGGGGAGACTGCACAGCCGTCCTTGTGAAAGCCGAGAGAGGCCTATGGCGAGTTCAATGATTGTCGCGAAGAACGCGTTGATTGCACAGCCGTGTCTGGCATGAAGCCGCCGATCTATGACGATTGCGAGCGGACCGACCTCGCCCCTCAACGCAACGCCGAAACCTCGTTCGCGTTCTTCAATCGGGCAGGCGGCTCGCTGTGGCGGTACAGCCGAGCGCTTCATCAGGAGTGGGCTGACCGGCTCCGCGAGCGCGAGTACGCCGATGTGAGGGCGGCGCTAAGGTCGGACGACGCGCAGGCTCGAAGTGCCTTTTTGGAGTTGTACCTTCACGAGTGCTTGGTCCGCGGCGGCCACGAGGTCGTTATCCACCCCGAGCTTAAACACACGCCTCGTAGGCCCGATTTCCTCGCGAGCCGGGATGCCACGCGAGTCTTCATCGAGGCGATCGCACCTGGGACGTCGCTTTCCGATCGCGCCGCAGCCAATCGAATGGGTGCCCTACTTTCCACGCTCGACCAGGTAGGCGACGACAACTTCGTCCTCATGACGACCTCGATTATAGAAGCCAGTAACAGCGCACCCGCCGCGAAGCTCCGCGACCGGATTAGGAAATGGCTCACACAGCTCGATCCCAATTCGGTTGACACCGAAGACCTGTCTTCAGAGACGTTTGTGCAGGAGGGATGGAGCGTCACAGTTAAGGCAATGCCCATCAAGCGCAACAGCCGAAGTAACGCCAGGCGCTCCATCGGCGTCTACGCACACACTGCCGCCCACTTCGTTGACGACGGGGCAAAGCTTGTCGCCGCCCTCGAGTCCAAGGCGAAGAGGTACGGCCAACTCGACGCGGCGTTCGTCGTGGCCGTCGGGACAGCTTCATTCGCTGAGGTCGATGAATATGCCTTAAATGCGCTTTATGGCTCTGTGTCTTGGACACTCGACGGGCTCAACCCGGGCGAGGAGATCACGGCGCGCGGAGTGCGTAATCGTGACGGCTACTTCGGGTCACCGGGAGCTTGGAAAAATCGTCAAGTGTCGGCGGTCTTGATCGTCGACCAGCTTTCACTCCACGACCCGACACGCGCTCGGGTATCGCTATGGGCCCACCCCGACCCGCTGCACCCTCTGCCAAACGAGCCAATGTTTCCCGGAGTGATTCACGAATGGAACGGTAGATGCACCGACAAGCGCGAAGCTCTCGATGCTCGCAGACTCCTCGGGCTCACAGACGACTGGCCGCAAGGACGCCGCTGGCAAGCCGATTAACCACTGTTGTCTTTCAACCCTAGGGATACGAGACGTCTCGCTGCCCTGCCGATTCCTTCTTCCGCAATCCGTCAACTTCTGCGGATTCTTGGTTCCGGCGATCACTCGTCAAATTCTTATAACTATGTCTTGTAACCTTGCGGGAGAATCGGTGTACTGACCGTTAGTTATGAGACACATAGGAGCACCCATGGCGAAGCTCATCGGATACGCGCGTGTATCAACCCGCGACCAATCTACCGACCGACAGCAAACCGACCTCCTCGCCGCCGGCGTCCGCCGCGATGACCTCTACATCGACCACGGCGTCTCGGGCGCACGCGCTTCACGACCCGAGTTCGATCGGGCCCTCGACGCGCTCATTGACGGTGACACTCTCGTCATCACCACGCTCGACCGCTTAGGCCGCTCGACACAGAATATGCTGGCCTTCGCCGAAGAGCTCCGAGCCCGTGGTGCCGGTTTGCGAGTGCTCAACCTCGGCGGCGGAGACGTGGACACTGCGACGCCGATGGGGTCGATGCTGTTTACGATCATGGCCGCTTTGGCGCAAATGGAACACGAGATAAAACGAGAACGAGTCACCGACTCCATCAAGAAGCGCCGTGACGCCGGCCTTGATCTGGGCGGCCGACCCCGCCGTATCACCGATAGCCAGATCCGCAACGCCATCCGTCTCGTCGAAAGTGGTGAACCGGCCGCGCAGGTGGCGCGGGACCTTGGAATGTCCAGAGCAACTTTCTACCGACGGGCACGCTCGCTCGTCGAATAGCAGGAAGACCCATTGTTCCCGGGCGCCGCCATCGAACGGTCACAGAACACCGCCATTTATCGTTGAAGCTCACAAGCATTCTTCCGGCCGAGATGTGGAATGTCAAAGGGGTATACCCGCTAGACATGCTGAGGGGCGCAAGATCGTGACGGCAGCTTCGCCTACGGGCCCAGAGGAGGGGGCCCTATATTTATTCATAGGCCCCGGACGGGGCCTGGTCGCTGGCCCTGGTATGGCTTGGTTTCCCTGTCATGAATGATCCGGGGGTGTTGCCGCCAGGAGTCCAGGACCCGCGTTGACTGCTGATAGGGGCTCGGCCCAGCTTTGTCTGAGGTCTCGTCGTAACGTGGGTGCCAGCATCGGGTGTCATGACATGCCTGCGACCACCGAACTGATGGTCGAGGAGGACTGTCATGAATACCCAATACGCCGTGTGGCTTGGCCTTGACGTCGGCAAAACCAGCCATCACGGGTGCGGACTGGATCCGGCAGGTGAGCGGGTCTTCGACCACGAGCTCCCGCAAGACGAAGCATCACTTCGGGACGTGATTACGAGTCTGCAGGACGAGCACGGTCGAGTGCTCGTCATCGTCGATCAACCGAACACGATTGGGGAGCTTCCCGTTGCGGTTGCCCGGGATTGTGGTGCCGATATCGCCTATCTTCCGGGGCTGGCGATGCGCAAGGCTGCTGACTTGTATCCGGGGCAGGCGAAGACGGATGCCCGCGATGCATTCATCATCGCCGACACTGCGCGTACGATGCCGCACACGCTGCGGTCAGTCGATCGTGAGTCCGATGTCCTGGCCAATCTCAAAGTGTTGGCCGGCACGGATGAAGGCCTCGCACATGACATCACCAGGGCGATTAACCGGCTGAGGTCCCTGCTGCTGCAGATCCACCCTGCGTTGGAGCGCGCCTTTAAGAGAACCGTGCTGACCAGGAGCATCGTGTTGGACCTATTGATTCGGTATCGGGGTCCAGCAGGTCTGCGCGCGGCGGGGAAATCCGGGGTGAAGCGGTGGGCGCGCAACCATACCCGCAAGGACCCGTCGGCTCTGATCGATGCGATCTTCGACGCGTTGGCTGAGCAGACGCTGACCGTGCCCGGCAGTCAGGCCTCGGAGTCGGTGGTGCCGCGACATGCCGCCAGGATCAAGGCGTTGAAGGCTGAACGGGCTGAAATCGAGGCCGAGGCGGAGGAGTGAGCGGATTCGCTCCCTCTTCTTCAGGTCTTAACGTCTATGCCGGGAGTCGGCGTTAAGACCGCGTCCCAGATCCTCCTGGCAGCCGGTGATTTCTCTGCGTTCAAGACTGCCGGGCATTTGGCGGCGTATGCCGGGGTCGCGCCGGTGACGCGGCGGTCGGGGACTTCGATTCGGGGCGAGTTCCCATCAAGGGCGGGTAACAAACGGTTGACAAACGCACTGTTCCACTCAGCGTGGGTGGCGTCGTGTCATGATCCGTTATCGAAGGCGTATTACGAGCGGAAACGGGCTGAGGGGAAGCGGCATGATGCTGCGGTGATGTGCCTGGCTCGTCGCCGGCTGAATGTAATGTTCGCTATGGTCAAGGCCGGGTCCTTCTATGAAGCGAAGACCCCAGTTGCTGCTTGACAATGAATGTAACGGGTGGGCGAGACCGAGCTGCCGCAGCACCTTCGTTTCCGGCGCCTCGATCGGAGGGTGGTCTGCTTCTGAACAATTATCGGATCACGCCAACTGGCCGCGGACCCGTGAATCTGGGAAGATACTGGCATGTCGATGAATGCGAGACGCACACGCACCCTCAGGGGTGTTGGTGCCGCCGTCTTCGCATCGTTTACCGCTCTGGCATCCCACATCATCGCCGGCGGGTCGGCACCAAACGTTTTCGGCATGACGGTCGTCATTGCCTTGTCCGTATTCGTGTGCGTGCTCCTAGCTCGATCGTCCCTCTCATTGTGGAGACTTTCAGCGTCGGTCATAGCCAGCCAGGCAATGTTTCACTGGATGTTCTCAGTCCTCGGCCACGGACCAAATATGCGCCAAGAACCGTCGTCGATCGCAGCCGATTCGCTGGCTTCAGGCCACCATATGATGCACTCCATGCCTGATTCCGCGATGATGCCATCCGGCCACGCGGGCATGGACCACTCGCTGACATCACCGACGATGCTGGCCTCACACCTACTGGCAGCCATGCTCACGATCGCCGTGATCTACCGATTCGAAACAATCCTGGCAAACATCAACCAACTCATCAGTCTCATCTGGTCACTGATCGTCGCCATAGTATCGATCCCTGTCGTTTTCACCGGTATCGCTCGGGTAGACCGGGCGTGCGCACAGCCCCGTGTGGTTGGTTCTCAAAACGTCGACCGTTCACCTGTCCTCAGGCGTGGTCCGCCCGTGTTCGCGCTCTGAACCCACTACTTTCACTTCTTCCCGCTGATTTTGCGGGCGATTCTTCCTCACCGTTATCCCGGTGCTCTTGCAGCCACCAAACTCGATTGTTGGTGTCCAAGAGTCTCGGTTGACGGGGCGCGTCCTGGTATATGTGAGTTGTATAGACGTGGGTTCGGAGCTTTCTCACGATCAGATCGTTTCTGTCTTGGAAGGTCCTCCCGTGATTCGTCCTACTCGTACCATTTTCACGACGACCGTGATTGGTTGCTTGCTCATTGCCGTTTTCGCTGCCATGGCGATCCACTGGGTCCCATCAGGGCCAGCTGCCGCTCACGACCAGCTCATCAGCAGCACCCCAACCGCTAGTGAAGAACTCGATGCCTCACCCGATGAGGTGACGCTCGAGTACTCCGCTGAAGTGATGACCATGGGTGCTGAGTTGCGCCTGACCGATTCGGCCGGGAAGCAGTACTCGGTCGATGAAGCGAAGTTCGAGGGAACTCGTGTTGTCGCTGGTATCAGTGAGGACCTGCCCGACGCAGCCTATTCGCTGGCCTGGCGGGTGGTGTCGTCGGATGGTCACCCCATCAGTGGTGTCGTGCCATTCACCGTCGGCGACGCCCCAAAGGCCTCCGCGGAAGACACCTCGGCTGAGTCTTCGGCCCCGAGTCAAAGCGCTCAACCTGCCTCCGAGGGTGCAGACAACGCGCCGAGCTTCCCCTCCTGGGTGCGGCCCGTTCTCGTGGCGGTCATCGGCATGGGGTTGGCCTTCGGGATCTTCGCTTTCGTCACTCGCACCAGGAAACAGCGACATAACGACTGATCAGCCGTTTTCAGCAACGCTCGACTGACCGTTGCGTGACCACTTCTTTTACTCTTTGAAAGGCACTACCGTGCGTAAACACACCCTGATTTCTACCGCTATCGTCTCAACGTCTCTCCTTCTCCTCTCCGCTTGCGGTGGCGGTGCCGAGGCTGAATCGACGGAGACGTCTGCTCCTGTCGCTGACTCTGTCGAGGTTACCGATGCGTGGGTCAAAGCCGCCGACGATGGCATGTCCGCGGCTTTCGGCAGCATCGAGAACACCGGATCGACGGATGCGACGGTTGTCTCGGCCGAATCCCAGGCCTCGACCGCGCTTGAACTCCACGAAACCGTGGAGAACGAATCCGGCGAGATGGTGATGCGGGAAAAGGAGAACGGATTCACCATCACTGCCGGCCAATCATTGGCACTGGAACCTGGTGGGAACCACATCATGCTCATGGACCTCACCGACCCGATTAAAGCAGGTGACGAGGTGGAGTTCACCCTGACGTTCTCCGATGATTCGACACTCGAGTTCAGTGCGCCCGTGAAGGACTATGAGGGCGCGAACGAGAACTACGAATCGGGTGATGACGAGGCCGGTGAGCACGAGGGACACGATATGGAAGACATGGACCACAGTGGTGGGAGCAAATGACTCCTGCTGAACCGGGTGCGGGTTGGTCTAGGCGACGCCTCCTCATCGGGGGAGGCGTTGCCGGGGCCGGCGGTCTGGCCGCCCTCGGCGCCGACTACGCCAGCAGGCGGGCACGAGCAAGCGGAACAGACGAATCACCATCACTTAACGGTGAGGTCCGCATCCCCTTCTACGGAGCCCACCAGTCCGGCATCACCGTAGAACCTCAAGCCCATGCTACGTATGTGGCACTGAACTTGAAGAAGGGCGTGGCCAAGAAGGATCTGGCGCGGATGCTCAAGACCATCACCGACGACGCTGCGCGCCTGACTCAAGGGGTTCCAGCGTTAGCCGATTCGGAACCGGAACTGGGAACCGTGCCGGCCCGGATGACGGTCACCTTCGGATTCGGCCCGAATCTCGTCGCCCGAGTCGCTGGGGATGCGGCCCTGCCGGAATGGTTGGGCTCGTTACCGGAATTCGGGATCGACCAGCTTGAGGACCGGTGGTGTGACGGTGATTTGTTACTCCAGTTCAACGCTGATGACCCTTTCACCATTGCCCATGCTGTGCGGATGCTTCTCAAGGACACCCGCTCCAGTGCGGACGTGCGTTGGGTGCAACGAGGGTTTCGCCGCGCCCAGGGTTCGGAGAAGTCGGGGACGACGATGCGTAACCTCTTCGGGCAGGTCGATGGAACGGTCAACCCGCAACCTGATGACACTGATTTCAAGGAACTTGTGTGGAATCGGGATGGGTGGATGACTGGTGGGACCAGCATGGTTATTCGACGGATCGCGATGAATCTGGACAAATGGGATCGCTTGGACCGGCCTGGACGGGAGCAGTCAGTAGGGCGCAATCTCGCGAATGGTGCCCCGCTGACGGGAGTCAACGAGCATGACGAACCTGACTTCACAGCTCTGACCCCGGTTGGTTTCCCGGTGATTCCCGAGTTCTCCCATATGGCCAGGGCGAGAACCCCGGATCGGTCCCAACGGATCCATCGTCGCGCCTACAACTACGACGACGCTCCGGAGCCCGGGAAGATCTCGAACTCGGGGCTTCTGTTCGTCTCCTACCAGGCCGATGCCACTGCACAGTTCGTTCCGATCCAGCAACGCCTCGACGAACTCGACCTTCTCAACGAATGGACGACCCCGATCGGATCCGCCGTCTTCGCCATTCCACCCGGGTGTGACGAGAACGGATTCATCGGCGACACCCTCTTCGACTGACTGATTTTCAAAGGACTATTACATGACTATCTTGACCACAGAACCAGCTGAATCTCCATCGTCTCCACCGACCTCACCGCCACCTCACCGGGGGTGGTTCGGGCAGTTCCTCAGACGACTGCACTTCTACGCCGGTATCTTCGTTGGACCGTTCATTCTCATCGCTGCGATCAGTGGCGCCCTGTACGCGGTCAGCCCCCAGATCGAGAAGGCCGTTTACGCACACGAACTCTACGCCCCGAAGGCCGACACGTATCTTCCGTTGGCCGAGCAGATTGACGCAGCCAATGCATTCATCGGCGGTGGCGCGACACTGTCCGCAGTGAGACCGGCCCCGAAAGAAGGCGACACGACGCGGGTGATGTATGCCGATGACTCCCTTGGAGAAAGCGAGAGCCGAGCGATCTTCATCGACCCGGCAACCGCGGAAGTCCGAGGAGATCTCACTGTCTACGGCACCAGTGGAGCCTTGCCACTGCGAACGTGGCTTGATCAGCTCCATCGCAGTCTCCACCTCGGCGATGTGGGTCGTCTCTACAGTGAGCTCGCCGCTTCCTGGTTGGGCATCATCGCCGTGGCCGGTCTCGGACTATGGGTGATGCGGGCAGTGAAAACGCGAAAGGCGAAGGAGATGCTCCACCCGAGCTTCAAACGCAAGGGCCTACGCCGCACGTTCTCCTGGCATGCCTCTGTCGGTGTGTGGGCTGCGATCGGGATGCTGTTCCTGTCTGCGACCGGTATCACCTGGTCCCAATACGGCGGTGAGAGCGTCAATAAGATCCAGACAGCCATCGACTGGACGACCCCGGCCGTGAGCACATCACTCGACGGTTCCGCACCTGCTGGTGGTGAACATGCCCACCATCATGGTGGGGGAGCACCAGCGGAACCAGTTGGGGATGGGCCGAATCCGGCAACGTTCGATTCTGTGCTCTCGGTCGCGCAGGATGTCAATGTCAACACCGGGCTCGTGGAGATCAAGCCACCCGAGGATGAGAACTCGGCGTGGGTCGTTAGTGAGATTCAGCGCAGCTTCCCCACCGAGGTTGACTCGGTCGCGGTCAACGGTACCACCATGGAGGTTGTCGATCGCACCGACTTCAAGGACTTCAACATCGGGGCGAAACTCACCCGGTGGGGAATCGACACGCACATGGGCAACATGTTCGGGCTGCCCAACCAGCTTGTTCTCTTTGCCCTGGCTTCAGGGATCGCGTGCATGGTGGTGTGGGGTTATGTGATGTGGTGGCAGCGCCGGCCCAAACACGACACCAACCGCAAGTTCGGGGTGACCCCGGCTCGTGGCGTGCTGCGACGGTCACCCTGGTGGGGAATCGTCTCGGTGGTAGCGGTTGCTGGGTTCGTGGCGTGGTTCCTGCCCGTGCTCGGCGTCAGCTTGATCGGCTTCATCCTTGTAGACCTGATCCTAGGGTGGCGCGCGCGAAGCAAAAAATAGGAAGCTGGTATTCGCCAGGGCGATAGCGTTGCTGTCGCCCTGGCGAAGATCAGAGTCAAACAACTGTTTACTGTTTCACACTCGAATGCACAACAGCGAAATCGAACAGAGGGTGAAACGGGAGAGTTAATCTTTGCGCGCGGTGGTTCATGGTCGCGAATGAGCGCTGCCAATAGACCGCCGCTCATCGAAGCATCTTGCAGGCAATAAGAGTACGATTCGTTGTCGGTCAAGATCGATCGATTTTGACCCACACACAAGGTTGAGGGTGATTTAAAGGCTGGAGCGCCAGTGTTTCTGGTTCCAGAAACAAAGAAATGCGGAACATGGTGGAATTCGATCCACAGCAGTGCCCTACTGAGCGCCACAACCCCAGCGACGATCCCTGTTCCCAACACAGCTGCAAGAGCGCCGACGAGGATCTGACCAAGATATCCGCGCGTTTCTGCCATGGGACTGGTTAAAGCATCGATCGATCGGGGTATGGCCAACGTGTTCACGAAATTTATCGGCAAGTGGCATAGTGACTGACCACTTCACGCACGCCGATCCGCGCCGGCACCGAAGCTCCGGAAAAGCGGGGATGAACCCTGAGTGGTGGACACGCTGAGTCTGGCCCATAATGGGCCGGAGAATGCGAGTAGAAACCATGCCAAAGAAGAAGTACTCCGATGAGTTCAAAGCCGACGCCGTCGCGCTGTACGAGACTCATCCCGATATGTCTTATTCCCAAGTCGCGGCCGATCTTGGCATCTCCCGTGGCGCGATCAAGTCGTGGGTGTTCCAAGCGCGGAAGGAAGCTGGCAAGGTGTCCACGAGCTCGCCTGATCGGCCCGAGACACCCGAGGAGGAGCTTGCTCGCCTGCGGGTCGAGAACGATTCGTTGCGGGCCGATAAGCGGTCTCTGCGGTCGGATGTGGAGCGGCTGGAAGAAGAGCGAGCGATCCTGCGGAAAGCCACGAAATATTTCGCGGCAGAGACGACCTGGTGATCCGTTTCCAGTTCGTTGACGACCACCGAAACACCCATGAGGTGAAGCGGATGTGTTCCGTGCTGGGTATCCAGCGCTCAAGCTTTTATAAGTGGTGTGCCTCCCGGCCGGCACGGGCGGCCAGGCAGGCTGCTGATGATGCTCTGTGCGAGCGGATTGAGCACCACTTCGAATTCTGGGACCACACGTACGGGTACCGACGGATCACGGCCGAACTCGCCGATGACCCGCACGTGGACGAGCCGGTCAACCGTAAGCGGGTTGCCCGCCTGATGCGGAACAACGGCATGGTCGGTATCCACTTGCGTAAGCCGAAGACTACGACGATCTCGGACCCAGATGCTCAGGTGTTTGCCGACCTGGTCGGCAGGGACTTCTCGGCCGCTGAGTTGGGCACGACCTACGTCGGCGACATCACCTACTTACCCTATGGCGATGAGGGGAAGTTCTTGTATTTGGCCACGGTCATCGACTTGTATTCGCGGCGGATCGTGGGCTGGTCGATCGCCGATCACATGCGGTCCAGTCTCGTCGAGGATGCGTTACAGAATGCAGTAAACAACAGAGAAACACTGGAAGGTGCGATTTTTCACAGCGACCATGGTCGTCAATATACGTCCTCGTCGTTTCAGGCGATGTGTCGTCGGTTCGGGGTGGTCCAGTCGATGGGCAGGGTCGGGTCGAGTGCTGATAATGCCCTGGCGGAGTCGGTCAACGCGGCGTTGAAGCGGGAGACGCTGCAAGGAGCGAAGCGGTGGGTCTCGGACCTCGAGTGTCGTCGTGAGGTGTTTCGGTGGTTGGTTCGATACAACTCGAGGCGGAGACATTCGAGTCTGGGTTATCGAGCACCGGTTGACTTCGAGGTCGATTACACATTTATGATGGACATTGCCGCCTGATAGTACACATTGATGTGTCCACTTCCAGGGGTTCACGCCCGTCAGCCCAGCACGGTTGAGCTGATTCTGCCGCTGCAAACGGGCCTGTAGATATTCTCGTGCTTTCGCCTCAAGAACAGCCTTCGGAATCGGTTCGGTGGCCGGAGTGTGCTCGACGAGGTTCCATGCTTGAGTCGGCGTGGCATCGTTGAGCGACTGGTGCGGCCGACGCGAGTTGTACTGATCACGGAAACGCCGAATAACCTGCCGCAGCTGCTCGACCGTTGCGGCCCGGTTCGCGTCGAGGAAACGCACTAGTGTCTGGTGGGAGCGTTCGTTCTCGCCCTGCGTCGTCGGCTTGCCTGGCAGTCCGCTGATGGGCATTGTTCCATGTGAGGCGAGGAACACTTCCACGGCTCCGATCGTGCCCTGCCGAAGTTGGTTGAACGCCGAGGAATTATCCGATAGGACCTCCTGCGGGGCACCATGAGCAGCGATCGCGTCAGCGAGCACCGATTTGGCGTCCGTACTGTTCTCAGCACGAATATGAGCGGTCGTGCCGACGTCGAACCGGGTGGAGTCATCGAGGAGCTGATAGATCGTCACCGTCTGCCCATCGGTCAGATCGTATTCGAAGGCATCAAGTTGCATAACGACATTGCGGTGGCGCGGATGAAAGGGATGTAGGACGATTTGGGACGCTTCTTCGGTGAGGCATCGACGTGGCCGACGCTGGCCAGTAGACGGGCGATCGTCGCCGGCGACGGGATCGTCGTGGCCGGGAAGGTCTCGGAGATTGCGGCCTCGTAGTAGATCGTGCGGGGGCCATAGTCCCATCCGTCGGCTTTGAGTTGCTTGCGGATTCGGACGAGTTCATTGACGACCTGGCGACCGTATCGCCGGGCGGGTTGTTTCGGAGCTCGCGACCGGGGATGCAGCGCCGCGGTTGATTCTTGTTGGGTGCGGGTGCGGATCTTATAGAAGGCACTACGTGAGATTTTGTGGGCGCGGCAGAACTCGGTTGTAGGGAAGGTGCATTCGGTAGCACCTTCCCTACAGTCAATTACATAGCCTGGCTATGGGGCAAGGTCACGAACGCAGACGACCCCGAACACCGCTTTTCCGTGTCCGGGGTCGAATAGTGGAACCGTTCGGGTCACTATGTGAGGTTTGCGCTCCAAAGCTCCTGTCGGCCGCGTCCACGGCGAGCGAGCATATTCAAATCACTACCCGACTGGCAGCACATTCTCATCCCCAAACCATTCTCTTGCCTGCCTCAAAGCACCCGGACTCGGCGCGTGCGCATACACAATGAGATTCTCCTTAGCCCGACTGCAAGTAACGTACAGCATCATTCGAGACCGTGACTCTACGCTGCCATCACTATCGGGCGCTCCCAAAAGTTTATCGTAGTTGTACATATTCCAAGTCATGAAAGCAATAAGTGGATTTTGACCTAAGGCTAATTCTCCACCTT
>OMJG01001068.1_pt1 | contig 17297 bp, 14 predicted proteins | sample 1646431 | NCBI WGS metagenome assembly OMJG01 (sample SAMN03771674, study PRJEB25209) | food metagenome | isolation source: Cotija cheese | place: Mexico:Jalisco,Michoacan | collected 2011-12-12
AATCGCTTAAGCGATTGTAAAGTCTAAGGCTTTTTTTATGAATTATTCAGGTTAATAATAAATGAAACACTACTTGCTACTATCTTAACATTTATTTATAATGTTTTGTAATCAGATAGAGGTGCAATCTTTATTATTAGTATTTTGGAGTATGGATAGGGTACTTTGAAAAGATATGAAAGGAAAGTTTGCCGAAATCAATTATCCCTACTTGGTAATTTGGTTGGGCTGCTGCTTAATAGGTGGTAGACTGTCGATTTTAGAGAGTGGAGAACGGCGTTTAGGTTCTGAGCAAAAGCATATAGACCTGCCGTTCGTAACTCGTTTCCGCAATATTGCCGGCAAACGAAGATACTCTCTAATTCGTTGAGCTATTGATTAATGGGATAATTATAATCCTTATTGTCGGTAGTTCCTCTGATAATAAGGATTTTTTTTATATCCAAAAAGGGGAATGAAAGATGGAAAATAATGATGTGAATAGGTCGTTGAAGACCCGTCATTTGTCGATGATCGCACTTGGTGGGTCAATTGGAACTGGTTTGTTTGTGGCAAGCGGTTCCTCAATTTCAACAGCTGGTCCTGGAGGTGCCCTGATAGCTTATGTGGCTATTGGTATTATGGTTTACTTCTTAATGACTAGTTTGGGAGAAATGGCAACTTACATGCCAGTTTCCGGCTCATTTGCGACATATGCTACAAAATTTATCGATCCCGCTTTTGGTTTTGCGTTAGGTTGGAATTATTGGTTCAACTGGGCGATTACTTTGGCGGTCGATTTATCCACAATTTCTATAGTTGTAAAATATTGGTTCCCAAGCTGGACCTCATGGAAGATCAGTTTGACTTTTATGATTGTTCTATTGGTAATCAACTTTATCTCTGTAGGTTCGTTTGGTGAAACTGAATATTGGTTGTCATCAATCAAAGTTACCGCCGTTATCATCTTCTTGATTGTCGGTATCTTAAGTATATTAGGAATTTTAGGAAATCAAAACTTTGTTGGCTTGACAAATTATACATATAAGAAGGCACCTTTCGTTGGAGGCGTTCCGGCGATTCTGAGTGTGTTCGTTGTTGCCGGGTTCTCCTTCCAAGGTACTGAGTTGATCGGTATCACAGCGGGTGAATCAGCAACTCCTGAAAAGAGTATTCCTAAGGCTATCAAGCAAGTCTTCTGGAGAATTCTTTTGTTCTACATTTTGTCTATCGCCATTATTGGTGCTTTGATTCCTTATACTAGTCCAAATCTTTTGGGATCAGATGCCGGTGATATTGCTATCAGTCCCTTTACGATCGTCTTCAAGAAAGTTGGGATTCCACTAGCTGCCGGAATTATGAATGCCGTTATTTTGACTTCAGTTATTTCTGCAGCTAATTCAGGGCTATACGCTGCCAGTCGGATGCTTTGGTCAATGAGTAAAAACAACATGGCGCCAAAGGTTTTTGAAAAAACTAATGGTCGTGGTGTACCAGTCTTTTCACTTCTACTAACCGCTTTAGTTGGTGGGGCAGCCTTGTTTACTAGTTTGTATGGAGATTCCTTCTACGAACTCTTGGTTGCTGCCAGTGGTTTGACTGGATTCATCGCTTGGATTGGGATCGCCTTTTCTCATTATCGTTTCAGAAAAGCATACTTATTCAAGGGTTACAGTCTAGATGACTTGAAGTACAAGGCTAAGTGGTTCCCATTTGGGCCAATTCTAGCCATCATCCTAGGTATCATCATCATTATTGGACAAGATGTGCGTTCAATGGTTGATTTCAATATTGGTCGTCTCTTGATCAGTTATAGTGGTTTGATTATTTTGTTCGTATGTTGGATCTATTACAAGGTCAAACATAAGACGAAGTTCTTGAAGCTAGAAGATATCGATGTTGAAGCTACTAAAAATGGTGGTCATTACTAGTTGATATTTACAACATTTTAAATTATGATTAACAATGAATATAAAGCTAAGAGAGTGCCTACTCACAAACCTTTCAGAGAGACGATGGTCGGTGAAAATCGTCAAGGTTTTATTCCAGCATTCTGGCAACGGGTAATGCCGTTCGGGTTGATCCGATAAAATCTGAAAGTGCAGGGTATTGTTATACTCTGAAACTGGGTGGTACCGCGAATGGTCGATTCGTCCCTTTATTGGGATGTTTCGACCTTTTTTATATTAGAGAGCGGAACAAGGACGGTTAGCCCTTGAGGATTAGGACTACTATTGGGATTGCTTGCGAAGCAAGTGAGCGCAATAATTGACCTAACCGGAGAGGGTTGTCCTTGTGTAGCTCGTTTCCACTATACTGCAGGAAACAGTTACCTAGGTAAATCGTGCAAGTTCACAAATAATGGAGGATGAATTTATGTTAGACATTAAGCTAATCAGAAAAGACCCTGAATGGATCAAAAATAAATTAGCTTCACGTGGCGTTACTAGTGAAGAAATCGACGAATTGCTTTCATACGATGAAAAACGTCGTGAATTGTTAGTTAAGACAGAAACTTTGAAGGAAGAAAGAAACAAGGTTTCTCAAGGAATTGCTAACAAGAAGCGCAACAAGGAAGATGCTAGTGATGAAATTGCCGCTATGAAAAAAGTCGGTGGCGACATCAAGAAGATTGATGCTGACCTTGAAGAGGTACAAAACAAGATGAATTATATCTTAGTTCGTCTACCTAACATTCCTGACGATTCTGTTCCCGTTGGTCCTGACGAAAGTACTAACGTTGAAATCAGAAAAGTCGGTGCCGTTCCTAAGGAAAACTTCAAGCCAAGACACCACTGGGATATCGGTGAAGAACTAGGAATCTTAGACTTTGAACAAGCTACCAAGGTTTCTGGATCACGTTTTGTTTACTACATTGGTATGGGTGCTAGACTTGAACGTGCTGTTTACAACTTTATGTTGGACCAACACCAAAAAGAAGGCTATACAGAAGTGATCCCTCCATACTTGGTAAACAATAATGCCATGTTTGGTACTAGTCAATTCCCTAAATTTACTGAAGATGTCTACACGGTTATGGTCGATGAAAACCCATTGACTTTGATTCCTACAGCCGAAGTTCCTTTGACAAACTACTTTGCTGACAAGATTTTGGATGAAAAAGACTTGCCTAAAAACGTTACAGCTTTGACACCTTGTTTCCGTTCTGAAGCCGGTTCTGCTGGTCGTGATACTCGTGGATTGATCCGTATGCACCAATTTAACAAGGTTGAAATGGTTAAGGTTTCAAAGCCTGAAGAATCATACAACGAACTAGAAAAATTGACAGCTAATGCTGAAAATATCCTTAAACAACTAGGACTTCCATATCACGTGATCGTTCTTTCAAGTGGAGATGCAAGTTTCAGTTCTGCTAAGACTTATGATCTTGAAGTTTGGATGCCTGCTCAAGACAAGTATCGTGAAGTTTCAAGTTGTTCAAACTGTCTAGACTTCCAGGCTCGTCGTGCTCACATCAGATATCGTGACGAAAATGGTAAGACAAGACTAGCCCACACATTGAATGGTTCTGGCCTTGCTGCTGGTCGTACAGTTGCCGCTATTTTGGAAAACTACCAAAACGAAGACGGTTCTGTAACAATTCCAGATGTTTTAGTGCCATATATGGGTGGAGTTACAAAAATTACTAAAGAAAATGCCAAATAGTTATTGACCTGAGGCTTATAAATTGATAAGATTTAATAGTTCTGTTAAAGAGCTATTGAATTATTCCGGATTAGCTCAGTTGGTAGAGCATCTGACTGTTAATCAGGGTGTCGTCAGTTCGAGTCTGACATCCGGAGTTATAAATACTTAGGAAATACCTAGGTGTCTCAATATATTACATCTAGTTCATTGAATTAGGTGTATTTTTTTAAGCCGTGTTAGCTCAGTTGGTAGAGCATCGGTATCGTAAACCGGCGGTCACAGGTTCGACTCCTGCACACGGCATTGATAATTTTATGAAATACCTCCCATGAAGGGCATCGTTTAGCGGTGTCCTTTTTTACTATTCTTAACGAAAGGGTTATTAGCCATCGATGAAAGAAATAGAGTATTTAGATGTTACGAAAAAGATTATATTTGTTCAAATAATGAATATAGATTTAAAACATTGGAATTGGAGATTCTCTGATGGAACAACGAAATTTTTTGCTGATATTGATGATTTTGAATTTATAAAGTCAGTGCAAAAGAATTTCCAACAGTTTGGATCTACTGATTTATTGAAAGTTGAACTCCAAACACAACAATATATCAGTAAAGAAGGAAATTTAAAAAGTAAGTACACTGTGAAAAAAGTCCTAGAACATAAAAAAGGTGCTCAACAAATAAATTTGAAGTTTACGGATGATGAAAATGAATAATTTTTTTGATAAGTCCATGGGTACAAATATTAAAACGTCCCTATAGAATGCAAGATTTCATTCTATAGGGACGTTTTATTATTTTGATTTTTTTAAATAAAGGATCATCTTTCAATGAAAAATGACCCAATTATCATAATGTTGAGTTGGAACAGTCTCCAACTAGAACTAAGGATAGATTTCAGCCTCTATCTAGCATGCAGTGCATTACCTACTACATTAACAATACAGTAGCAAGTAAAACTTATTATTGCAATTAGATCGTTTAACCTTATTTAATTTGTTTCAAAGCATTAGAAACAGCTTCTTTAATAGCTTTACTTGAAGCAGAAGCACCAGAGATTGTATCAACGTCGACCGTATTCTTTTCTACGATTTCTTTTGGCAATTCCTTAACAGCTTTGAGACCATAATCGTCAGATTCACTTTGCTTCAAAACTTCGATGTCTTGAATATCATCTTTGCTATTGGCAGTGACACGAACGACGATTTCATTTCCCATCCCGGCAGTTGATTTACCGATGTATTGGTTATCGTCAGTTTCATAGTGTTCTTCGCCAACGTCTGATCCTAAACCTTCTTCATGAACACTAGCGGAAGTATTGGCGTCGACTTTGACAGATTCAACGTCTTTTTCTTTAGCAGCATTTTCACCAGCAATTTTACCAAAAATCAAGTTTTCAGCCAAGTTACTACCACCGTTGTATTGACGTCCCATCAAACTTCCTAATTCACCACAAGCGTATAGGTGAGGAATGATTTCGTCATTAACATCGACAACTTCAGCGTTGGAATTGTGAACGGGGCCACCTTGAGTATTCAATAATCCTTGAACCATGGCCAAGCAGTAGTAAGGACCATCATCAAAGGCTGTCAAAGTATCGGCGTCACGGTCAAAAGCATAGTCACGTTTGATATCGGCAAAGTGATTGAAGTCTTTGATAGTGTTTGCCAATTTGTCGGCATCAACACCCATAACTTCAGCTAAACTGTTCAAATCGTCAGCTTTAACGACTGAGTCTAAGAATTCTGGATAAGGAGCGTTTTTATCATTCTTCAATTCGTCATATTTCTTTTGGTCAAAGACGACATAAGGATGACGTTGAGCCAAAGGAATTCTCCAATTGCCGTGATCTTGGATGTGTCCGTGACGGTGGATTTCGTTTTCATCGAAGTAACGAGTTCCATCATCGCCGACAACAATCAAACTGCCTTGGTGGAAAGCAGGCCAGTCGAATGGCAAGAATTGTGAACGTTGACCTTTAGCTGGCTTAGGAGTTAGTCCATGGAAGATACCATAAGATTCATAATTATTCATGTTATAAAGTTTAGCGCCGACTTCACTGGCCATTGTCACACCGATACCTTTGTTATAAAGCGAACCGATTGGATTTAGACTAGTTTCGCCGAGGTAGTTTTCGACCATTTCAGGATTATTTTCAAAACCACCAGTTGCCATGATGACACCATTATTAGCTTTGACATTCAAAAGTTTACCGTTACGTTCGATTTGAACACCGACGACAGCTTTTGTTTCGGGATCTTGAATCAAGTGTTTAGCAGGTGTTTGATACAAGACGTCAATTTTGTCAGCACGGTCTAAGACTTGTTGACGGAGATTCTTCCAAAGAGCAGAGTCAGCGACACCTTCGTGAACGGCGACTAATTCGTGAGTAGCTTGACCACGAAATTCTGGGTATTCGTGAGCCATGAAGTACAAAGCCTTTGAAACTGGTGATTCAGGATGCTTGCCCATGATAAATGGTTTAACACCGAGATAATTTTCTAGGTAATTAGGGATGTCATATAGGCCCTTGACGAAAGTTTCCATCAAATCTTTGTCGTATGACAATGGGAAAGCTAAATCTTCGTAATATTTACGTAAATCATCTAAATCATCGCCTGATGAAATAACTTGACCAGCATAGCGAGTATTGCCACCCTCATGACCCTCTGGAGCTGAGTCAGTGATCAAAACTTTAGCGTTGTTATCAGCCGCAAATCTAGCAGCACTGGCACCAGCACCACCGAATCCTAAAACGATAACGTCGTAAGTTGCGTTCCAATTTAATTTTGAATCCTCAAACATTTCATTCACTCCAATTCCTCTAAATGTTAGGATTAATATAACTCTATTTATGGATATTGTGAATAACTTACCTTTGTCGTAAACGACATAAAAGACTATGATAAAGGTATTCGCTATCGTAAAATAATTTTTTATGAATTGAGGAAAGTCCATGAGTTTAATTAATAAAAGCTATTATGCATTGGGAACAGTTATCAATTTGTCAGTGGCAGAACCTAGCAGTGTAGCCGATTTAGAAGCTGGATACAAGTTGATTCAAAACTTTGAGGATAAATTGACTGTCAATCGCAATGAATCAGAGGTTATGTCGATCAATCATAATGCCGGTATTAAGCCAGTTGTAGTACCCGAAGATACGTATAGCTTGATTAAGAGAGCTGTTTTAGTCAGTCGCAAGCACTTAGGTTTCAACGTGGCAATCGGACCTTTGGTCAAGCTGTGGAAGATTGGTTTTAAGGGGGCTAACAAGCCTTGTGACAAAGATATCAAGCAACGCTTACAAATTATCGACCCAGAGAAAATAATCCTCGACGACGCCAATATGAGCGTATTTTTGCAAGAAAAGGGCATGGAGATCGACCTTGGTGGTATTGCCAAAGGTTATATCGCTGATGAGATCAAAAAACTCTGGCAAAAGCGTGGCGTAAAGACGGGAATTATCGACTTAGGTGGCAATGTTTTGTTAGTCGGTGACAGTTTGCATGAAGATAAGCTATGGAATATTGGTATTCAAAATCCCATTAAACCAAGAGATATTTCTTTAGGTGTCGTGCATATTCCCGAGAAGTCTATTGGAACTTCAGGTATTTATGAACGCAAGTTGGTAATTGATGGTCATGAGTATCACCACATGTTTGATTCAAAAACTGGCTACCCAATTAAAAATAACCTTGCCAGTGTGACGATTATTAGCGACAAGTCGATCGACGGTGAAATTTGGTCAACGATTGGTTTTTATCAAGGTATCGAACAGGGAATGACTATGATCGAAGCACAAAAAGGAATTGAAGCAGTCTTTATTACTAAGGACTTAGAGACTTTTGTTACCAGCGGATTAAAAGATACTTTTAGAAAAATATAATTATATTATATGAAAACAATCACATAATTATATTGCTTTACCTAGTGAAACATTTTACAATTATTATGACAATAAAATAGAAGTGGGATGATTAGTGTTATGAATAAATTTATCGCTATTGTGGGATCAAATTCCCAAAAATCAACCAACCGTGAATTATTGAAGTATATGAAGAGACATTTTCAAGATTCTGCTGAAATTGAATTAGTTGAAATCAAGGATTTGCCAATCTTTAAGAAGAGTGCAGATAAGTATGTGCCACAATTGGCCAAAGATATCGCTAAGAAAATTGAGGATTCTGACGGTGTCATTATTGCTACTCCTGAATACGATCACTCCGTAACAGCTGTTTTGTCGAGTGCCTTAGCTTGGTTATCATATGGTATTCATCCATTTGTCGACAAACCTGTTATGATTACCGGTGCTTCTTATGGATCTCTTGGGTCATCACGTGCCCAGGCTCAATTACGTCAAATCCTTGATTCACCAGAATTAAAAGCCAGAATTATGCCTAGTTCAGAATTTCTTTTGGCACATTCATTACAGGCTTTTGACGATGATGGCAATTTGAAGGATGAAGATGTTGTCAAAGAATTAGACGGTCTCTTCCAAGACTTTCTTCAATTCGTTAATATTTCAAAACAATTAAACAATGCTAAAGACGTTACAAAACAAAAAGCTGCCGCATTTTCATGGGACAAAGACTAGGAGGGATAAGTTATGAAATTAGTAGGAATTGCCGGATCAATCGCTGATCAATCATATAATCGTACATTATTAAATTTTATCGCTAAGAATTTTACAGGATTAGTCGATGTTGATGTCTTGGATATCAATGAAGTACCAATGTTCAACCAAGATGACGACCAAACAAATAGCCCTGTTATTCAAAATCTTTGCAAGAAAATTTCAGCCGCTGATGGAGTTATCATTGCTACTCCAGAACACAATCACACTGTACCTGCAGCTTTGAAGAACGTAATCGAATGGCTATCTTATGAAGTGCATCCTTTCGATGGCAAACCAGTCATGATTGTCGGAGCTTCATACCATACTCAAGGGTCATCACGTGCCCAACTACATTTGAGACAAATCCTTGAATCACCTGGTGTTAATGCGGTTGTCTTGCCTGGCAACGAATTTCTATTAGGTGATGTTAAAACTGCCTTTGAAGAAAATGGCGACTTAAAGGATCAAAGAACCGTTGATTTCTTACAAACGACTTTGCAAAACTTTATCAAATTTGCCAAAGTTATCAACTTGATCAGCCAATCAAACGGCTATCAAGACGAAGATCTTTCCGCTAAGAAGGGAACTGACACAACCGTTCAAGGTATCGATATGAATGATGATGATTGGTTGGATAAAGCTGCTAAAAAAGTCAATGCCGTTGAAGGTGGCACTTACGTCAAGTTGGATAGTGGTTTGTTGACAGTTGATCAATTGAACTACTTCTTGAAGACTATGCCAGTTGAATTGACTTACGTTGATGAAAATAATCAATTTATATATTACAACAAGGTTGGTAAAGCTGAAGATATGTTAGCTAAACGTGTTCCTGCTCAAGTCGGGGATGCTTTGGACAAAGTTCACCCTAATATTGAACGTGTTATGAAACATGTTAAACAAGTTATTTATGACTTGAGAAGTGATAAAACTGATTTAGTTTCTATGCCAGTACCCGGTGGTGACAAGGATCACCATGTAATGCACTACTATAAGGCTATGCATGATGAGAATGGCAACTACAAAGGTGTTAACGAATGGGCTGTTGATCTCAAGCCAATCGTTGACCAATACTTGCAACAAACCGGTCAAAAACTGGTTCCAGATCCGGATGCTAAATTGGACGCTACATCCGGTGCTTCTAAAGATGAAAGTAAACCAGCAGTTGATGCAAACTCTGGAGCTTCAGAATCAGTTGAAGAACCCGCTGTTAAACCAGAAGTAAAAGTAGACGCTACATCTAGTGCTTCTAAGAATTAAAAATTGAATAATGTTAATAAATATCCCATTAGAATGTAATTTGTTTACAATCTAACGGGATTTTTATGTCGGTAGTTTATCACGAAAATGTATTTAACTATATATAACTAATACATCCGTCTTCGTAATGTTTAAATAAAATCTAATAGAATAAATCGAGAATTATCATTCGAATAAAAAAAGCAAAAAAAAACAGCTCGTCTTGGGGGGACGGGCTTGTTTTTTCTGCATTACCAGTAGTGTCAGGGACAAAGTTATGAATGCTTGTGAGGGTTCCATATTTGTCAAATAGAGAGGGATTTGTAATTAATTAATGAAAGCATTCAAAGTAAATTATTGTAATGGGAAACGCATTTGAGGGGGAGGATAAGTTGATTGAGGGGGCAACTTATCCTGAATGCGAGTGAGTTTTTATGGCTACGATATGAGGATGTATCGCAACCTTCTTTGGTTAAAAAAAGAAGAATTGCATTTCATATCTTTGCCCCTTTCACAGTTAATAATATATCATATGTGTTTAAACATGTACGTTCACTTTTAGAAAAAATAATTTTTTGATTTTGAATAAATAAAAATGTAAATATTGTGTTATTATATTTAGCTCATTGTGGTTTTTTTTTCACGATGTCTAGACCATTTTTTGATATAATGAATTACCCATAAAAATACTTGTGTGATCTATTGTAAAAAAAGGGCAAAAAAAAACAGCTCATCTGGGGGGACGGGCTTGTTTTTTTGTTACACCTAATGTGTAACGGCATTACCAGTAGTGTCAGAGATAAAGGTATGAATGCTTATGAGGTTTCCATATTTGTCAAATAGAGAGGGATTTGTAATTAATTAATGAAAGCATTCAAAGTAAATTATTGTAATGGGATAACGCATTTGAGGGGGAGGATAAAGTTGATTGAGGGGGGCAACTTTATCCTGAATGCGAGTAAGCTATTGGATTGCGATATGAGGATGTATCGCAACCCTAGAGTTAAAAAAGGAAGGAATTGCATTGATCATATCTCTATCTCTTTCACACTTATAATATAGCACATGTGTTTAAACAATTAAATTCATTTTAGAAAAAAATAATTATTTGTTTTTAGTTTCACAAATACTTTAATTTATGTGATTATAATGATAAGTTTATTTTTTCGTTTTGAGAGGATTTAAACGACACTTTAGTAAATTATGGGGCATAAGTGAGGTGGTTTATACTTTTAATTAGATTTATTTATAATTAATATATATTTTTTAATATAGTATGTAAACGCTTTAGTTATGTTAAAATATTAACTATAATGATATTAAATCATAAAAGGTGGTAGTTATTATGAAGGTAAGTATCGTAGGTTGTACACATGCAGGAACTTTTTCAGCAATGAATATTTTGAAGGAACACCCAGATTGGGAAGTTTCTGTATTTGAAAGAAATGATAATCTTTCTTTCCTATCATGTGGGATCGCACTTTGGGTAAGTGATCGTGTTTCAGATCCTAACAAGATGTTTTATGCTAGTCCTGAAGCTTTGACAGAACTTGGCGCACATATGCACATGCAACATGATGTTACAAATATCGACTTCGATAATAAAAAACTAGCCGTTAAAAATCTAGTTAGTGGGGAAACTTTTGAACAAGATTATGACAAGCTAGTCATTACTACTGGTTCAGCTCCAGTTATCCCTCCAATTCCAGGTATTGATTCAAGTCGTGTAATGCTTTGCAAGAATTGGACTAACGCTAACGAATTGAAAGAAAACGCTAAAGATATCAAGAGTGCCATCGTTATTGGTGCCGGCTACATCGGTGCTGAATTAGCTGAAGGTTACGCAACTCTTGGTAAAGAAACTACTCTGATTGATGCTTTGCCACATGTTTTAGGTAAGAATCTTGACCCTAACATGTCAGCCGTTGCTGAAAAAGATTATACCGACAATGGTGTAAAACTCGGTATGGGTGAGAAGGTCCAATCATTTGAAGAAACAGATCATAGTGTAATTGTAAAAACTGATAAAAATACTTATGAAGCAGATATTGCTGTTATGTGTGTTGGCTTCCGTCCTAATACTAAGATGTTCGCTGACGAATTCGAAACTTTGCCAAACGGTGCTTTGATTGTGGATAAATACATGCACACAAGTAAAGAAGATGTCTTCTCAGCTGGTGATGCTGCATCCGTTCACTACAATCCAACTGGGGACGACCAATACATTCCATTGGCAACTAATTCAGTTCGTCAAGGTATCTTGGTTGGTAAGAATATCGAAAAAGATACTGCAGCTTACATGGGTACTCAAGCCAGTTCAGCGGTTGAACTATTTGGCAGAACTTATGCTGCAAGTGGTTTGACTAAGGAACACGCTGAAGTCCTAGGTAAGAAAGTTGACAGCGTAACTCTAGAAGACAATTATCGTCCAGAGTTCATGTTGACGACTACTCCTGTTTTGATGAATCTCGTATGGGACCCAGAAACAAGGGAAATCCTTGGTGGAGCTTTGACAAGTATGTATGATGTATCACAATCAGCTAACCTCTTGTCATTAGCCATCCAAAAGAAAGTTACGATCGATGAGTTGTCCATGGTCGACTTCTTGTTCCAACCTAACTTTGATAAACCAGTTAACTACGTCAGTGCCTTAGCTGGAGCTGCTGTAGAAAAAGCTGATAAATAATTAATTTATGAATACTCGAATATCACAAATTAAATGTGGTATTCGGGTATTTTTGTGGCTAAAAAAATTATTTCTTCCTATATTGTGGGTAAAGAGAAGGGAATATTATGGCTGAAGACAGTGATTTCATCATGCGTCAAATCAAGTCGTTTGCGGAAGGCTTTGGTTATATGGTTGGGAAAAAAGATGGCGAGAAGACAGAAGTAGTGTTTGAACAGCAACAAGGTCAAGGTGATAAGATTCATCGTGATTTGACAGAATTATTAATGCACGAAAAATACGAACAAGCGATTCAGTATGTCTATGCTCAAAAATTTACATTAGGAGAAGAACAGTATTTTGCTTTAGGACAGTGGTTGTTGGAAAAATTAAGTAAAATATCAGAAATTGATCAGGCTATGATAACGGGATTTAAGGGCAATATTGAAAAGCATCGCCCGGTAATTTGATTGTTACATTTGTAATTCACAAATAATTCAAATTTTAGTACAAACTTTTTCATAATATCTCGGTACTATGTATACATAGTCAAATATGGCTATACAAAAAAACGAGGTGAATTTTTATGAAAAAACATCCTTTGCTCGTGCTTACCGGTGTTTCCGTCTTAGCAACTGTTTGTACTAAGATGATCAGAAATTACAATGGTAAGAAGTTTTTAAACTAGAATCATATTAATCAAAAATACAAAAATACAAGACATAAAAACTATTCACACACATTCAAAACAAAACTTAAATTACGTTAAATCAAAGAGGTAGACATTATGAAAAATAATATGATGACAGGCTTGCGCAAGCAAGCCTTTTTTTGTTTGGCATCTTTTTTGCAATTATTTAACTTATCCCATATTATTTGGATAGTTAGTAAGGAGATATAAATATGCTTAAACGTCATATCCGGTATTATCTTGGAGCGTTTTTTCTTAATTTCGTTATTATTTCGGTTATTTTTGCGTATTTTAAATTAGTGCCTTTTGGTAGTAACAATTTCTTGAGTAGTGATTTAGGAACTCAATATTTAACTTTTTTGACTGAATTGCGTCGTCAATTAACAAATGGCAACTTGCATTTTTATTTATTCAGTCAGTCATTAGGGGATAATTTCTTTCCCGTTATGAGCTATTATTTGTTGTCACCTTTTAATTTGATATTGGTTTTCTTTAGTCCCATGGGAATTCCTGCTGCAGCAAATATCATTATCATGTTGAAGATTTCTGCAATGGGTGTAGCGATGGCTTATTTCTTGAAGGAGTATTCGCAAGAAATTAAGTTTACTAATTATATTTTTACCTTAGCTTATAGTTTTTGTGGATTCGTGGCGTCATACTTCTATGATTTAATGTGGCTGGACGCCTTGATAATGTTGCCTTTGGTAGCAATAGGCGTTATGCGAGTCGTTAAAGAACAAAAATATGTCCTATATTATTGCTCAATTTTATTGGCCATTATCTTCAATTATTATTTAGGATATATGCTCTGTATCTTTTCGTTATGCTTCTTTATTTATACAGGATTTGAAAATAATCTTTTCCATCAAAAAAATAAGTGGAAGATTATCAGCAATTATTTGATTACTTCAATTTTAGCTGGTTTGAGTTCAGCCGTCGTCTTATTACCAACTTTGGTCGGCATGATGAAGACGGGAAAAACTTCCTTTAATGTCATGAACTATTTACCATCGGCTCGCTTTGGCTTGGAAGCTTTGACAGAATTAGGGATTGGTGGCAATACTTTTGAGCAACGTTTGGAGCATGGTCCATCAGTCTTTATGACTTCGACGATTCTGATCTTGTTGTTAGCATATTTCTTTAGTCCTCGAATCAATAATAGGGATAAGCAAAATTCTACTTTCTTATTAGGAACGTTATTGATCAGCATGTTTGTGACTACGTTCAATACGGTGTGGCACATGTTTCAGAACCCAGCCGGCTTCCCATTTAGAAATAGTTTTATCTTCTCATTTGTTTGTATTTTTATTGCCTACAAAGCTTTCACAGCCGGAGTTTTTCAAGATAAATTGACAATTATTAAATCCACTTGTGTGGCAGGCATTTTACTTTGTGTCGGTTATTCAACAGAATGGCTGTTACCAAAGATTATCGAAAAACTTGGTTTTGTGATCCCTGATAATAATTACAATGGTTATTTCTTCTGGTTGAGTATTATTTGTATCATCATTTCTGGTGTGATTTTGTTAGTTCTTACTAGTAATAAAAAATTCTTTGGCTTGTTGGTGGTTATAATGATGTTCGAGATAGTTGCCAACTTCAATTCTGTTATCAGTACGGCCGGATTAGGGAATCAATTAGTTTATCGAGAAGAATTTAAAAAGGAAGATAATATTCTTGCTGATGTAAAAAAGAGAAGCCATTTGGGACACCGAATTATTGTTTCTAAATCTGGTTTAAATAAGGCTTTTCCGGAGAAATATAACAACTACAATGATCCAATTTTGTTCAACATCAACGGATTAAGTCTGTATAGTTCTACTTTGAATCAGAAGACTTTGGAAATGATGAATAATCTCGGTTATTACAGCATCAATGTTCGTCGTATCAGTTATTTTGGTGGGACAAATTTGACCAATACTTTGTTAGGCGTTTATTATCGAGTTCGTCAGTGGGATAATCATTATTACGTTGAAGAAAATTACGGTGCGCCGTCGTTAGGTTTTATGGTCGATAAGGATGTTTATCATTATAAAATGAGAATCGGTCACGCTTTGGATAATCAGGATCGTTTGTGGCAAGCTTTGAATGGCAATAGTACTGAATATTTAAAAAATGCTACACTCAATAGCATGCAGCAGACGACGAATGACGGCAAAACACTTTATACGTACCAAATGACGACTCGTGCTAGTGGACCGTTATACTTTTATAAAGCGCCGTTGAATTACGACAAAACAAAGATTTATGTCGATGGTAAACGGGTTAAAACTAGTAATATGAATGTTTATAAGGCTGCTACGTTGCGTTTGGGACATTTTAAAAAGAATCAAAAAGTCGAAGTGAAGATTTTGACAGGCCGAACTTTTGATTTGAATCCCGAATACTTCCAATCATTGGATCAACCGAAATTCTTAAAGTCCTTGTCCAAATTCCAAAATAATTCCTTAAAGATTAGTTCTAATTTAAATCATGATACTGTTCGCGGAACTATCGATGTCAAAAAGGCAGGCCCCATGTTGTTCAGTATTCCGTACGATGACGGTTGGAGTGCCACAGTTGATGGTAAAAAAACCAGACTTCATCAAGTGGTCGACAATCTAATGGCAATTGATCTGGACAAAGGAAAGCATAAAGTTGAATTGAACTATCAAGTACCAGGACTTAAAATTGGTTGGATAATTTCAATTGTGTCAGTTATTTTGTTCATTAGTTTTAATTTTCTAAAATATAGAGTAAAAAAATATAATTAAATGAATTTTAAGACAAAATATTAGAAAAAACAGCTAGAATTATTTGCATTATTCTGAAGATGTTATAATATTTTGGTATGAAGCGTTTACATTAATGAATGAGGTGAAATAATGTCAAGTGAATATGTTATGGCAATCGATGAAGGAACTACTAGTACCCGAGCAATTATTTTTGATAAAGCCGGGACAAAAATTGCCGATGCCCAACGTGAATTTACGCAACATTTTCCACAACCTGGTTGGGTTGAACACGATGCTAATGAGATTTGGAATGCCGTTCAATCGACAATTGCCAATGTTTTTATCGATTCAGGCATCAAGCCTAAACAAATTAAAGGTATTGGAATTACCAATCAACGTGAAACTACTATTATTTGGGATAAGAAAACCGGCTTGCCAATTTATAACGCCATTGTTTGGCAAAGTCGACAAACTTCAGATATTGCCACTAATTTAGAAAAAGATGGCTACGGCGATATGATTCATGAAAAAACTGGCTTGTTGATTGATCCATATTTCTCAGCCACAAAGATTCGTTGGATCTTGAATCACGTAGAAGGTGCTCAAGAGCGTGCTGAAAAGGGTGAATTACTCTTTGGTACGATCGATACTTGGATTCTTTGGAAATTATCTGGCGGTGCTGCTCACGTAACGGATTATTCAAACGCTAGTCGGACAATGCTTTTCAATATCCACGACCTCAAATGGGATGACGACATTTTGAAAGTATTGAATATTCCTAAGGCTATGTTGCCAGAAGTTCGTCCTAATTCTGAAGTTTATGCTAAGACAAAAGGCTATCATTTCTATGGTTCAGAAGTTCCTATTGCTGGTATGATTGGTGATCAGCAGTCAGCTTTGTTTGGTCAAATGGCCTTTGAACCAGGAATGGTCAAGAATACTTATGGAACTGGTGCCTTTATCGTGATGAACACTGGTGAGAAACCACAATTATCCGACAATAACTTGTTGACGACGATTGGTTATGGAATCAATGGTAAAGTTTACTATGCTTTGGAAGGTAGTATTTTCGTGGCTGGTTCAGCTATTCAATGGTTGCGTGACGCCATGCATTTAGTCGATTCCGCTCCAGAATCAGAAGAAGCTGCTTTAAATTCACACGATGATGATGAAGTTTATGTTGTACCAGCTTTCACCGGATTAGGTGCACCTTATTGGGACGCTGATGCTCGTGGGGCAGTGTTCGGTTTAACTAGAGGAACGACGAAAAATGATTTCATCAAAGCCACTTTGCAATCGTTGGCTTATCAAAGTCGTGACGTTATTGAAACGATGAAACGTGATACTGGTATCGATATTCCAACGTTAAAAGTTGACGGTGGTGCTGCCAATAATCGTTATTTGATGCAATTCCAAGCTGATATTTTACAAACACCCGTTCAACGTGCCAAAGATTTGGAAACAACTGCTCTAGGTGCTGCATTTTTAGCTGGACTAGCAGTAGGGTATTGGGATAGTCTAGAAGATATTAAGAAACAATACGCAACAGGTGCTACTTTCGAACCGGAAATGGATGTTAAACGTGCGGATTATCTGTATGAAGGTTGGAAAGAAGCAGTTAGTGCAACAAGGAAGTTCAAACATAAAGCGACAAAGTAATAAAGTGTTTTCTAAACTTTAGTTAATGTAGTATTCCGTCCTCCATAGCAAAGAAAATTTGGCTGGAATGCACTCTGCCTTGTCAAG
>OMJG01001069.1_pt1 | contig 17297 bp, 14 predicted proteins | sample 1646431 | NCBI WGS metagenome assembly OMJG01 (sample SAMN03771674, study PRJEB25209) | food metagenome | isolation source: Cotija cheese | place: Mexico:Jalisco,Michoacan | collected 2011-12-12
GGGGTGGGACGACGAAATAAATTTTGCGAAAATATCATTTCTGTCCCACTCCCAAAATGGTATGGTATTGGTTAAAATGTATTGTCTCAATGATTAGTCACTTTTAAAGATAAAGAATTGTCATGAATTAAAGCGCATGTAATGATGTGTTACATGTCGCAATGATGGCTTTCAGTTATTTATCGATAACATCACTCTTGATACCTTTAGATTTTAAGAAATCTTTAATTTTATCTTGTTGCTTTTTATTAACATCACCGGCATATTTTGTTGGCACGTCGACTACATTGATTTTATTTTGCGGTTGATAGCTAAGCTTTTCAATATCTTCATCAACATTGGCGATTGTACTATTTAAAGCTTTGAAGTAATTCATCATTAATTCAACGGGTTTCTTATATTCTTTAGGAATATTGTTTTCAGTGACAAATTTCTTGAAATGCAAATCATTTTTAACAGCTAAGTTAGATAAGTGGCTAAGTGTTTCTGCTTGTTTTTCAGTCACTTTTGTTTGACTGTCAATTTGTTTATCTAGTTTATGTTGCATTATATATTTGTTATCAAGTATATCGCTATTTACAGACAAATACTTTTCTATAGCTTGCTTCATCTCTGCATCACTAATATCACTATTTTTCTTATCTGAGTTAAAGATATCTTTTGTTTCTAATTTTTTAGCGCTTTTAGGTGCATGGATGCCAGTACTTGTGTGATGATCTTCGTTATCAGATTGATCGGACGCGCAACCTGTAAGAATTAATGTCGATGCTAAAAATGTACTTAGTAGTAATCTCTTTTTCATAATGTAATATAACTCCTTAGTTTATCTTTAATTGAAAAAATGTGTATTCATGTTTAATAGAGTAACATTGAATTAGTTTGGAATGTCACGATGACCTTGCAATGACCATAGACGTAAATGATTACGTGCATGAGTTGCTTTTTCTATCAATAATGCGTCGTTTTGTACGTTGTTAAGGATAGCATTATCTATAAATAACTGCATAATTGGTTGTACTAATTTAGACGTAGGTATCGTACGTAAAAGCATAATGATTTCATTCACATACTTTTCCTTTTCAATATCATTTTTCATATTGATTTGTTTGCGTAGATAACTGGTGATCTCTTTAATTGCTTGATCAGATTTCAAATAGTGATGTCTATCATAATAGATTAATTCTTCAACCGAAGCTGGTACATAATATCCATCATCAGAAATATCAATGCCAGACGCCTCAGACTCGACAACATCAAATAACACAGGGTGAAACACGAAGTCATCTTCAATATAATATAGCTCAGTACCAGCTAAAGTATCTAAGCTATATTGCAACTCTTCTTTACTAAAAGTAGCGTCATAAAATCTTTGTGTGAGATATAGTAGATGATTAGTTGATAAAATACCATACAAGTTTACAGAACCAAGTATAATACGAAGAGGTAAAATATCTTTTTTATCTATTAATCCTTTCTTAATCTCAGAAATCAATTGAGTGATTGCATCACTTCTTAAGCTATCGGTTGTACCAAAATCTTCAAAGTCATCATCTTTAAGTAACATATCTAAGTCAACTTCGTCGTCCATAAATGATAACTCTAATGCGTTTTCAAACTCTGCTAAACTTTTCTCAATTGTTTGCTCATCAACAAACTGATTTACAGCTTTCTCAAAATCACCATTGCCGACTTGATTCACGAAATTTTCAATATGTTTACGCACATCATTTGGCAAAATAAGACAATCATATTCAAAGTCGTAATAATAATAAAAATGACTAGTTAAAAAGTTGTCAAAATTTATTAATTGTAACTTTTCAAATTCAATTAGTTCATTGTTTAATCGGTAGTTAGCATCACTTTCAAGTATGCTAGAAAGAATGTCAAACTCAAATAGAGTAGTATTAGAAAACACTTGTTCAATGATGTGATTATTATTGAAAAATGCTGTCATAATTAATTCAACAAGATTTTGTTTGTTTTTATTTGAGAATCCTTTGATACCATACTGCCTGCATATTGTTTTTAGCTCGTCATTAGTTTTTAACAGTAAAGCATGTTCTAATGTGACATCGTTTAAGCGCGTATGTTGTCTTACACGTAACACTTCTTCATTTAAATTCATATGGTTTATTGTATCTAACGATTCGAATTCACCATATGCATTATCTAGTACCTCTGAATTGATATATCTTAAAAAGAAATTATTTACAAAGAACTCATCTTCGTTAAGTTGATAAACAAAACCTAGATGATTTGTTAGCTTTAAAATATTAACATCGCGTTTATTTATAATTGTGACAGGATTACCATTAGATATAAGTGTTTCTATAAATTTTTGTTCTGTCTTATCCATATCATGATAAATTTTATGTATATTTTCAGGGCGTAAAGCATGCATCGTGACTTCAAATCCTTCTTTTTGGGTCGGTAAATTAAAATATTCGCATGCGTTTTGTAATTTTCTTGGGTATATAAAATGAACATCAAGCATTTTTGCACACCTCGTTGTATATATTAAGTTTATCATAACATGATTTTATGTCGGGATAAAAAAATAACAGCATCTTAACAAATGTAAGATACTGTCAGTGGAATGAATGAAACTTTAGTTTCTGATAATATAGTCAAAGGCATTTAATGCTGCATTTGCACCAGCGCCCATTGAAATGATAATTTGTTTGTTCTTCTGATCTGTGACATCGCCAGCAGCAAATATTCCAGGAACATTCGTATTATTGTTACGATCAATCACAATTTCACCACGTTCGTTTAATTCAACAGCATCTTTTAACCATGATGTGTTTGGAAGTAAACCAATTTGAACAAAGATACCATCTAAGTTAAGTAGATGTTCTTCGCCGGTGCTCATGTCTTCGTAACGTATACCTGTAACATGGTCTTCTCCGACAACTTCAGTAGTTTTGGCATTTGTTTTGATATCAACATTTGATAAAGAACGTAAACGATCTTGTAACACGTTGTCTGCTTTTAATTCGCTAGCGAATTCGAATAAAGTAACATGATTAACGATACCAGCAAGGTCAATTGCTGCTTCAACCCCAGAGTTACCGCCACCGATAACTGCTACGTCTTTATTTTCAAATAGAGGTCCGTCACAGTGAGGGCAGAATGCAACACCTTTATTAATCAATTGCTCTTCACCTGGAATGTTTAGCTTACGCCAACCTGCACCAGTAGCAATAATGACTGTTTTACTTTCTAAGACAGCACCGTTTTCTAACGTAACTTTAATTGCTTCGTCAGTCTTTTCGATATCTGTAGCACGTATACCTGTCATTGCATCAATGTCATATTGATCAATGTGCGCTGCTAAGTTAGAAGAAAATTCAGAACCAGTTGTTTCTTTAACAGTAATGAAGTTCTCAATACCAGCAGTATCATTAACTTGGCCACCGATACGATCAGCAACTATACCAGTACGTAAACCTTTACGTGCTGTGTAAATCGCTGCACTACCACTAGCAGGACCACCACCAACGATTAAGACATCATAAGGTTCTTTATTTTCAAACTCAGATGCATCTGCCGTACTGCCTAGTTTCGAAAGAATATCTTGGATCGTCATACGACCATTGCCAAATTCTTCGCCATTTAAAAAGACAGCAGGGACTGCCATGATGTTTTCAGATTCTTCACGGAACACTGCACCATCAATCATAGAATGCGTGATGTTAGGGTTGATCACACTCATTAAGTTAAGTGCTTGAACGACATCAGGACATTTTTGACACGTTAAACTAATGAATGTTTCAAAATGGAATGAACCTTCTAAGTTTTTAATTTGGTCAATGATTGACTGTTTTTCTTTAGGTGCACGACCACTAACCTGTAAAATTGCTAAAACAAGTGAGTTAAACTCGTGACCTAATGGAATACCTGCAAATGTTACACCTGTTTCTTCGCCAGGACGATTGACTGAGAAACTTGGTGTACGCTTTAAAGACTTTTCAGAAAGTGAAAGTCTAGGTGACATATCAGAAATTTCTGTTAATAATTCTTTGAGTTCCTTAGATTTATCATCTGAACCAAGGCTGGCAACGAATTCAACGTTGCCCTCCATTAGTTCTAATAATTGTTTAAGTTGTTGTTTTAAATCAGCATTAAGCATGGTTGTAATGCCTCCTTAGATTTTACCTACTAAATCTAAACCAGGTTGCAATGTTTTAGCGCCTTCTTCCCATTTAGCTGGGCATACTTCGCCAGGGTTTTTACGAACATATTGAGCTGCTTTGATTTTGTGAGCTAATGTACTAGCGTCACGGCCAATTCCGTCAGCGTTAATTTCAGATGCTTGTACAACACCGTCTGGGTCGATAATGAATGTACCACGTTGAGCTAAACCAGTAGCTTCATCTAATACATCAAAATTACGAGTGATTGTTTGTGATGGGTCACCAATCATAGTGTAAGTGATTTTGCTAATTGCATCTGAATGGTCATGCCATGCTTTGTGTACGAAGTGAGTATCAGTTGATACTGAGAATACATTTACGCCTAATTTTTGTAATTCTTCATATTGGTTTTGTAAGTCTTCTAATTCAGTTGGACAAACGAATGAGAAGTCAGCAGGATAGAAGCATACTACGCTCCAAGAACCTTTTAAATCTTCTTGTGTAACTTCTTTAAATTGATCTTTTTTTGGATCGAAAGCTTGCGCTGTAAATGGTAAGATTTCTTTGTTAATTAATGACATAAATATCTTCCTCCTAAGAATTTAAGTATGAATTAGAACTATCAATTGATTGTGCTTAATTATAATAATTCTAATCTCTTAGTTAGCATTATTACATTTTGATCCAGAATAGTCAACTGGATAACTTTGTAAAGTGAACGATTACTTTTAAAATAAAGAAAGATAATATAAAGTGCTTTGATAATGGATTTTGTAGTCGATGATTTAAAAGGTTGTGTCTATATTTAATATCTTGATTTTAATGTAAAAAATGTAAAAAAAGAAGATTTGTATTCTCAACTAAGTCAACCTTATTGATAATGGTGTGAGAATATTTGTTCGAGATGGATGAAGGTAATGAGTGAGAAACTGGATTTTTAAAGTATGAGACAATATTTTTAAAAGTTCAATTATTAACTTATAAGCAAATAATTGCTATAAAAAAGTTTGGACGTGTACAATTGCAATATGAAGATTTTAAATTAATTGTAAAGTATCGAGGAGTGGGTAACGTGTCAGAACATGTATATAATCTTGTGAAAAAGCATCATTCTGTTAGAAAATTTAAGAATAAACCTTTAAGTGAAGACGTTGTTAAGAAATTGGTAGAAGCTGGACAAAGCGCTTCGACGTCAAGTTTCCTACAAGCATACTCAATTATTGGTATCGACGATGAGAAGATTAAAGAAAATTTACGAGAAGTTTCTGGACAACCTTATGTTGTAGAAAATGGCTATTTATTCGTCTTTGTTATTGATTATTATCGTCATCATTTAGTTGATCAACATGCTGAAACTGATATGGAAAATGCATATGGTTCAACGGAAGGTTTGCTAGTAGGTGCAATCGATGCAGCATTAGTTGCCGAAAATATTGCGGTAACTGCTGAAGATATGGGGTATGGCATTGTCTTTTTAGGATCATTAAGAAATGATGTTGAACGAGTTCGAGAAATTTTAGACTTACCTGACTATGTCTTCCCGGTATTTGGTATGGCAGTAGGGGAACCCGCAGATGACGAAAATGGTGCAGCCAAGCCACGCTTACCATTTGACCATGTCTTCCATCATAATAAGTATCATGCTGATAAGGAAACACAGTATGCACAAATGGCAGATTACGATCAGACAATCAGCGAGTACTATGATCAACGTACAAACGGGAATCGCAAAGAAACATGGTCGCAGCAAATTGAGATGTTCCTAGGAAACAAAGCAAGATTAGATATGTTAGAACAATTGCAAAAATCAGGCTTAATACAGCGATAGCAAGATACCAAAATAACCCGCCCCCTCTAGCTTAAAATGATAAGTATAGCTAGAGGGGGCGGGTATTTCTTGCAATGAATTAGTGTGAAGTTAATGCAGCATTATCATTTGATTCGAAAGTATCTTTGTCCCAATGTTTAGTTAACTTGGCGGTACCTGTACCAGCTAGCATTGAATCGTTCACGTTTAATGCTGTTCTACCCATGTCAATCAATGGTTCAACGGAGATGAGCACGCCGGCTAAAGCGACTGGCAAGTTTAACGTTGACAACACCAATATGGATGCAAATGTAGCCCCGCCACCGACGCCAGCAACGCCGAATGAACTAATAATCACGACAGCGATTAACGTTACAATAAATTGTAAATCAATTTCTACATTAGCGACGGGTGCGACCATAATTGCAAGCATGGCAGGGTAAATGCCTGCACAACCATTTTGTCCAATCGACAATCCAAATGTCGCAGCGAAATTGGCAATACCCTCCGGCACGCCTAGACGTCTTGTTTGTGTTTGTACATTCAGTGGTAAGGCACCCGCGCTTGAGCGTGATGTGAATGCAAAGATTAATACTTCCAAAGTCTTTTTAACATAGCGAATAGGGCTAATGCCTAACAGGCTTAAAATAACTAAGTGAATGATATACATCGTAATTAATGCAGCGTACGATGCGATTAAGAATTTTCCTAAAGTCCAAATGGCGCCAAAGTCACTTGTCGATAATGTGTTGGCCATAATTGCTAATACACCGTATGGCGTTAAACGTAAGACGAACGTCACAATCGCCATTACTAGTGAATAGATAGCGTCAATCGCACGCTTAAGCAATTCACCATGATCAGGTTGTTTGCGTGCTACGCGTAAATAAGCAAATCCTATAAACGAAGCAAATATCACGACAGCAATCGTGGAAGTTGCACGTTGTCCAGTGAAATCTAAGAATGGATTTTTAGGCAATAATTCCAAAATTTGTTGTGGTAACGTATGTGCTGTTAAATCCTTTGCTTGTTTAGCAATTTCGCTTCCACGTGCTTGTTCAGCGTTGCCAAGATTAATTGTTGATGCGTCTAAACCAAACACCAAGGCATACACAACTCCTACAATCGCAGCAATCGTGACAGTGCCAATTAAAAAGATAAAAATGAGACTACCAATTTTAGCAAACTTTTCTCCGATTTGAATTTTAGTGAATGCAGCGACAATAGAAATGAAAATTAAAGGCATCACAATCATTTGCAACAATGCAACGTAACCTTGTCCGACAATGTTGAACCAGTCACTTGTTGATGTAATAACATTCGAATGTGTTCCATAGACAAGATGTAATAACACGCCAAATACAATGCCGATACCTAAAGCTGTAAACACACGTTTCGCAAAAGATATATGTTTACGAGCCATCATGTGCAATATTACGATGAAAATCACCAATACAATAATATTAATCAGTGTAAGAAAAGCATTCATGAACGTCACTCCTCAAATTTTTGAATATAATTCCGACTAGTATGCTAAGAATAATATTAATTTTAAAATATTTCAAGAGGGCATTTGCAATTAAATGTAAACATGATGAAATTCGACCGTTGGCATAAGGGAATTTGTAAACAAATCGTTTTGAATTTAGTAGAGAAAGGTGAAAAGGGTTAATAGTGTTATGACCTAGTCGATTAAAGTTGATATTTGAAAATGAAGCAGGGAATTAAACGCAATAAATTAAATAAGTTGTCATTACAGCGTTAATAATAGAAATGATTTTAACGGGAAAAAAGTGATGAATATTTGGAAAAGATATATATCGTGTACTGTCATGAGAGATAAGATATGAGAAAACAAATGTATCCTTGAATCGAGATGTGGCTATGGCGGTTTGATAAAAATTGCTAACCTCATATTTATTGAATAAAAAGATAATAAATGATCAACCTTGAAAAGACGCTTCGAACAAACACGTTGTAAAAAATTCTGTTGAATCAAAATTAGCATCTTGTGAGGGTTCGTGTGTGCAGGTGGTAGTTCAAAAGCTACCGTAAACAAATATTTTTGTTTGAGCAAAAAGGCGTTTGTAGTAAATGTGAATATGAGTGTGCCCTTGTGCGATTCGTCAGTTACTAACACAGCCAAACATTTAAATTGAATGGGCTTATTAAGATGAATCTATTTAGGAATACACAGAAGCCATCCCATTTAAAAGTAACATACTACAAAAATTTATTCAAAATTCAATATTAATCATAATGAATAATTAAAAAACCTGAAACAAATTAGTTTGATATGCTCTCTTCAAAGTAGATATTGAAAGGAGTATATCAGCTTGTTTCAGGTTTTATGAATTGAGTATTAAATTTGAAAATAAATTACAGTTCTATAGGTTTATAAAAGATCAGTTTTTAAATCATAGCTATATATAACTGAGTATTAAATTTGTGTTCAAATCACAAGTTTACAAGTTGAATAAACGTGCGAAGAAACCTTTTTTCTCTTCTTGAGGTTTAGGTTCTGACATTTCAGACTGTGAAGCTGTGCTGTCATTTTCTGCTTTCGCTTCCAATGAATCGTTCGAAGTAGCTTGTTTAGAAGCTTCTGCATGGGCTTCTGCTACTTGTTGTTCAGCATCATGTTGCGCTTCTGCATCTATTGTAGCTTCTTTATTTGAAGTCTCAGCTGCATTGCCATTTTTAGACTGCTCAACGCTGGCTTTTTCAATTGCTTCAGTTGCAGAAATTTGATCCTCTTTATCTACTTTAGTAGCAGCGCCATCGCCTGCATTTTCTGCTTTAGTATCCGTCTTAGCGTCTGTTGATGTATTCACTCCAGCAACTTTCGAATCTTTACTGTCAGCTTTATCTTCAGTAACAGCTTTATTTTCAACTTTATTTGTTGATTCAGCCAATACTTTAGCTTGAGATGCTTGTGCTTCTTGGATAGCCTCTTGTGATGTTTGGATAGCTTTTAAGGATTCGCTATTTGAATCGATTTTAGATGTAAGTTGATTTTGAAGTTCTTTTAATTCTTGTTGTTGCTGATGTACTTGATTCATCATTTGACCAAGTAGGTGACGTTCTTCGCGCATTTTCTGGATTTCTAGACGTAAATCTTCTACTAGTTGAGCGACATTTTGATTAGTAGGTAAGTTTTTGTCATCGTTTTTGACAATGACTTGCAGGAAGTCTTTTTCTTTTTCTAATTCATCAAACGCTAGATCATAACTATTTGTTTGTTTTACTTTGTCGGCAATGTCTTTGAAAAGCTCGATATCTTCTTCTTTGAAATCAGTTGCTTCACGACCACGATATTCAGTCTTGCTTAGTTGGTAACCACGTTCTTCTAAATGTTGAACAATTTTACGGACTTGCTTCTCACTTAGTTCTACGCGTTGTGCAAATTCTTTAGTTAACATACTTTAAAGTCCTTTCTGCATATACTTTATGTATACTGACGTTTGTCTACGGGCAGTGAAACGTCAGTCTTGCTTCATACATAGTTTAAACGTTATTGTTAGTGATTTCAAGTTTGTTTAAAATGGTTTACGTAAATCCATTTCTTCTAATAAAGCATAAATAATTTCACGTGCGATACCATTTGCAAATACATACTTCAAAATATAATTTGATTTAACACTTGTACCGTAGATATCCTTTGTCAGTTTAATATTTTTCTTTAAAAATAGGTCGACTTTTTTAGTGTGACCATCATTAGTTGGATGAATGTAATCAATTTCAGTTTGTCTTTCAAATTGATGTTCGTATAAAAACTGTCTACGGTGTTCAATAATGAGTCCATTATCTTGTGTTAAATCTGCAGGTTCTTTAGGGACTTCCATCATTAAAAAGTTAATACTTCTAGAATGAACAAGGTTTGATAATAAGTTTAGTTCATGTTCAATTTGATGTAATGTTTGTGTCATTAACTCATCATGGTTGGGTAGGTCTTTTGCGAATAAATAAATTAAAAATGCTGAATTGGTTGTGGCTTCATAATGTGCAGTTGCTAGACTGACAACAACATCGTTTTCTAAGCCTACGATAAAGACATAATCGTTTTCGGTTTTGTTGTTTTCTAATGAGCGTTTGATGATACGTTTATCTTCAGTTAAAGATAAATTTAACTTAGTATCGTAAAGTTTAAGTGCTTCGTTGTAATGTGGATCTTTGACAGATTGAATGGTTTTAAATTCCATAAGAACACCTCCCCAATTTAAATAATATTATAGCATAATCGCCTGCTGTAAAAGACTGTTCATAAACTTTTAAATGGTATAAAAAACTGTACTATCTTAAATTAGACAGTACAGTAATCTCATTTTGAATTCAGTGTGATAACTAAGCTTTGGGACCTTTAGATGCTTCAGCAAAATGTGTAATATCAATCTCTTCATAAGCTGAATTATTTTCATGCACTTCTTGATGTGATGATTTGTCACGAACCGCTACAACTAACATTTTATCGTCTAAAATAAGTTGTTTATATTTTTCTAATTCATCAGGCGCTAAGTTGTAGCGTGATAAAACTGCATGTTCACCATCTTCTCCTGTTAACAGTTTAGTCATTCTATCACTAAATGTTCCACTTGTTGAGATAAGGGAGATTTCAGAGTCGTGTAAGTCATTTAGGTGTAATTTACTTTTACTAATAATTGTTAGCTCTGATTCTAAATAACCTTCAGATTTCTTTTGATTGATTACGTTGTATAATTCGCCAGTGTCATTTACTACAGTAATATCTGCCATAGTTGTCGCCCCTTTAAAAATTTGTTTATTTAATCTTTTACCCTTCTTATTATAAAGTAAAACCCTTACATTATTAAGTTATAAGTCTTCATTCGCATTAAACGTCTCTGTACATTTATAAAACTATTAAAAGATTACCTAAGCAGTTATTGAAAAAATGCCGAAAATTTGCTATTATCGTTAAATAATTTACATAAACTCATATAATCTAAAGAATATGGCTTTAGAAGTTTCTACCATGTTGCCTTGAACGACATGACTATGAGTAACAACACAATACTAGGAGTAGCTTCAGCCATTAAATTGTAACCATGGTGGGTGATTTATATCATTTTATATGATGGTCACAGTTTATTTGATGAAACTTCTTTTACATTGATTGCATGACAAATTCGTTATGCATGTTCGTTCACTCATAAACCCTGAAACTATTATTTAGTTTGGGGATTTTTTTGTATCTAGCACCAATTTAAGAGCAAAATGTTTCACACAAATCTGAGGAGGTTTTAAGAGTGGAGTTACTAGGACAAAAAGTAAAGGAAGACGGCGTTGTCATTGATGAGAAGATTTTAAAAGTCGATGGATTTTTAAATCATCAAATTGATGCAAAGTTAATGAATGAAGTTGGTCGCACTTTTTACGAGCAATTTAAAGATAAAGGGATTACTAAAATCTTAACCATTGAAGCTTCCGGTATCGCACCAGCAATCATGGCTGCACTGCATTTTGATGTGCCATGTTTATTTGCGAAAAAAGCAAAACCTAGCACTTTGACGGATGGTTATTATGAAACATCTATTCATTCATTTACTAAAAATAAAACAAGTACGGTCATTGTTTCAAAAGAATTTTTATCAGAAGAAGATACTGTACTCATCATCGATGACTTTTTAGCAAATGGTGATGCTTCATTAGGATTATACGATATCGCACAGCAAGCGAATGCTAAGACAGCTGGTATTGGTATTGTTGTTGAAAAGAGTTTCCAAAATGGGCATCAACGTTTAGAAGAAGCAGGTTTAACAGTTTCTTCTCTCTGCAAGGTTGCTTCACTAGAAGGAAATAAAGTGACATTGGTGGGAGAAGAATAATGAAAAATTTAATCCTAAGTGTTCAACATCTTTTAGCTATGTACGCAGGTGCCATCTTAGTTCCAATCATTGTTGGTACAAGTTTGAAGTTTACACCTGAACAAATCGCTTACTTAGTTACAGTAGATATATTTATGTGTGGGGTTGCCACATTTTTACAAGCCAATAAAGTAACAGGAACAGGATTACCAATCGTTCTTGGATGTACATTCACGGCTGTTGCGCCCATGATTTTAATTGGTCAAACGAAAGGAATAGATGTACTTTACGGTTCGCTATTTTTATCAGGGATATTAGTTATTATCATCGCGCCTTTCTTTTCACATCTTGTAAAATTCTTCCCACCAGTAGTAACGGGTAGTGTTGTTACTATCATTGGTATCAATTTAATGCCAGTAGCAATGAATTACTTAGCTGGAGGTCAAGGTGCAAAGGACTATGGAGATGTTAAGAACATTTTGTTAGGTTTAATGACATTAATCATTATTCTTGTTTTACAAAGATTCACAACTGGATTTATTAAGAGTATTGCCATATTAATTGGACTCGTTTTAGGAACGATAGGTGCTGGCTTACTTGGGATGGTCGATATTAATCAAGTCAATCATGCCGGTTGGTTAGGCATCCCAGTGCCGTTTAGATTCTCAGGATTTAGCTTTGATGTGACATCGACTTTAGTGTTCTTTATTGTAGCTATCGTTAGTTTAATTGAGTCGACAGGTGTCTATCATGCGTTAAGTGAAATTACCGGTAAGAAGTTAGAAAGAAAAGATTTTCGTAAAGGTTATACTGCGGAAGGTCTAGCGATAGTGTTAGGTTCTATATTCAATTCATTTCCGTATACAGCCTATTCGCAAAATGTAGGACTTGTTTCTTTATCCGGCGCTAAGAAAAACAATGTTATATACGGCATGGTCGTGTTATTACTTATATGTGGTTGTATACCTAAGCTTGGCGCATTAGCAAATATCATACCGCTACCTGTGTTAGGCGGTGCGATGATAGCTATGTTTGGCATGGTAATGGCATATGGTGTTAGTATATTAGGACATATCGATTTTAAAAATCAAAACAATTTATTAATTATCGCTGTGTCAGTAGGATTAGGTACTGGTATAAGCGCTGTACCACAAGCATTTAAAGGTTTAGGTGAACAATTTGCATGGTTGACTCAAAACGGAATTGTTTTAGGCGCAATCTCTGCAATTATTCTTAATTTCTTTTTTAATGGAATAAAGTATAAACAAACGGAAGAAAATGTGAAATAATATAACTAATTAATTTGAAAAATGGAGGCTGTTTTTAATGTGGGAAAGTAAATTTGCAAAAGAATCATTAACGTTTGATGATGTGTTATTAATTCCAGCACAATCTGATATTTTACCGAAAGACGTTGATTTAAGCGTACAATTATCAGACAAAGTTAAATTAAATATTCCAGTTATTTCTGCTGGTATGGATACTGTAACTGAATCTAAAATGGCGATTGCTATGGCTCGTCAAGGTGGTTTAGGTGTTATTCATAAAAATATGGGCGTTGAAGAACAAGCGGACGAAGTTCAAAAAGTAAAACGCTCAGAAAATGGTGTCATTTCAAACCCATTTTTCTTAACACCAGAAGAAAGTGTTTATGAAGCGGAAGCATTAATGGGTAAATACCGTATTTCAGGTGTACCAATTGTTGATAATAAAGAAGATCGCAACTTAGTAGGTATTTTAACAAACCGTGACTTACGTTTTATTGAAGACTTCTCAATTAAAATTGTAGATGTAATGACGCAAGAAAATTTAATTACAGCTCCAGTGAATACAACACTTGAAGAAGCAGAAAAAATTCTCCAAAAACATAAGATTGAAAAGTTACCATTAGTTAAAGACGGACGTCTAGAAGGTCTTATTACTATTAAAGATATTGAAAAAGTGATCGAATTCCCTAATGCAGCAAAAGATGAACATGGTCGTCTACTTGTAGCCGCAGCAATCGGTATTTCAAAAGACACTGATATTCGTGCTCAAAAATTAGTCGAAGCAGGTGTGGATGTCTTAGTTATCGATACAGCACATGGTCACTCTAAAGGCGTTATCGATCAAGTGAAACATATTAAGAAGACTTACCCAGAAATCACATTAGTAGCTGGTAACGTAGCAACTGCAGAAGCAACAAAAGATTTATTTGAAGCGGGTGCAGATATTGTTAAAGTTGGTATTGGCCCAGGTTCAATTTGTACGACACGTGTTGTAGCAGGTGTTGGTGTACCACAAATTACAGCAATTTATGATTGTGCAACTGAAGCACGCAAACATGGTAAAGCTATCATTGCTGATGGTGGTATTAAATTCTCAGGAGATATCATTAAAGCATTAGCTGCTGGTGGACATGCGGTTATGTTAGGTAGCTTATTAGCAGGTACTGAAGAAAGTCCAGGCGCAACAGAAATTTTCCAAGGTAGACAATATAAAGTATACCGTGGTATGGGCTCTTTAGGTGCGATGGAAAAAGGTTCAAACGACCGTTACTTCCAAGAGGACAAAGCGCCTAAGAAATTTGTTCCTGAAGGTATCGAAGGACGTACGGCATATAAAGGTGCGTTACAAGATACAATTTACCAATTAATGGGCGGTGTGCGTGCTGGTATGGGTTATACTGGTTCACACGATTTAAGAGAATTACGCGAAGAAGCACAATTCACACGTATGGGCCCTGCTGGTTTAGCAGAAAGTCACCCACATAATATTCAAATTACGAAAGAATCACCGAACTACTCATTCTAATTAAGATAAAGGAGAACGACAAATATGGAAATGGCAAAAGAACAAGAGTTAATCCTTGTCTTAGACTTTGGTAGCCAATACAACCAATTAATTACACGCCGAATTCGTGAAATGGGCGTTTATAGTGAATTACACGATCATGAAATTTCAATTGAAGAAATTAAGAAAATGAATCCAAAAGGTATCATCTTATCAGGTGGTCCAAATTCAGTTTATGAAGAAGGTTCATTTACAATTGATCCGGAAATATATAATTTAGGAATTCCAGTACTTGGTATTTGTTACGGCATGCAATTAACTACTAAATTATTAGGTGGTAAAGTTGAACGTGCCAATGAACGTGAATACGGTAAAGCAATCATTAATGCGAAGTCAGATGAGTTATTCGCTGGCTTACCAGCAGAACAAACAGTTTGGATGAGTCATTCTGATAAAGTCATTGAAATTCCAGAAGGCTTTGAAGTTATCGCTGATAGCCCAAGCACAGACTATGCAGCAATCGAAGATAAGAAACGTCGCATTTATGGTGTTCAATTCCATCCAGAAGTACGTCATACAGAATATGGTAATGATTTATTAAACAATTTTGTCCGTCGTGTTTGTGATTGTAAAGGTCAATGGACAATGGAAAACTTTATCGAAATCGAAATTGAAAAGATTCGTCAACGCGTAGGAGACCGTCGTGTATTATGTGCGATGAGTGGCGGCGTAGATTCATCTGTTGTAGCTGTGCTATTGCATAAAGCAATTGGTGATCAACTAACATGTATCTTTGTAGACCATGGCTTACTTCGTAAAGGTGAAGGCGACATGGTTATGGAGCAATTCGGTGAAGGTTTCAACATGAATATTATTCGTGTTAATGCGAAAGATCGCTTTATGAATAAATTAAAAGGTGTTTCAGATCCTGAACAAAAACGAAAAATCATTGGTAATGAATTTGTATATGTGTTTGATGATGAAGCATCAAAACTCAAAGGTGTAGACTTCCTTGCGCAAGGAACACTATATACAGACGTCATCGAATCAGGTACTAAGACAGCACAAACAATCAAATCACACCACAATGTTGGTGGATTACCAGAAGACATGGAATTCGAATTAATCGAACCAATCAATACATTGTTTAAAGATGAAGTACGTAAATTAGGTATTGAATTAGGTATTCCAGAACATTTAGTGTGGAGACAACCATTCCCAGGACCTGGTCTTGGTATTCGTGTACTTGGAGAAATTACTGAAGATAAACTAGAAATCGTTAGAGAATCAGACGCGATTTTACGCCAAGTGATTAGAGAAGAAGGTCTTGAAAGAGAAATTTGGCAATACTTCACAGTGTTACCAAACATTCAATCAGTAGGTGTTATGGGAGACTACCGTACGTATGATCACACAGTAGGTATTCGTGCAGTAACATCTATCGACGGTATGACAAGTGACTTCGCACGCATCGATTGGGAAGTCTTACAAAAGATTTCTAGTCGTATCGTAAACGAAGTAGATCACGTCAACCGCGTAGTCTATGACATTACATCAAAACCACCAAGCACAATTGAGTGGGAATAATTATATATAGCAAATGATAGGCTGGAGTTACCGTTACTATGCGGTTTCCAGCCTTTTTGGTGTGCTTGGCATGGGCAACATCATGACGTGAAATAATGGGAATCATCTCTTTCTTATATTTTGAGACGGAGATGATGAGAAGTTAGACAAAAATGTAGAAGAAGTATTTAACGCCAATCCTAGTCATACAATGATTGTAGATGATATCCGTTAGAGGAGTGAGAGAAAATTTATTTGTTACTAAGAGACAAGAGTTTTAAATAAATATCTTTTGTACTACATAAAAGAAAGTGGTCGTTATCATAGAATATTTGGCGATAAGGTAAATCTGATTATGTTAGAACCTATATTTATTGATGATTTAGTGAGGTTTGAGAAGACAAGAATGATTGAATTACAATTGACAATTGACACCCCTTAGATTAATATTAATTTATTAGAAGTCAACTAACGCCTCTTAGCAATGCGAAACACAGTTGGCCTTTTTTTGTAATAGGAGAATTTATAGTTATGGATAAATCACTTGAAATTAACTTAAAAGAATTAGAAAGCATAATGTATAAAGAAAAAGTAATCGACGTTAAAGAGTATGATAATTTAAAAGTAACTTTTGAGACACTAAACGATGCTCCTAAAAGTGAAATACCCACTCCCTTTACAATAGAACAAATGTTATATAAATTAGAAACTAAAAATTTATATTTTCCTGAAATTAAGTCAAAAGAAAAATGTGTGGAGCTTTTACATAGTGTTGGCTATTATAATTTGAAGCATTTTATGTATAATGAATTTGGTAAAGATGAGCCGAAAAATTTTGATGAAGTATATATACTTTATAAATTTGATAGGTATTTATTGAAACAATTATTTAGTTTAGTAAATATGTTGGAAACTCATATAAGAAATATTATTTTAGAAGTATATATGTTAGAAATTGAGTATAATAACAAGCCTTCGACACTGTTCTATTTAGATAAAGATTTATATTTTGAGAAAGTTAATGATGAGTATAAATATTCTGCCAAAAAGCTAAAAGAGTTCAATAGGTTACAAAATGTTTTTTGGAGAGCTATAGAAAAAAAGAAAAGTAACGATAACGTTAAACATAATATTAAAAAATACAATATTATACCAGCTTGGGTTTTATTCCAAAATTTTAGTTTTGGAGATTTG
>OMJG01001070.1_pt1 | contig 17284 bp, 15 predicted proteins | sample 1646431 | NCBI WGS metagenome assembly OMJG01 (sample SAMN03771674, study PRJEB25209) | food metagenome | isolation source: Cotija cheese | place: Mexico:Jalisco,Michoacan | collected 2011-12-12
CCCACCGCGTTTTAAAAGAGATCGATCAGCAAGTTTATATCAAGATCCCTACTAACGAACAAGGTCTTGAAGCAATGAAAATTTTAAAACGTGAGGGCGTCCATATCACCGCCACCGCGATTTATACAGTCTTTCAAGGAGAACTGGCCATCGCGGCAGGAGCCGATTATTTAGCACCCTATTATAACCGGATGTTAAACATGAACATCGATGCTCCACAAGTTATTGCTGAGTTAGCACATGCAATTTCGATGAGTGTCAGCCAAACTAAGATCTTGGCCGCCAGTTTTCATAACGTAGCTCAAGTAACTGCCGCCATCAAAAACGGTGCCCAGGCTGTAACGATCGGCACAGATGTTGTTGCATCTGGATTAAATGCGCCTATGATCGCAGCAGCCGTGACAGATTTTAAAAAGGACTGGGTAGCCCTTTACGGTGACCAGACAATTGCAGATTTAACATAAAAGAAAAGCTAGACTTCTATCCAATTAGCTCTTCTTTCTCTACAAAAAAGGTTGAAGCAAAATTTTTCTGATTTAAAAAGAATATTTTGTTTCAATCTTTTTTTCAAATATTTTCCTCGCTCGCTAAGAGCAACCGCTTTAAATCGCCCGTCTAATAGTTTAAAATAGTTTCAACTGATAAAATTACAAAGTGCTAAGCTTATCGGGCTCGAACATCACGACCAGAAAAACACTGTCATAATGCCCGAGTCCATTGATGCTCGAGTTTTAACCGGTTCACTTCACCTTGTTTTTTTAGTCGAGCTCCTCAAGCCAGAACTTTCCGCCCAATCAACTCCGACATCATGACCAGAAAACCACTTGTCATAATGCCCGAGTCCCTTGGTGCTCGAGTTCTCCCGGCTTGTTCCGCTCTGTTTTCTTAGTCGAGCTCTGGCAAGCAAGAAGTTCCGTCTATCCAACTTCAACAAGACAGTGCCTAAAACGCACTATTTTGTTGAAGCCCGATATACTCGCTTCTTCCCGCTTGCCTCCGCCCTGTTTTCTTAGTCGAGCTCCGTGAACCAAAAGTTTGTGCCTATCCAACTTTAACAACAAGTCGTAAAAACCACGACTTATCGTTAAAGTCCGATAGTGCTCGACTTTTAACCGGTTCACTCCGCTCTGTTTTCTTAGTCGAGCTCCGTGTGGCAGAAGGTTGTGCTTAACCAACTTGCACGCTCCAATGCTGAAAAACGCATTATAGCGTGCAAGTCTGTTAGTGCTCACCTTCTAAACGCCACACTCCGCTCTGTTTTTAATATAGGAGGTATACATTTTGTCCGATACAATTAATACTGACTTACTCAAAGATGACCTTTACCAAGCTGTCAATGGTGAATGGTTAAAAACAGCCAAGATTCCTGCCGACAAACCTACTACTGGCGGTTTTGCTGACTTGGCAGACAATATCGAAGAAACTTTAATGAGCGACTTCGATAAATTTCTGGATGGTTCCAAAACCACTGATGATAAATACTTACAAGAATTTATCAAGTACTACCGCATCGTCGCTGACTTTGATAAACGTGATGCCCAAGGATTCACACCTATTAAAAAGTCACTTGATAAAATCGACCAACTCAAAGATCTTAAAGATTGGCAAGATAGTCTTTATGAACTTACCATGGATGGCAATGCAGCTCCAGTGTCTCTTTATGTAGCTCCAGACATGAAAGATACTCAGCACTATGCTTTAAACGCCGAAGTGCCGTCACTGATCTTGCCAGACAAAACATACTATGAGGAAGGTAACGAACAGGCTGAAGCCTTGCTCCAGGTTTATTCGCAAATGGTCCTGAAACTATTCAAACTTGCCGGTTATTCAGATAAATTTGCTCGGAAAACCTTGGCTGGTGCCTTAAAATTTGACCGCAGTTTAGCACCACATGAAAAAGACAGTACCGAACGTGCAGATTACGCCAAAGATTACAATAAATATTCATTTGAAGATTTTGTCAAATTAAGTTCTAACATTGATTTAACCAGTTATGCCACACAATTGATCAAGACTACACCAGATCAGGTGATCGTCAGCGAGCCTAAATTTTATGAAGCTTTGGACGATTTAGTTAGTGATGATACTTTCACCGACATGAAAAGTTGGATCTTTGTCAAACGTCTCGTCGGTGCTTCAAGTTTGCTGAGTGATGAAGCACGAATCATTGGTGGAGAATATGGTCGTGCCTTGTCTGGTTCAAAAGAACCAAAAAGCAAAAAGAAATCAGCTTACTATTTTGCAACTGGCCAATTCGATCAAGTCGTGGGGCTTTATTATGCTCATAAATATTTTGGAGAAACTGCTAAAAATGATGTGCATAAAATGGTCGAAAAGATGGTTGCTGTCTACCAGAAACGTTTGTCAGAAAATGACTGGCTAAGCGAAGATACTAAGAAAAAAGCTGTCACTAAATTAAACACTTTAGGAATCCAAGTCGGTTATCCAGATGAATTAGATCCACTCTACAAAAAATTTACTGTCAACGAAGACGAAAACCTATATGATAACGATGCACGTTTCACTCATATCATTTTAGAAGATCATTTCAGTCGTTGGGGCAAAGAGGTCAACCGTACTCGCTGGGAAATGCCAGCCCACATGGTCAATGCTTATTACAACCCATCGTTTAACGTGATCGTCTTTCCTGCCGCTATCTTGCAAGCTCCATTCTATTCACTAGAACAAAGCTCCAGTGAAAACTATGGTGGGATCGGTGCCGTGATCGCACATGAGATCTCGCATGCCTTCGATAATAACGGCGCGCAGTTTGACGAACTAGGCAACTTGCATAACTGGTGGACCGCTGACGACATGAAATACTTCAAGGCTTTGGCTCAAGACGAGATCGATCAATTTGACGGGCTTGAGACCAAGGCAGGTAAAGTTAAGGGTAAACTAGTCGTTTCAGAAAATATTGCAGATGCTGGCGGTTTGAGCTGTGCTTTGGAAGCAGCCAAGGCTGAAGATTCTGCAGATATTAAAGCTTTCTTTATCAATTGGGGGCGCATTTGGCGCATGAAATCATCTTTGGAAAGAGAAAAACTACTCTTAAGTATTGATGTCCACTCACCAAATGAACTGCGGGCTAACGTCCAGCCAAAGAACTTAATAGATTTCTACGCTGCTTTTGATATTCAACCTGGTGATGGCATGTATCTACCTGAAGAGCAACGTGTAAATATTTGGTAACAGACTGTTGATTAAAAATTCTGCGCAATAACATTTTTATTTTTCACTAATTAAGCTTGCATCATAAAGTCAGCAAAATGGCTGCTATGGTGTGAGCTTTTTTGTATCAACAAGATGTTTTTGAGATTTTAAGTTTGGCTCTCCAAAAAATTAAGATTGACAGGCCTAATCTAGACTGCTATTCTTTAAACGGTAATTAATGAGCCATCACTCAAAAGTTGCCCGAATTTCTAAACCAATAGAAAAGAGGGATTTTCATGGTCCAAGAAGATATTGAAAAGAAGGATAATAAGTTTTTAGGTAAGACCACAGAAGAAAATAAGAGTTTAGATGAAGTTAATGGCAGTATCAAAGTTCCGAAAAATGCCGGCTTTTGGCGAACTTTACTAACTTATACCGGTCCAGGTATCTTGATCGCTGTGGGTTATATGGATCCAGGTAATTGGATCACCTCAATAGCTGGTGGTGCTCAGTTCAAATATGCACTTCTGACCGTTGTTTTGATTTCCAGTTTAATTGCTATGTTGTTGCAAGCTATGTCAGCGAGGCTCGGGATCGTTACTGGTAAAGATTTAGCTCAATTAACACGGGAACACACTTCAAAAACCGGTGGCTTTATTTTATGGATCATCACAGAATTAGCTATTATGGCCACCGATATTGCAGAAATAATTGGTTCCGCGATCGCCCTCAAATTGATCTTCAAGATTCCTTTGATCGTCGGGATAGTGATCACAGCAGCTGATGTTTTACTGTTATTGTTTTTAATGAAACTCGGTTTTCGAAAGATTGAAGCTATCGTTGCAACATTAGTCGCCGTGATCTTGTTCGTATTCTTGTATGAAGTATTACTAGCAGAGCCGCATTTTGCAGAGATCATGGCTGGCTATGTACCAACTAAAGAAGTCATCACTAATAAGTCGATGCTTTATCTCACCCTTGGGATCGTTGGTGCGACAGTGATGCCCCATGATCTCTACTTAGGATCATCGATCACACAAACTCGTGAAGTCGACCGTTCTGATCCTGACTCGGTTACCCGTTCGATCAAGTTCAGTACGATCGATTCCAACATTCAGCTGACAATTGCTTTTGTTGTTAATAGTTTACTGTTGATCTTAGGTGCAGCACTTTTTTATGGTACTAATAGTAAATTAGGGCGCTTCGTTGACCTGTTCAATTCGTTGAACGATCCGAGTATCGTTGGAAGCATTGCTAGCCCTGTGTTAAGTATGTTATTTGCTGTTGCTCTTTTAGCTTCAGGACAAAGTTCAACTATTACAGGAACCTTGTCAGGTCAGATTATTATGGAAGGCTTCATCAATCTGCGCATGCCTTTATGGGCTCAGCGTTTGATCACCCGTCTGATCTCAGTTGCCCCTGTATTATGGTTCGCCTTTTATTACCATGGCAATGAAGCTAAAATTGAAAGTTTATTGACCTCTTCACAGGTTTTCTTGAGTATCGCACTTCCATTTGCCATTATTCCGTTAGTATTATTTACAAGCAGTAAAAAAATTATGGGTGAATTTAAAATCAAAACTTGGGTCAAATGGTTGGCTTGGATCGCCACAGTGATCCTTGTAGCATTAAACATTTACTTGATCTTGCAAACTGTTGGTATTTTAAAATAAAAACAAAATGATCTGCAACAAAACGGTACTATTTCCCGTGATGATGCAGGTTTTTTATTGCTTTGAAAAAACTGACTAGTGATTAAGCGCTAAAAAATGCTGATCTCTGCCACACTCCGTGGCAAAACCAGCATTTTCTCATCTCATAATTTAAAAATTCTCACAACAGATCTTGGTAGATCCCCTGCATCGAAGCTTCTATTTGATTGAGTTGTCTTGCAGTATCTTTTAATTGTCCGGCATATTTCTGCGCTTTATCGGGATCGATATGATTTTTGTAACGCAACTTATGCTCAAGACTGGCCCACATATCCATCCCGATCGTCCTGATCTGAATCTCAGCTGGCGCCGTTTGTGTGCTCCCTCCGCCAAAAAAACAGGTACAGAAACCACCAAATGCAGGCTCCGGTAACCATTGGATTTTGGCTTAGTAATATAGTCTTTTCGTTTGACTACCGTAATATCATCCTGATTGACCAATGCATCTTCGACACGATGAATATCATCTATATAATTAGTGACCACCCGGATACCCGCAATATCAAAAACATTTTCTTGAATAGAATCGATCGTCATCCCATAACCCTTACGTTCTATTTTTTCCAACAAACTTGCAGGATTTTTCATACGCTCTTCCATATGATGGATCGGATTATGAGAATGTAAAGCCGAATATTCGTCATCTAAATTTTCTAACTTAGTTCCGACTTCTTTTAAAGCCAAGCGCCGTAACAAATAGATTTGACTAAACCGTTGCACATTATCAAGTCTGTCATTCAAACCTGATTGTTCCATCTGACGCTGCAACTCACCTAAATTCAAAAAATTTCTGCGCTGTAAAATCATTTTAATGTGCTCCGTTCTGATTAAATTTATTAGTCCATTCTTTATCTGACACCAATTACTAAGATAACACTTTTTCAGTGGTCCGGTGAATTAAAAGCTAATGGGACAGTACAGTTTTTAATAATTTATCATTTGCTTAAAGTGTTTCTGGAAAATATTAAATTTACTATAAGGTTGTACAATTTTTCATTCATGCTATAATAAACAAAATTAGTAAGTAGTCACTCACTAACTTGCTTATCATCCATTTGAAAGGAAGAATGATCTCAATGAACTTCTCAGCAACTCAAGCATTAAATAAATGGTATAAAACACAAAATATGCCCAGCAGTCAAATAAAAGTCCTTGATGCTGCTATCACACTATTCTCCGAAAATGGTTATGATAAAACGAGCACTAATGAAATCGCGAAAAGGGCTGGTGTCAGTCAAGCAGTACTTTTTAAATATTTTCACAGTAAACATAAACTGTTGGAAAAGATCCTCGAACCTTTATTTAAAAATATTGTTCCTCGTTTTACCGTTCAACTGTTAGATGAAATCTTGAAAGAACATCAAGATCAAGGACTTTTTGCCGTTTTAAGTTTTGTGACTCGTGATCGCTTCAAATTCATGGTAGATAATAGTGAACTTGTAAATATCTTGATCAACGTTTTATTAACTGACGATACTGTTAAAGAGCAAATCAAAAAAATGCTGGTTCATAGTAACTTTCCAGTTATTATCAGGATCCAAAAGTTTTTTAAACGTTTCCCAGAAATAAAGGGTAACACAGACCTTGATAATCTTTTTTACCTATTTGTGACCCAGTTGATCGGTTACTTTATCCTGCGCTTTCGCTTGTTACCAAAAAGTACGTACAATACCGATCAGGATCTAGCAAGAATAACCAGTAATATATACAATGCATTACAAGCTGAGCAGCCAAGAAGGTGAATCATTTTGCAAGAAAAAACTTTTTATTATACCTCTTATGATGAAGACATAATACAAGCCCAAAATCAAAATTTTTCATTACCACCTGACTATCAGTGGCAGCGCGACACTCAAAGTGCAAAGATAAAATCTTGGTTAGTTCGTCACGGAGTCCGAGCATTCAGTTATGTTTTTTGTCCATTTTACTTGCACTTACACCGTCATGAAACTTACAAAGAAGTAACTAGTCTTTTGGATAGAGGCTGCTATTTGTACGTTAACCATACTCAAACGATCGGCGATGCAGCGATCCCATACTATGTTTTAAAGAAAAAATGGCCAGCGATCATTGTTAGTCCTGCCAATCTAAGTATTCCAGTAATTGGAAAACTGATACCTTACGGCGGCGGATTACCGATCCCAAGTCAATTACGTAAATTACGTGATTTCAATCAAGTCGTTCACCAAAGGATCTCTAATAACAGATGCGTAGTAATTTATCCTGAAGCGCATGTCTGGCCGTATTATACTGGCATTCGTCCATTTGAATTAGCTTCCTTTCATTATCCTGCTAAAGATAATGCCCCAGTTTATTGCTTGACAAATACATATCAAAAACGGCGCTGGGGAAAAAAACCACAGATCACTAGCTTTCTTGATGGTCCATTTTTTGCCCCAGATGGTCTAAAGCAAAAGGAACGTCAGCAAGTTTTAAGTGAACAAGTGCATAATTGCATGCAAAAAAGAAGTCAGTACAGTACCTATAAATATATTAAATATCAAAGGAAAGATCAGCAATGAATATTATGTATTGTGGTGATCAGCACATTGAAGAGGGCTTGGCAATTTCAATTATCTCAGTGTTAAAAAACACTAAGCAGCCCCTACACTTCTATATTCTGACTGCCAAAATAAAAACAAAAAAACAAATATTTTATCCGATCAGTGATACGTTTATCACAAAACTGAACGAATATGCGCAAAAATTCGATGCACAAAATACTGTGCGAAAATTTGATATCACTGATTTATTTGACGCTTCACTTCCATTGGCTAATTTGAATACGTCCTTTACGCCTAATTGCATGCTGCGCTTATATTCAGACTTACTCCCTGATTTGCCAGATAAGATCCTATATTTAGATGCTGATGTTTTGTGTCGCCAAGATTTTAGCGATTTCTACGAGCAAGACCTATCAGAGGGCGAGATCGCCGGTTCATTGGATCATTATGGCAAGTGGTTCTTCCACCGTCAATTACGCTTGTTTGATTATATTAACTCTGGCGTCTTGTTACTAAATCTAAAGCAGATCAGAGCAGACGGACTATTTGAAAAATGTCGCAGAAAATGCCGGACCACCCGGATGTTTATGCCGGACCAATCGGCCATAAACCGTTTGTGTCACGCCAAGGTCATTACTGAAACAAAATATAACGAACAGCATCGTTTAAAAGATCAAACAGTATTTCAACATTTTACGACTAGTTTTAAATTCTTGCCGCATTTCAAGATCCGGACCATTAAGCCCTGGCAAGTCGAATTATTGCACAATGAATTAGGGATTTATGAGTATGACGACGTACTCGCTGAATCTAATAAATTCATGACTGAAAAAAATTAAAATGAAAGAGAGAAATTAACTCTTATGAACAACACACAACCCGAGATCCCATTATTTTTTAGTATCGATGACAAATATGCCCCTTACTTATCTGTTGCATTGCTTTCCTTAGTGGCTAATGCAAGTACTGAGAACTTTTATCATATCCATGTCTTATACCAAACTCTTTCACTAGAAAATCAGCAAAAGTTAAGTGCGATCGTAACAGATCAAGGTAATGTTAAATTGGAATTCATTTCCCTAAAAGATGACCTTTATGAACGTTTAGGCAAAGACCAAAATACTTTACGGGCTGATTATCAAACACTAACGATCTACTACAGGCTCTTTATCGCAGACATGTTCCCGCAATATGATAAAGGGATCTATTTGGATGCCGATGTGGTCATCGATCAAGACATTGCAGACCTCTATAAATTACCACTGGATGATCAGTTAGTGGGAGTTATTCCTGACGCATTTATCAGCCATGATCCACAAGCTTCTTATTATGCTGAAAAAGCCGTGGGTGTTGCTCATGAAAAATACTTCAACTCTGGCGTTTTGTTATTAAACTTGGAGCAATTACGTGCTAAGCATTTCAGTACTCATTTCTTGGAATTAATGAACAATTTCCATTTTCAACTGATTGCTCCTGATCAAGACTATTTAAACGCTATCTGCCACAAAAAAATGTTGTTATTGGAAAACAAGTGGAATTACCAAACAGAATATCCACTCCCTGTTGATAGACCAGTAGTGATCCACTATAACTTATTTGGTAAACCGTGGTGTTACGATCAGGTTCCTTATGGTGAACTCTTCTGGCAGTACGCACAAGATTCAGAATTTCTTGCTGAGATCAAACAAATCAAGGAAACTTATGAAAAAACTCCTGAACTGGCAGAGCATGATGCCAAACACAAGGATCTCTTAGTCCAACGTTTGGGAGAATTTCCCGACTTGCCGATCACATTCAAAAATGAAGCTGCAAAGGGAGTTCAGATACGCTTATGATTATCGGGGGAGACAAAACAAAAGTCGTTGAAAACATCAAAGACTTGGCTGAAAAAAGGCAACTTAACAGCAAAGTAGAAGTTGACGATCCTAATATGTCAGAACAAGAAGAACAACAACTGTTAACTGACTTTATTGCCGAACGTGCAACCTTAAGTTATCACTCTAAAAACATGATCGCACGGCAAGGCATGGCCTTAGCAACAGACATCCTTAACAAGCAAACTATTGTCACAGGGGCACAAAATATCATGGGGATCATTGGCGGTGCGATCGTTACCAGCAACCATTTTAATCCTTTAGAAAATACTGCTATTCGTTATGCTTTAAAGAAAGTAAACAATAAAAGACTTTTTGTTATCAGTCAGCCAACCAATTTTAAAATGACCGGCTGGGTCGGCTTCTTTTTAAAGTATGCAGACACATTGCCGATCAGTCGCAGTATTCACTATATGGGACGTACTTTTCCAACATTATTGCAAAATATTTTTGAAAAAAACAATTACGTTTTGATTTATCCTGAAAAAGAGATGTGGTTCAATTATCGCAAACCTCGCCCCTTCAAACGCGGACCTTATTATTATGCTGCCCGCTTTAATGTGCCAATAATTTCTTGTTTCGTAGAAATGGTACCACAAGAAGAAAACGACAATGAACAGTTCAAACAGATCAATTATAAAGTTCATATTTTAAAACCAATTTATCCAGATCAAAACAAAAGCAATGATGAAAATAGTTTAGCAATGATGCAACAGGACTATCTTCAGAAAAAAGAAACTTACGAAACTGCTTATCACACAAAGCTGACTTATGACTTTGAAGATGGCGATGTAGTAGGTTGGAATGGACCAAAAATTTAGCTATTATTAATTTCAAATATTCAAACTGTCGAGTGCGAAAGACTGCAACTTGGCAGTTTTTTCTGTCTAAAGAAAGATCTGAAAAAAAACAAAAAACAGAGGAATGCGCCATTGCAACCTCTGTTTGCTATAATTTTTGCAACTATCTAATAACCAATACTGAACACGGGGCGTATTTGGACATATAAGCCGCTTGACTCCCAAAACGACGAGCAATACCCGGCTTATCATATGAGCCGATCATTAAAAGATCCGGCTGAACATGTGGGATCACGTCCTTAACGATCGTCTTACCTGCATCACCTTCTGCAACCAAAGTCGTTACATTCTTAACTCCGGCATCCAACGCCTGCTGTTTAAAGTCCAAGATGTGCTTTTCTAGCTGGCTCCGTTCTCCGTGAATATAATCATCGTCAAGCGCTTGGTATACATTCATTTCATCACTTTCAAGAACTGAGACGATATATAGATCAGCGTCGTTTTCCGCTGCATAACGAACTGCATAATAAAATGCTAATTGAGCATCATGTGAGTCATCGACCCCCACTAATATTTTATGAAATTTCATTTCCCTGTCGGCCATTAGAACATCTCCTTATAAGCTGGCATTTTTTATTATTATCTTTATCCTCTTTAATAATAGCACTTTCACGATAAACACAAAAGATTATTCCTTGCTCAACATGTTGTACTCAATATCACACATATCCATGTAACAATAATTTCTGTGACAAACCGTGCGTTACCGCACAAAAAGCATAAATTTAGCTAGAGTAGGTTCTTCGCTATATTCTACCCGTTCAAAATTTAATTCTGCTAAAACTGGCATAAAATCGGCCACTGCATTTTCGGCAACAAAAAGAGAATTTAACTTGAAGTCTGTGCGCAACATTTTGATAACATGCACCACGATCTCCCTTAAAATATTTTTTTGCTCATTACCATCCACAAAACTAGCAGATATGCGGGCAGATCTCCCTTGAAGATCAACGTTTTGCAAGGCTAAAATACCAACAAAGTACCCTGTTTTATTTTCTTTCACACCCCATATAGCTGCATTTCCGTGCATCACTTCGCTCATAGACTGATTTACATATGAAGCTGTTTGGAGCATAGTAACTTTGTTGCCGAGCTTGGAAACCCGCATTGCATGAATATCTTTTAACTTAAAGGCATTTAACCAATCCAGCGTATAATTAGATGTCATAACTGGACGATAATTTCTTAGACTCATTTACATATTCCCTCTTCTTTTTTCCTAGGTTTATTTTCTCATATTTGACGTTATTTATTCCAAATATTGGTTCGGCAAATTTTAGAAAAAACAATACTAAGTGACATGTCCGTATCTTTTGTTATAATAACAGTAGTTTCATAAATTAGGTGAGAAACAAGGAGGAATTCCTGTGAAGGACATTTCATTAAAACAAATCATTGATGTTGCCAATGAGATCATTAACACAGACGAAGATGCGATCGTTAATGAAGTTGCGACAGAATACATTGGATCCGGTTTTAAAAAAGAAGGCGTCAATGAAGTTTACCAACAGTTAAAAAAATTCATTGATGATGGTGGGACCGGTTTTGACCAGGGAATTTCAGGGATCCGTTTTGACTCACGTAAAAAACTAAATTCAGAAGACCCATTAGTGATCAGCTTAAACAAAGAACTGGATGCCTATTACAAAGAGGATAAAAACATGCAGACTCTAGAAGTACTGGACAATGTCCGAATCGTTTCAATGGGGTATATGGGTTGCGGCTTAACTTTTACTCTTCCCCATTTTGACTTGGATGTAGCTTCAGTCTTTATCCAACGCACTTTATATCACGGCATTATGGATCGAGTAGAAATTAAACTCCCAGAAATTGAAGACCAATGGATCTTAAAAAGTCATTTAAAATAGTCCGTTTAAACAAGGTTATCTAGTACAAGCCGTTTAGCTCTTTACTACTTAGACCTTGTTTTTTTCGCTTTTTAAAAAAGAAGCTTATTAGCTAAAACTTATCAAAAATTAACTTAAATAGTTGTTTAGTTGAACATTTTTTTGGCCAAAATTCATTACATATAGCTGAACATAACTTAGATAACATTTCTGCTTATAATAAGCCAGGGCCCTTTAGTGCTAAGAGCTTTGCTCCATCTTGTTTTAAAATTGCACAAATTTTGCCTGACCAGCTCTGTTTTAAAAGGAGGTTTTTACTTACACTCTGAATTAACTTCGCGTTCCGCCCTGCATGACGTGTTGCCGACCGTTTTGGGTTACGTAGGGATCGGGATCGTTTTTGGTATCGTCAGTCGTGCTGCTGGGATATCTGTTTTGATTACACTTCTGATCTCAACGTTTGTCTATGCCGGTTCAGCACAATTTGTGTTGATCACCATGCTAGTCAATCACAGCCCACTCCTACCGATCGTTTTTTCAATATTCTTAGTGAACGCTCGCATAATGTTAATGAGCACAACCCTTAGTCCCTACTTCAAACAAGAACCAACTTGGAAAAATATTTAGCTGGGAACTTTTTTAACTGACGAAAGTTTTGCTTTGGAAATGAACAAGTTAAATTACACCCATCGTACACTTAGTTTTACCTGGCTTAATACAGTTAACTTAGCAGCTTACTTAACTTGGCTAACAGTAACAGGAATGGGAGCTTTATTAGGCTCACTAATTACAGAACCCGATCAGTTTGGTTTTCAATTTGCAATTACTGCCATGTTCATTGGCCTACTATATTTACAGATCATTTCTGACAAAATGATACAAATCAAACTGCAAGTTGAAGTTATTCTTTTTGTTTTACTTTTAACTTATTTTGGAATGGCCTTTATTCCTGGAAACCTTTTGATCCTAGTGGTTACCTTACTAGGATGCATGCTGGGGGTGACGTTAATTAATTTTATTCTCTGGACCATTTTTGCCACAGGTTTAGTGACTTGGTTGTCACGGATAATACCCTTTGTTTTGTTAAAAAGATTCACCTTATCTCCGACCGTGATCGAGTTTTAAGTTTCGTTCCGATCACTATCATGGCAGCCCTGTGGTTTCAACAGATCTTCATTCAACATCCGGGCGAACTACCTGGCATCAATTATCTAAATCTATGTGCGTCACTACCAACGATCATTTCTGCGATGATTTCTAAAAATTTGTTAGTGATCGTCGTTATCGGGATCATCTCTGCAGCACTCTTTAACTTAGTTCTTTAAACTATCATTCTGCCAAGCTTGTGAAAAAAAGACAAGTAACACTTTCTAACAGAAAATGTGCTCGTCTTTTTTTATTGAAATTTATTAGAAAAATTTATTCAACTGATCGTTTTAACCAAGGCATCTTTTCACGCATAAATGGAACGACCCAGTGATCTAAACCAATTTTACCAGCATTGTAACCCGCAACCAAGATCAAAAAACCAAGAATGATGTATGTTGGATTAACCGAGATAGTACCAGCAAAAACGTAAGCAAAGTTCATAACAAGTCCGAAGAATGCAGCGGCCGTTGTTAATGTTCCAAGTAACAAGCCAAGTCCAACTAAGAGTTCACCCCAAGCAACCATGAAGCTGAAAACGTTGATGTTAGGCATCACAAAGCTCTTCAAAAATGGTGTATACCATGGAAAAGCCTGTGCACCATGAGGATCCATAACGGGGTTGGCTATTGCGCCAGCAACAAATCCCTTAGCACTAAAACCACCAGTGACTTTGCCGATGCCGTCCATTAACCATTCGTAACCTAGATATAAACGGATGATAGTGATGACCCACATCCCGCTTTTACTATTGCGTAACCATTTGACCATAAATAATTCCCTCCCAAAATATAAATTAAAATTAATGCAACTTCATTTTATCACATATTAAAAAAATTAAAAATATCAATTATTTTTTATATATTGTACAACCTAAATTGTGAAATTCCTATTACAAAACCTTTTCTAAATAAGTAAATGTTTTTACCATAAGATTTAGTATATAGTTTAATAAGTTTTACAAAATTTTTAATTAGAGATTATTATTTTATACACAAATTTTAAAAATATGACTTTTTGATCACTATCAAAAAAAGTATCTGCCAAAATGACAGATACCCCAATAATATTTTATTATTACATATTAAACCGTATGTCCAAAATCCTCTTCAAGTGCATATTCACCATACTCATTTTCAAAATTAATACGGTCCTGACGCGAACGCAACATTAGTTTACCAGAATCTATCCGTGCAAACTCATAGTCTGTCACGATCCCCAGCTCATGCAGTCCCTTTAAATCGAGTTCACTTTTTAGTTGATCGACTACATGCATATCTGCAAAAATGTGCATGTGCTCTTCTAGGTTTCTTTGATCAAGCAAGCCGCGAATTGCTGGGCGAGATGCTTGTCTCAAAGCAGTTAACGACAGCTCTTCACGCGAATATTTTTCCAAAGCATCCTTTGCTTGTGAAATACGTTGAACTAAAAGTTGAACGTTTTGAAAGTCTTTTTTTAACACTTCATTAAGTTTTTGAGAGTCAATTAAATCAGTTTGATAATCTAGCACACTAAGTGGAAATTCAAATTCCATAGAAAACACCTCCACAGAGCACCGCAAAAGTTAAGAATATGTGCATCTGCCCAGTTGGTACTTATTCTGCATCCTTACCTCGCAGAGCTCTTATACGATAACTATCGTTTATCTTTTTCTAGGATGTTTTTTATCATTCACCCTAACCACATGATGATACCCCCTGAATTACTCATAGACAAATATTTTGGCTATATTTTAACTCAATTTAAGTTATATTCAAATAATTTCAGCTTACCCGTTTGCTTAAACTAATCTGCCGAATTTAAAGCACCCAACATATCAATTTTGCGGATTTTTTGCACCATTATCAGCATAACGATCAATGAAAAGAGTAAGGTCAAACCAGCAGACAAGCCTAAATTAGACCAGCGCAGCGTCATGTCAGCCAGTGCATTATTGGGCGGCAATGTTTCCATAATAAAGTGATGTAAATAATATCCACCGCTAAAACCAACTAAGATCCCAAGAAGCATCAAAATAGCCGTTTCACGATAAATATACATCACCGTCTCACGCTGATAAAAACCTAGGACCCTTAGAGTTGCTAATTCACGTGTCCGCTCAGACACATTGATGTTAGTCAACGTGAATAACACAACGAATGACAAAGCAGAAGAAGCGATCACGATGATCCATACAATATTATTAAGTCCATGCAAAATCGTATTGATCGCCATTTTAGCCTGGTTTGATTGAACTGCAGTGACTGCAGCTGTTTGGCTGTTCAATTTACGTGAAACTTGATCGATATTATTGGCAGAACGGTCTTTTAGGTCCAAGATCTTAGCATTATAAACAACTTGTTTACCAAAAACTTTATGGTAATAACTACTGTCGAGAATAACATCATGACCAACATACATTTCACTGATCCCACTGATTTTGATGCGGTGACTGCGACCAGAGCTGTCGGTTAGGTCCAAATGGTCACCAACCTGATAATGTCCTAGCTTAGCCAGTTTCTCTGTGATCACTGCTCCATGCCCCTGAAGTTTCAGCTTCTTGTGATCACTAAAGTCTCGCAAAGTAAGAAAATCATCAAACCTTTGCTCGTGTTGAGGGACCATCATAGATATTTGCTGATTGCTGATCGTTCCCTGCGGCCTAGTGGTTACCGACCCATAATAAATATTATCCTGCTTTTTGACAGTCTTAATATCATGAACCTGTTTTTGATAGTTATCTTTTTCTGTTTGACTAGCATTAGGATCATAGATGCCGACCACATCATAATGTGTAATTTTTTGGTACTGATTATCGATGATCCCGTTGATCGAGTCACGCATACCAAACCCAGTGATCAGCAACGCCGTACATCCAAAAATTCCAATGATTGTCATAAACATCCGGCTCTTATATCTAAAGAGATTTCGGATGGTTACTTTCTGATCAAATGACATTTTCTTCCAAATAAATGGAACTTTTTCAAGTAAAACCTTAGACCCAGCCCGCGGTGGTTTTTCGACCAATAAATATGCGGGCTGTTCTTTCAACGAATTCCACGCAACATAAACCGAAGGAACAACGGTACACATTAAGGCAAACACTAAACTAATGCCGATCCACAACCAGGACGGCGGCGTTTGCAGCGTGGGCACTGCCAAGTTAGCAGCGTATGCAGCATAGATCCTTTCGGGCAATAACCAGGTACCAAAATAACTACCAACAGCCGTCCCCAAAACAGCCGCACTAGTCCCATATATTAAGAAAAGCTTCATCGAGTCAAGCTTCGTATAGCCCAATGCCCGTAACACTCCAATATCCGTTCTTTTTTCTTCAGCCATGCGAGACATCGTAGTTAATGTGACTAAAATTGCTACTGCAAAAAAAATCAGCGGAAAGGTATTAGACAAGACATCTATCCTCTTAGCTGCTTCACCAAACTGATTATAGCCTTGGTTATAATCGCTGCGAGCTTGAAGCTGGTAAGTCAGACCAGTCATTTTATTAACTTGTTTGTCCTGTTGGTTAAGTTTATCTTCTGTCTTCGCTAACCTTTTCTGACCGGATCTCAGAGCCTGCGAACTTTTCTGCCACTGCTCTTGCCCTTCTTTAAGTTGAGCTATTTGAACAGCTGCTTGCTGTTGTTGCATTTGCAATTGCTGGTTTTGTGCATCCTTTTGCGAACCAGCAGGCATTGTTTGCAGTTGACCTTGAAAACCGGCGAGTTGCTGTTGACTATCCTTGACTTCGGCCGCAGCGAGCTCCAGTTGTTTTTTCTTCCAGTCTAACTTTGTTTGTTGTTCAAATAAACTGGTTTTTTGCTGACCTAAAACAGTTCTGGCATTTTTTATTTTAGTTTCTTTCTGTTTCTTGATTTCCGACTGTCTTTTATCAGCTCTCTTTGCTAAAATTGGTGCTGCCTGATCAATATTTTTGTTTAATCGTTTCTCAAATTGATCTGAATAACTTTGACCACGCAGGTTATCATAAGAAATCTTGGCAACATTTGGAGTTTGCTGACTAAAGCCCGACTTGGTCAGTACTCCAAAAGTATCGATTTGTCCCTTGCCAGCATTAGAAACTCCTAAATTATCTTTCTGCAAATAATCACTGGACGTGACAAAGCCAATAATTTTGTATTTATGATATTTAAGTCCAGCTATTTGCTTTTTGCCTTGATTATCAACAAGACTGATTTGTTGTCCAAT
>OMJG01001073.1_pt1 | contig 17274 bp, 17 predicted proteins | sample 1646431 | NCBI WGS metagenome assembly OMJG01 (sample SAMN03771674, study PRJEB25209) | food metagenome | isolation source: Cotija cheese | place: Mexico:Jalisco,Michoacan | collected 2011-12-12
GAAGCTGATCTTTTTTGTCCGAACAGCGTTCGGATTAATTTTACAATCTACCATAGATTTAGATTTCGGTGATTAACCATGATACTCAAAAAGCTAAACGCTCAAGATGCTAATATCATTGCTGAACAATTTTTAAAAAATAAGTATCACGATCGTGGTATGTTGAAGTGGCAAGTCTTCTTTCTAAGCGACCACACCTCAGCTATAAATAAAGAGGTGAATAGTCCCATACCTAAAAAAAGGGCGGAAATGTCACAAACTGAAATTAGCGAGTGTTTATCTGAAGCTTGGAAATATGGCAAGACCGTTATACTTCAACTAAATCAAGTAGACATAAATGGCACCCCAACAGAATTTACCGGCTATATAAAGGGCTATCAGTCCGAATGGATTTGGGTATTAATTCAAGGAGAATTGCATAAAATAACTCTGACAACTATACGAAATTGCCAATACAAATAAAACAGCTAACCTCTTTACGGTTAGCTGTTTTGGCGTTACTGCATTATTATTCTTCCCTTATTTCACTAATTTACCGACACTGGTGTGATCTGAATCACCTGATGCTTTTGAACGTCATAGGTGAAGTGATACCACTGGACTTGATGACTCGTCGTCTTGTTGCCATCAATCAATGAAGAATTGACCGTCGCAATCCCATTGATCTTCTGACCATCAGAGTTTTCTACATAGACGTGCTTTGAATTAATCTTCTGGTATACGTTATCCTTTTTAAGAAATTTGATATAAGACTGCGTGCTCTTGGACTGCATATTCAGATTACCAATCATCTTTTTTACCACAGATGGCGTCGCATACTTCTGCGCTTGCGCCTGTCTGGTTGACCAGTTGGTAAAATCCCATTCGAATGACGTCTTTAAAAACGTATTGATATTGGCCACTGAACTGGTACTAGTCAACGTTAAGTTCTTAGCACTGTACTTCTGTATCTTATTTTCTTTTATGGCCTGATTATCATGCTTAGCTGCTTCAATTTCCGTCCGTAATTCCGCATTACTACTGGCTAATTGACGATTAGATTTGGTTAATGTTAAAGCATATACCAACGCGGCTATCCCACACACTATACCTATAATCACAAGAATCTTGTTGAATTGTTTTCCATTGTTTCTTTGCATCGCTGACTACTCCCCTTTAAGATGCCTTCTTCTCAATAAACTTCAACGGATCAAGCCATGAATGACCGCTCGGATTCTGCCAGTCACCCTGAGCAGTTACCCAGCTCTTTTTGTTGGTCACGCCCAAATGCAAGTGTCCTGTTTGTTGTGTTGCAATAACCTGGCCTGTTTTAACTGTATCGTTAACTGCTACCTTGTGAGTTGGCCCACTCATGGCAAATTCTTGATAAATAACTTCATACCCGTCATCGGCTTTAGTAACAATGACGTCTTTACCTAAACCATAGGGGTAAGAGTCGGTAATTCCTTTCTTCATGGGATCACCAACAAAGATGACTTTGCCGCCATGAACCGCTCGAATTTTGGCACCATGACCCGCATCAAAATCGACCCCATCGTGCCAAGGTGATCCCGCTAGATCACGAGGACCGAATCCTGACGTGACATACTTACCGCCCTTATAAGGCCAACCCCAGTCACCACCAGCTGCTGAGGCATCACTACCACAACCACCAGTATTGCCTGTACCGCCACTATCATCGGGATCAGATACATCACCAGAATTATCAGCCCCCGTATCATTAGCGCCAAACTTGGCGTACCAATGATCACCGTCAGGATAACGACCAGGTTGTCCCGATGGGCCCTTATCGAGATACCATTGCTCTGGATTATTTCTCATACCTTCATAGTCCATCAGCCAATCATAAGCAGCCTTATGAACGTCAGATTTTCTCAATGCCGCTTTAGCACCTTGATAACCATGATTCAATTCATATTTTGTAAAGTCTAATTGTGTTTGCAAACTGTCCCACTTTACGCCTTTGCGACTGGCAAATGCTTTTAATCCATTTGTACCCGTCAGTCGATTGCCCATCCATTGGGCAAGTCCGGTAGCTCCAGAACCAGCGTTGTTACCAATTTTGGGATTAAAGCTCGATTCAAATTGCCAAACACCCATGGCACCAGTAGCACCTTGAGGAGTTGCATGTAGCTCTGAACGTAGATATCCATAAATAGACTTTGCTCGCTTGTTCATATCTGCTGAAGTCGTAACATCGACATTCGAGGCATTACCACTACTACAGGAACCCGATTCCGAAGCCGCTCCACCAGCAAGCAATAAAGCTAACATCATAGCGCCAAAAAATAAAACAAACAATGGCACCAATAAGCCAATCGTCCATAATCCAATTTTTTTGGCCCGTCTGGATAACATTAGCCAACACCACCTTGATAACGGTTAAGCTCGTCAGGCGTGGCATGAACAGTAAACACATAATTTTGATCGCCCTGAATGTTCATTAACAGCTTCTTTTGCGGTAACTTAGTAATTGCGCCAAGCTCATCAGGCGTAACTGAGCTACCCAATGCCCGGGACAACCGGGGAATATCATCATCAGATAGATGGAAGAAACAGCGGTACGTCATCATACCAAATACCTTAGATAATGAACGGAAGTAGCGTTGTGAACGACTGGTGGTTGCTTGATAGTTTTGATCCGGCATTAATTCTTTAATGGTCGGCATAATCAACGAAATTCCACAAAAGTCTTTCGCCATTTCTTCCATTAGGCTTGAAAGCCATTCCAATCCTGATGAGAACTCCTCCTTGGCGTAATTTTGAAATTCGTCAATGCAGACCCAATAATAAGGAATATCGACCAAATCAATCTGATGGTTGTTGTACAAGTAACGGTAACGCTTGCCGTTGTTAACTATCTCAGCCGAGACCAACGATAATGCTGAATACACTTGGGAATTAAACACTTCGTTACCATGGGCTTTTAACCCACTTAAGTCATAAACAACCACGTCCGTATCAGTCATATCTGGGATCGTTGTAAACCCGTCAAAAATAATGGCTTCCGACTGCAACATCTTTTGAAAGGTATCGACAATCCGATTGATTGAAGTAATTTCGACCTCTGGATGCGGACGATTCGGATTAAGATAGCTACGCTGGATTTCTTTTAGATAGGTGAGAAAATCCCCAAGCTTTGGATACTGATTATGTGGCAATCCCGTAGAATGTAGGTCTCCTAAATGACGTCCGGGGTGCTTAACCCATAACCCTTCACTAATGTAATAGTCAGTAATAATATTTTCCAATCGGTTTAGATCATCAGTTGTGGCTTCCGAATTCTGAAAACTGAACATATTACGCAGTTTCTGCACATGGGCATTAAAAGATCCAATTTCATCAACAACAGTTTCATGTTTGTTTTTTTTCATTTGTCGACCATACTCATCAGTAACCGTAACAGGCGTATCTATTTCTTTAGTCGCAGTGGGGAAAATTTCAAATGGATTAATATGCACGCTCGACCCATCCAAGGTGATCACCGTGCCGCCTTGTTCTCGCGCGGCTTTAATGTACTCTCCCTTAACATCAAAAATCCTCAGTTTACCGCCCCGAGCGAATACGTCATCATTAAGTTTTTTGGCGAAGGTCGACTTCCCGTTGCGGGGATTCCCCGCGATCATGAAGTAAGGCGTTAAGCGTCGTGGTGTGATCAGTAACGGATTCAGCATAATTGGCCCATTAGTGGTACTCTTCCCAAAATACGATCCACCATCGTCGTCCAGCTTCACGTGGTTAAACGGAAATCCCTTGCCCAAGACATCTGCGGCAATTGGCGTACCATGCCGCACGTTCGGCAATAGTTCTTGTTTCATCATTGGTGTCCAAAGACTACGTAATTCAGAATCCTGCTCACCAACAAAACAGGCAACACCGTAAGTCCCCAATTTCTCTTTAATCGCCTTAATCCGCTTATTGAGTTGTTGTTCATCGTCGGCATAAACGAAAATCCGTACGTCAGCCCGCTTCATGACTTCCATATTGTCACCTAAGCGACTAAGTAGTCCTAGTTGCCGGCGATAGTCTTTATCTGCTTGCAACTTGCCTAGCGTTTTGCCATTCTTGTCCATAGCTTGACTAAGTTTTTCATCTGTCGACCGTTGTAAAGCTTTTTTAATAGCTTCCTTGTTTTCTGTCCCCAACGACAGCGTGGTAATCGTGTTGTTAAACTGTGTCAGTTCAATTAACCAAAAATACTTCAAACCGGAACTTGGATAGCGATAGACGTGTAAACAGGCTTCTACACCAGTTCCTGACTCAATGACTCGATCCCTAATTCGGATATTGCCTTGTGGTTGTGTCCGGGCAATCATCGCCAAATCATAATCTTGTTTTTCTAATTTCTGAATCTCTCGCTTTTTCATTTAACCACTCCTTAGACCCGCACGTTAGGATTATTAATCCGTTCCATGACCCGCTCTTTTTGACTACGTTCCAACATTCGAAATTTTAAATAGGCTGACACCTGAGCATCTCCCAGCAAGCCATCTATGCTATTCAGATTGCTACGCAATTCTCGTACCGTATCACCGAACACTACCGCAAAGAATTCCCGGTTTTCCAACGTTTCTTCAATGCCCTTAGCTGCTTTAATTTTGTCCTGACAAAATCGCTGTCTCTGAATCAAGACTTGATGAGCTTGTCTATTTTTATACTGTTTTTCTTGAACCATCCGGGTGTATTTCATATACCGCTCGCCCCAAAAGGCTTGCTGCTTAGCTGTTGAAACTGGAAAGGGCGCTATAACAAACGTAACGTCATTCAAATATCGTCTTAAAAAACTAGTCAATGAGTCTGATACTGCCTCTAATTTCGTTGCGGGAACGCTGCTTAACCCAATCCCATCGACGACCAAAATTTCAGCATACCCGAATACTTTCAATTCAATAAACGCATCTGAGCCGGGTGTTAATCGCTTATAATCAATCAAATCGGTCATTTGAAACTGCCGATCTGGTTGAAAAAGGGACGCTTTGTTGCTGTCTTGCCCTTTTTTAGCTTTGTCCATCGTCTCGAATCGACTGGTTCCTTGAGACCTACCACTGTGTCGAACAGAAATCATCGCTTCCACACCCCTTCAATCTTTTGTTTAACGAAAGCCCCATAATCGAGGCTTTTAAATCGTGTCTTTTTCGGAAAGAAATCATAAATGAGTAATTCCCAATTACGCTTACCATGATTTCCCAGCGATGGGCAAACCAACCAAACACCATAGCCAATACCAACAACCCAAAAACATACGGTTTCTAACTGCATATCTGGTGGAAATATATCTGAAATCATGAAAATAACCCCCGCCCAAATAATCAAAAACATCAGATCTCGTACATAGAACATCGCAATTTTCATGCGTGTGCGAATGTCTGGTGTGACGCCAAAACCATCTTGCAAATCCATTCGCTCCTTTCGACTAAAATAAATGTTGGCTATACCTTATAACCTCAAGGAGCACAATAGATAAACCGCACCATCAAAAAAGGCATACCTCCTTGGATATGCCTTTTTTGCCAGAAGTGCTTGTTTAATCTGGAATATTATTAAAATTAGTTACTCGTCCATTCGATGGGGCTTGACCGCTATCACCTTGCGGAGTTGTTGGCACATCAGGAGTTCCTGAATGGGGCGCTTTAAAGTTTGACGCCACATTTGATGATGCCGAATAATGCTTTGCTGGAATGATTGGTGCTTGCTTAGCACTCCCCGCCGTCGTTGCGACCGGACGAACGTTAGTCATATGTCCTGCACCCGAAGCACCGGTGGTACGTGGTGACCCAATATCTGATTGTCCACCAGCCGCGGCATTAATATCTTCACCTATTGGAGTTGATTCCGATGATGTATCTGAAACTGCTCCGCTTGCCGCATTGAGATCCTCATTACCAGTTGCACGACCAACATCGTTTGGCAGATCATTATCACCCATAGGTGATAACTCAGTGTTTTCACTTGCCGGCATTAACCCTGAGCTAGTTGGAACTGTCGAGGAACTGCCACTGATTGGATCAGCTTCGCCTGGATTATTTGCATCAGTAACTGACCCACCCTCATCATTTGAAACCGGTGGTTCGGTTGCGTCCAAGCTTCCCAGACCTTCCTGATAATCGAAAGCGTCTCCATCTTCTGACATTGTCTGCGCTGCGTTTGGTGACATGTCCTTTGAAGTAGGGTTAGCATCAGAAGTAGGGTTAGCGTCAGCTGTATTCGAACTCCCTAAAGAATTCTGATTATGATCAAGGTTACCATAATCATTGGCTCCGACCTGTTCTTCTGGCCGTTCAGCCGCAGCATTACCTGGTTGCTGATTCTGTCCGCTATCTGACCTATCCGCCGTATTTTCCGATTCTGATCCGTCTGCCCCACTTGGGACTGAATCCCCTGTTTGGGCAGCATTCAAGCTATTGTCTTGACTCGGTGTGTCAGCAGAGTTGGTTGATCCGTCACCGGACTCGTCCTGAAGCGCCGATGAACGAAGTTTATCAATTTCACCCTTTGCCTTACCGCCAGCACTTTTGATTCCGTGACCAACAGAACCGGCCGCACCCGCTACAGCTCCAATACCTTCTAATGCTGCTTTACCAGTCGTTTTAGCTGCCTTACCTAGTCCAGAAGCAGCCATCGACCCAGCAACTAGATCACGCATACTACCAGATTGCCCTGTAGACGTCCCTGTCCAACGCTGAATATATTGATCGCCAGCAATCAGCACCGCAATAGCGGCTCCATAAATCATCAAAGTGGCAATAACCCGTTGCCAACCGCCAGCTAAACCACCAATAAAGTTAGAAGTTCCCGACGTTACTTGAATAATCGTAATTAAGAAGAAGACACCAGCATTTTCAACGAAAATACCGGTACTAGCACCGATGATCGAACTTATAAGCTCTTTAACGTTCTTCATAGATTGAACTCGGAATAGCGCCACCAGAGGCGATAAAATCATTAGGAAGAAAATCTTAATACTGTACTTTGCAACCTTGTAACCCGCTAACAAAAAGAAACCGTCTAGTAAAATCAATTCCACAATAACGGCAATCCAATTTACGTGGTATCGAGGGTAAACCAGCTGTCCCATATGGGTAATTCCACTAACTTGCGTAGCAGGGAGATCTAACTTGGCGACCTTAGTGTTATGTGTATCAGTCACTCCGGTATCTAACTGATACTTAAACACATTCGTATTCAACTTATTCTTGTCAGAGACATATCCAATATTATCTTTAGCAATGTTGACAGTGAAATTAATCGAATTGAGATTGTCGGTATCTATCCGATTAAAATCTGACCAGCCTTTACTTCCACCAATCTTTTTCGGATTCGTGTTGAAATTTTTTTCAGCCATAACTAGCCAATCAATGGTGTTATCTTTATATGGCGAAACGACGACATGCTTTAAAGAGTCTTCAAAACTCTCGTTTTTGGTACCTGTCACCGCTGAGTTCATCTCTGTCGTAGCGTGAACCGTGATTGAATTAAATTCCCCAACCAACCATGGCAGAATAATGATAACCGCACAAGCAGTCATAACTGACGCCATTGCTTCTTTAAAAACCGGACGCTTAACCATAGAAGCTATTGACCAACCAATAATAGCCACCACTAAAATTGAGAATCCTAAAATCACGAGAAAAGTATGCAAATTGCTAATCTGACTAGACCCAGCATAGTTTCCTTTGACCAAAAACCCCAGTAATCCAAACATTTTGGCATAAACTGCAGATAATACTTCGCCGATGTTATAGAACATCTTGCTAAAAAAAGAGCCCATGCCATAGCCAACTGTTAACATTGCATTGCTGATGGGACCCAAAGTTTCTGACCACGCCTGATAAAATTCTATAACTGGCTTCTTTGTAGTCACATCACTTCCCGTTAGCCACCCCAGCAGGCCCTTAATCGTTCCCGAATTTTTTAGAGAATCAGGAATCGGCATGGCACTGGCCAGAAAAACTAACTTAACCATTAAATTCATTAGACATATTCCTTTCCAAAACCAAAATCACAAAATCATTTAGTTAATCTGATTTTAAAGAGAAATCTATCCACTTATGTAAAGCGCACACAAATAAAAACCATGCCATCAAATACAATGACATGGTTTTACATACGTTATTTATCTAGTGAGACTCTGTGTGAACCTGGCTGAATTAAGCGTGTCCCAAGGCCTTCGTCATTTATGCCCTTCATCTTATATTCTGACCATTTATCAGCTATTACCGGCTTCACTAATTTAAACCTAATATTATCTTCCCAACTTTTTTTTGAAATACTGCCTAGCTGACCCTCTAAGTCATCTAGCGAGGATGTCATAGTAAATAGATTATAACTAGAATCAGGCGCAACAATGTCTAAATTCTCGCTTTTGCTGGCCGGACTTTCAGTTTTAGTAACTTTATACTTATGCTTTTTAAAAACCGGTTTTACAAAGTGCCAGCTCTCCACAATGTCTTTGATTTCTTTGTTCTGACTCTCAGCACTTACCCATTGGCTCTTTTTGATATGAACAAGCTGAGCCTTTTCATGACCAAACAACTTTTGGGACTGAGATTAATTCAGGTATTTAGCCTTTTTAATTAGCTGAATATTAGACAAACCTTCAAATTCTGATAATTTGGCGCCTAATGGGAATCCGTAGATGGCTACTTTATTTCCTTTGAAAACAAGCACCGAATCAACTGGATCATGACCTTTCAATCCATAAGTATCAATCCAAGCTTGCTCACTATTCTTTGAACTAGCAACTAAGCTTGTTGCTGGTTTAACATTGCTTGCTACACCACTACAACCTGTCAGAACCCCTACTACCATAACTGCCATTAATCCGAAAATACATCTTCTATACTTCATCCACCATTTAACTGACTTTCCAAAAACGTTCGTAATTTAGAGATTGTATTCATGCTGATATTTGCTCCCTTCTCAACTCGTGCAATCATTGATTGTAGAACTCCTGCTCGTTCTGCCAGTTCTTGCTGGGTCCAGCCGCAATTCTCACGCTCTTTACGGACGGCAACCGCACTTATTAATTTATTCATTTCCGCGGTGACCTGATTAACGAACTTCGGATCACGCAAATCTGAGGAAAATAGATCATCAACATCTGTTAAGCAAATTTTATTCATTCATTTTCCATTTCAATCGAAAATATCAAAAATGTCTTTGACTGCTTCCAAAGCCTTGAACCTCAAAGCTTTACTCAGATGATCAACAACCTCACCGGAACGAGCACTATAATCATAGCCCAACAAATTCGTTAGAATGGCATATCCATGAACCTTATTACTCTCAATTTTTAACGCCCCTGGAAAACCACTGGGAACCTTAGATGTAATAGGGAATCCTACAATCATGCCAGTTCTCTGATTATAAAGGTCGGAACTAATCACCAACATTGGCCGTCGAATATTATGCTTTTCCTTATCATGCCCTCCATACTCATGACCGGCATGGGGTTCCGCATCAATCCAAATTAAATCTCCCTGTTTTGGCGCTATTTCATTTTTATTCCCAAACATTTTCTTTACCGACCATTTCTCCGTTATCGGCCAAATTCATTTCTTTAAGCGCTGCCTGAAAGTCATAATCGGGATTTTGTTCAAAGATATTCTTGTGAGTCGGAATAAATGATAAAATCCCATTACTATCCATAACAGGTTGATATTCCGCGTTCTCTTTAACCTTGAAGTCGGCTGGAACTGTAATCATTAGCGAATTACCTTGTTTTCGAGCTTTTACTGTCATTACGAACATCTCCTTCATACATGTAATTATATATGTAATTACGAAATAAATCAACCATTAAAAAAAGTGCAAAAATTTAGCATTTCTGCACCTTATTTTGTCTATTCTGCTGCGATTCACGGGATCAACTGCTCCCAACGGTCTGTCAAAAATTCGCGTAAATTATCGACTTGTTTATCACCCGAATACTGTTGAAGCAGATCAAGACTATCATCGGAATCAAGTTGATCATGATAGTCTTGATCTGCTTGCGTTTTATTATACAGTTGTTTGCCAAACTGTAGAAGCTCTTCATCACTTAGTCCGCTTACCTCATCTTGCATTTTGCCTAACAGCTTAACTGTACCCACTTGTTGGTCACTCGCTGGTGAGTTTGCTTCAGTTGTCGCCGATGGTACAACATCAGCTGCATCAGTCGTTGGTTGGCTACCATCTGCCAAAGCATGGTATTCAGCTGAAAAATCATATCCATTTTCTGTCAAATCCAGCCCCTGATGCGCACTAATATAATCAATATCAGCTGCACCATCGGTACTCAGTGTCTGTTTTAAGAACGTCCAGGAGTATGGCATCTTCGTACGTCCATGATTGTAGATGGGGTTATTACGGATCATCTTACCAGTCTTGGTGTCCCGTGTCGTCCGTAACACAATCGACGATCCGCGCGGCAGCCGCATAATCTCAGCTGCGGACATGACATCAACGCCCGTAGAATTACCGTCACCATAGCCATCCGCCGTATTCCCAATTAAATCACTATGGTGCTTATGTTGGGTGCTCATAATGGTGGTCTGACCTAATGCTTCCGACATTTCCTTAACGGTTTTTACTTCATTACTCAGAATGTAAATTGTATTGGCACAGTTACTTCGAATCGTTTCAGCTTCATTTTTTGTATACTGAATCTCTAACTGTGACAGACTTTGAATAAAAATATCAAACAACAAGTTTTGACCTAGTCCATAAGAAACCTTGGTTGTCATGTTCGGAATCTTCGGAACATTAGCGAACTCATCAATAATATTATGCACACGAACATAGGTCTTACGTTCCTGCGTATTGGCCGCCATTTTATTTAGAAAATTCCAGGTCTGGTCAATAAAAAAGGTCACAATCTGATTATAACTAGGGTTATCCGGGGGGGTGATCATGAAGATTGCCGTTGGTTGCTCCGAATACTCTAAATTTAGATTGAACAACGCCTCACTGGCTTGGAGAACCTCGGCACTCTTAGGTTGCCGGAATCGGTGAATCGTTTTTCCCAGCACTTCAAATTGCGTCGCCGTCCGCTGGTAAGCATCACTGGCTTTGATTGCAATTTTGAACTTGCCATTCAAAAGGCTCTTAATGGGATAAGCAACGGCTCCCACTGAGTTAACATTGCGCCGTTTGGACTCGATCAGTTGACCCTCTTGACCTTCTTCCGTATAAATCGAAACTTCGACGCGACCATTTCGGAATTGATGCGGCAAATTGAAGTAGATAATTCGGGGGAAACCAATTTGGTTAATATCAAATGAATTAAGCGAGGTCAAACGGGCAATATCGTTTTGTTGATAAATCTTGAGTCCTTCCATCATCGTTGAATAAATCGACCCAGCTGTTTCACTACCAGAAAGCTTGCTTTGGGCGAACGCTGTATAAGCCATCTCACGAACCTGGCGTCCCTCACTGTCCGGGTGAGCTGCATTCAACTCCCGTAAGCCATCAAAATACTCGACTAATTCCGTTGTCTGACCTGTTGGTCGCCCATTCGTCATAATCGTTATTTCTTGGCTGCCCAAATCTGACAACATCTTATAAGCATTATGCAAGGTCACGCGATCCCAGCTCTTAGGATCATCACTGTGTCGGTTTGCCAGGTCAATCAAGGCAAGAATAATAGAATTCAGTAAGTTCGCCGCACTAGTGTTGAAGAATGCCTCGGTTCCGCCACTTTGTTGGCCGTCACCTTTGACATAAATACTCGTCGACAATCGCTCAACTTCATTTTGCACATCGTCCCAGTTTTTCTCCTGCGCATAGCTTATGATAACGCTTAACGGATTATAGCTCATCGATCGCGACGTGTCGGACATATTAAGCAATTCGACATGATAGTTACGCTTCTTTAACGTTCGGTACATTTGTCCATAAAGTTCTTGCTTCGGATCATTGATAATCATTGAGGACTGTTCCTCAGCTCGCGACAAAATATCAATTAGCGGTAAAACCGTCATTTGCCCCTTACCTGATCGGGTGCCCCCAACAATCAATGAATTATCGGTCGCAGTATCGATCGCATATTTTCCCAATGGATAATCGGAATACTGAAAATTATGAATAACCGTCTTTCGCATTAAATTAGCCACTGTTTTGAACCCTAGTATGCGTTTAGACTTGGCCCGATTCATGACCCAGGTTTGTGGCATCATGGCTAAATTACCCACGTGTGAAACCGGCATACCGCCAACGCCCGGAAAGCTGCTAACTCGATCCGGGATTAGTTTATAGGTTTGCTTAATTTCATGGGTTGTCGCAAAGGACTCGGCCCCATGCTCCTTACCATTGAAAGACACCGTGGTCATGATTACACGGCGAACCATATTCAAGTAAATAGCTAACACAACAACCGTGACGCCATAACCCCACCAACCAAAGATCGCAAACGGAGCCAGCCCTAAGAATAGCGGTGCGTGCCAATCTGTAAGTGATATTAACGGGTGCCAATGCATTAAATTGACGAAGTTCACAAAATCAGGCTGTTGCTTAAGCAGCAAGATCATCATAGACCTTACCCAAATGAACAACGACCAACCATAAACCACGATCACATTTAACATGATCCGTAAAACGACTAGTAAACCTGCCAGCCCAGACCAAGTTAAAAAAGGTGACGCCGCCCACCAAGGGCCTGACGCCATCTTTCTTCTGTTTCTACCTGACCCATTTTTTCGCAAGTCGGTCACTCCTTTCTATTTTCTCGTTGATTCACAGGAAAAACATCATCAACCGTTGCCTTATAAAGACCAACCGCTGCTGCCATCTCTTGCTCAACTTGAGTTAAAGTTTCTTCACCAACCTTAGTCAGGCTTAACTCCTGACAACGGCGGTCAACTTGATACTGGTGACGTTGCACCAATCCTCGTTGCTCCAACTGTTTAACCACTCGCGATAAACGCGATCGTAAGCTATGTGTTGTCGCGGCCAACGTTGCCTGGCTAAATTCTCGTAAGAGATCAACCCAAGTGCATGGTGAGTAATCATTAATGATAGTCAGGGTATAAAATTCGTTAACCGTGACGCCACTATGTGCCACCGTAGCTGTCGTAAAGTGCTTAGCATAGCTTTGCATCTTTACAATCGAGGAAAAGTCAATCTTATGTGCCATCCTTTATCCCCCCTACTTGGTGTTCGTGGTATCAGCCGAAGAACTTTGTGTTGAGGTCTGCTTAGCCGCCATGGCGGCACCCTTTTCGAAGTCCTTCATTCGCTGCTTGTACACAGATTCGGCCGATTCTAATTTCGCTTGATTTTCCGCAGAAGTTCGACTAGACGATTGCGCTGCCTTACTTTGCGAATTAGCTTGCGATTCAACGATGGCTAGTTTACGAGATAGTTGTGATTGTGCTGAACGTTGAGCACTTGCCATCTCTTGATCACGTTGATTGATCCAAAAACCAGTACCGCCTAAAAGTAAGCCCCCTGCCATGAGCACTCCCGCCGCTTTCCCCCAGTTTTTTTTACTTACTGGGTTACTCGCTGAATTCGTTGTAGGTGCGGGGACCTGACCTGTCCCTGTTTGTCGATATTGTCCTAACAGAATTGTGGTTAATAGTTCATTGGTCGACATACCCGCTGTTGATGTTTCTTTCCCGGTTGCCGTACTAATCAACTTATCTAACCGCTCACTTTGTACTTTATTATCAGTCGTGAGCTGTTCCACCTGGGATTTCAATTGTGTCGCTTTTGTTAACTCCTGTTGCTTTTCATTCTTCAACTCATCAACACTGGTCTTCAACTGTGCTTTAGTTTTATGCAGTTCTGCATTTTGGGCTTTCAACCGATTTACTTCGTTTTCAGCATCACTAACATGTTTCCAATTAGTCTGCGACCGATAATTAGCGGTTGCTGCATTCAAAGCATTACTGTGTTCACTATTTACCTGGGCTTCAAACGTTTCATTCCCCGCTAACAAGCTCTGAATAATGTTAGATCCTTTTGTCTGGGCCTGCTCTTGAAGGGCCAATAATTGTGCTCTCAGGTCGGTCTCAGACGTCTTAGATAATGAGTCACGATACTTGGCTAAGTCTTTCTCGTGCGCCTTTTGACCATCAGACAAAGCATCCATAAGTTTCTTCGTGGCATGTTTTTGGTAATCAGCTGTCAATTGTTGTGCCCCTTGGCTATAAGTGCTATCTGCCTCTTGTTCGGCCTTCCTTTTGAGTCGTTCAAAAGTTGCTTGGGCTTCGGCAATTTTGTTGTCCCGAACCGTATCGACTTTTTTTTGTAACGCTTTTTGATCTTGTTCCAGTGATTGATGGTCCTGATCCAAAACAGATTGGCGAATACGTTCCATATCTAGTGGGTCTGTTTCTTCACGTTTTTCTATTTTTTGATCGACAATTTTTTGATAGTTCACTGACAGATCAAATTGGCTTTTAGTTAATGATGCGTTGATCTGATTTTCGACCTGATCGATAGCTTGGTTATTTTGCTTGGCCCGTTCATTCATCCGGTACTGAACGTACCCCGGATCATCAGGAGAAACTGCCGGTACATCTTGAACCTCAAAACGTGGCAACAAGATTTCGACTTGAGCAACTTGATTGAAAGGACGTTCTGCCTCTTTTTTCGTATTTGGCTCACTTTGTTTTTGAGTTTCTGAATCAGGTGTCGGAACTGTCGAGCGCTGGTGAGGTTGCTCAGCTGTAGCTTCCGATTGGCTCAATCCTGGCATATTGCCTACCTGTGTTGAACCTGCGGGCGCTGGAGTATCTAGCTCCTGACTAGTTGGTTCTTGAACTTCCCTATGGTCCCCTGAATCCGCATATGTTTTCTCAGATGGATTCATATTCGCGGTTTCAACCGACAACATGCCGCTTGGCGTGACTGTCTCAATAACCACTTCTTCGCCATTGAGTGGTTCCGTATCAGGCACCTTAGCTAGATCCCCAGCAATAATATCTTTGCCTGCCGCACAATTATCAACAATTGCCTTTGCCAAAACCGTCTTAGTCGCAAAATCCCAGTCATCATAGTTGTCATTGTTAAACAAATCTTTTAACACTGGGACCGTTAAATTCTTAAAAGCATAGTCAATCGCTATGTCAACATCATATCGATGTTCTTGATTAACACCATGTCGCCCATCGATCTGTTCTAAGAAGTCCAGGGTCACATTAATCGGGTTCATATCTGCTGACATGGACTCCGCAACCTTGGTCAATAACCGCTGCGCGGTTCCAATACGCATGACAGGGTATGTACTTGTCACAACATATGGTTCCTTAGCTTCTGTTTGAAGCTTTTCCAAATTTTTCAGCTGAGTCTGAACCAACTCTTGTTGGTCATTGTCATTATTAGTAAAACCTGTCTTAACAACTAGGTCATCTGGTAACTCGACTTTTCGTTTTCTAAATAAGGACATCTGCGTCCCCTCCTACTTTCATGATGGTCCCACTTTAAGCTGAAAGAGAACGCAATCGAGAAATCGCACATAACTGGCTTTAGCTTTAAGTCAACACAAAATCATGCTAAAATGAAGGCATGAAAAAAGGACTAGCGCTATCAACACTAGTCCTTACAAGCCACTTTAAAGGCGATGGCATAGTTTAAACCGTTAACATATGGCTCCCCTGTAACCTGCTAAAGCTATATTGAGACGGCTTTTTATTTCTTGCGTTTGTCGGTATAGCTAGGCAGCGCACACATTTTATAAAATGTTTAGGAACTACACGGTGAAACTTGATAGGAGAAAATTTTAGTGAAGATTAAAAGTAGAATTTTACTAGGAACATTAGTAGCAATGGCAGTGGTAAGTTTTGGTATTAGCACTGTTAATGCGTCCAGTTGGCATAAAGGTTTGCCAAACAGCTTAAAATATACTAAGTGGCACCACGGATCAGCCAAAATTACTTTTGGTAAGAAAATTTTTTCACTTTGGGGACCGGAAGGCGGGCTTAAATTCGGGATCCCAGAAACAAACGTTCACTATAAATACTTAGGTCATCATCGTTATGTTATCAAGCATGATGAACCATATTCTGGTAGCACAAATATCATTTCTTATGTATCACATTTGAGTAAAACAAAGTTTTTTTGGAAGTGGGAGAAAAGTTCACCATGGCTTGCTAATTATCGCTATTAATTGAAAAAAACATATCAGCACATAACCTGCTTTAGCTTTAAGTCAACACAAAATTATGATAAAATGAAGGCATGAAAAAAGGACTAGCGCTATCAACACTAGTCCTTGCAAGCCGCTTTAAAGGCGGTGGCAAGTTACGTTAAGAGACTAAGCTCGTCCCATAACTGTCCAAAGTTATGAATGGGGCGGCTTTTTTATTTGTTGCGTTTGTCGATATAACTGAGTAGCGCAATTAAAAACGTGCCAAACAGCAACATCAACGAGAGTGTCTGGAAGACACTCATTGACCGTGAAACCTTTCTGAAGAGTGTTCCATGTTCCCATAGACCTCACCTCGCAAGGGAAAAGACGGCCACCGCCCATAAAACTTCTTGCCTGATTAGTATAACATACCCCAACATGATCAAAAAAAGGTCGGCGCTCACAGGCACCGGCCTTTTTGATCCGCTTAAAAACTAGACTTGGAGTAACCCTTGAGAAATGATCCCAAAGCCCCCGCGGCAAAAATCAACACGATACACCCCATGATAATCGCCAAGTGACCCTTGATGGACTCCCGCTTACTCTGCCCAACAAGCATCATAACCAAGGCACAAGCGATAATTGCGACCACACCACCGGCATAACCAATGATTTGTAAAGCAGAACCAACCTTATTGATCACACTAGTAGTTCCCTTGACGGCCTTCTCATTACCCACCGAAGCCAACATAACCGGATTAGAAATCATTGCGGTCGCTAGTTTTGGGAAATGGGTATAGATAGCCATATCTAAAATATTCATGACAACTTTCCTCCTTCCTTAATTGATACTTATAATCGTAATGAAATTTCAAAAACTAAAGAGAAAGCGCACCCGGTCTAACTCATGAGTCCAAAAACACCTACCGATAACCACAAGATGCCAAGCAACAACGTTAAAATCCAAGAACGTTTATGCTGCTGTGCATTTTGCGGACGCATCGCTCCCCAAATACCAAAAGCACTGACGGCTATTTCACCAAATAGAAGATTACAAATACTGAAAAAGTAAATGTAATGTTCCTGATTACCTAAAAGGTACAAATTTCCAGTCTTGGTAAAGAGCAATAAAACCACTGGTAAAACGACAACAACTGATAGAAAAAAAGTCCTCAGTATTCGTTTCCAAACAACGAATTTACCTTTACCTCTATCCCTAAAAT
>OMJG01001074.1_pt1 | contig 17271 bp, 19 predicted proteins | sample 1646431 | NCBI WGS metagenome assembly OMJG01 (sample SAMN03771674, study PRJEB25209) | food metagenome | isolation source: Cotija cheese | place: Mexico:Jalisco,Michoacan | collected 2011-12-12
ACGACGATCCCAAGTTCGCCGACCTCTTGGCTAAATTAGTCAGAAAGTAAGATAATAAAAAGAACGAGAAAATTGCCGCTGTTAGCAATTGATCTCGTTCTTTTGATATGCACTACTTTAATTTTTATCAAACTGGAGATATTTTGTCCCAATCCCTTTTTAATAACTAGTGCTAATCAAGCACCAAATGTTTTTCTCGTGCTTTGAAATCATGACGAAAAATCTCAAAGATCCAAGCCCCTAATAAGTGAACTAAAACTTCAAGGCATTTATCCTTTTTGCATGGCATTAATGAGGATCTAGTACATGTTTTTTAGGTTATAAATTATAGCGGCTATTCAAAAGCTCGTGCTTAATATTCTCCCCAATACTTAGACATTGATTGTTTACCAACACCTGGGTTGAAACTGTTGGTTGGATCATTTTTCTTATAATGGTTGACTAAGGCCGGTGACGCTAAATATAAGTGCCCTACATTGTGTTCGGCCGGATAAACAGCGTGCCTTTCGTCCAAGATTTTCAACATTTCTTTTTTAAGCTTATGTGCATCGACACCTGGTTTTAAAATATAATCTTGGTGCATTACGTGGTCAAGTAAATGACCATAATAGATTTTATACTCTATTTTATCTTCGATTTCCTTAGGTAAATGTTCAAACCATTTATATTCATTACTTGCCAACGCAATGTCTAATGGCAAGATATCAATACTGTCCTGCTTCAATTCCTGATAACGAATAGCAACACCCGCCGTTACATAGCGGTGCGTTGCCGCCTTACTAGTCTCATTTGCATCGGCTTCAAAATAGTCACCACTGGCCTTTGCGAAGTAAGACTTAAGGTACTCACGTGCTTCTTCAATACCATTGTCAGCCATCTTTAATTGCAGATAGTGATCATATTTTTCATAATAGTCATCTAACCTTTTAGGCATTTGATTAGGAAATAAATGACTTAATGTTTGTAGTAAGCGATCTGGAAAATAATTCTTGAAAAATGGAATAGGCTTCAAGAAGCGTTCTCCCCACGCTTTTAGCGCAAACAACTGTGGCAAGTGTCCTGTACCGATTTTTTCGATCACAATCAAAGAATCTTTACCATACTGCTTAGCTAATCTATAAGCATCTTTATGCATATATTCACCAGAAACAGGTAATTCTTTGAAAGTTGTCATGATATGGCGACGTATATCTTCCAACTCATCAGGGTTGTTGGTCCCAATGTAAAACATTTGTGTTTTCTTATCCATTGGAAATGTATCTAATCTAACAGCAAGCGCAGCAACGTGACCAGAAGAGCCAGATACTTCATACAATTCTTTAGGGTTGGCATTGTATCGAATGGGGTTATCTGAGTCAACATCACGCAAAACTTGTTCATGTTGGTACATTGAACCATGGCGTTTAGTAGCTGGAACTTGATTTACATCAAAATTACGATTTTGCAAATTAGTAATGATCTCTTCAGGTGTTTCACCCAAATCAATACCCAAATGATTAACTAAGTGCATTTCGTCATTTTCATCGATCCACACATATAATGACAGCTCTGTGTAAGCTGGACCTCTTCTGATCAAGGCGCCACCAGAATTGTTATTAATACCACCAATTACTGATGCCCCTAAATTAGATGAACCAATAACTGAATGTGGCTCCCGTTTGAGCGGCTTTAATTCATTTTCTAATTGAAACAGTGTCGTTCCAGGAAACGCAAGTGCCTGTTTCCCATTATTGATCAACTGTAGATCTTTGATTTTCGCTCCGCTTACAACAACTGCCGGTCGGTCATAACCGGGAGTTGGTGTAGATCCTTCTGTCAAGCTAGTGTTGGATGCCTGCATGATAATAATAATGTTGTTATCATGCAAAATATTCAGAACACGCCACATTTCCATTAAAGTGGTTGGAAATACTACTGCTAGTGCATCCCCCTTACCTGAACGATAACCCTTCCGGAAACGTAAAGATTTTGCTTTGTTGGTAATGACATTTCTTTTACCAACAACAGTGACTAGTTCATTAACTAAGTTCATATTAATTTCCCCTCCCCTATAACATTTTAATGACTGTACTGTTGTACCATGATACACTTTTTTTGCCATTTTGAGTAGTGAAAAAAACAAATAAAAGTACCTAGACTTTGCTCTTTAAATTGAATTTTTTGAACTAGCGAAATGTATTTCAAGGATTCAGTTTAAAGGTCGCCAGCATAAAATTAGTATTAAAAAACAATCTTAGACCTGAATAATTCATGCCTTGTTTCACAAAGGTGTTGCTTTGGATCACGGGCAAACAGGATGATAACAGACAAAAAAGAGAAACTATTAAAGATGTGAATTATTCAGAGTTATTTTTATAAATATAGCTTGTGGAGTACTAATTTGCGCAAAAAAAGACTAGCATTATGAGCTAGCCCTCATTATATTTCATGCTTATTCTTTGTCTTTATCTGCGCTCTTCTTCAAACCCTCAGCAGCACCTTTAGCGACGTCTTTGACGTCTTCTGCCTTTTGCTTAGCTTTACTTGCAAGACCTTCTGCCTTGCCTTCTGTTTCTTTTCCCTTGTCGCCAGTGACCTTACCCAACGTTTCTTTACCCTTACTCTTTGCTTCATCCAATTTATCATCAAAGCTACTCATAGTAAACACTCCTTGAATTAGATTTGCTTGTCTAAGCATTTACATTATACCTAATGCTTTAAAACGGCTCCACTTTAATGCTCATTCATCTCCTTTTGGTCAAATTATAGATCGCAATGCACAATAAAATAAATAAACCGAGTTGAAATGTAATTTTGATAGAAAATGTCATGTTATTCCGCCCTTCTGCTCGTAATGTGGCGGCTGACAAACATTTGAACAACGAACACGTCAATTGAATTCAAGTTGCAAATCTGCTAAAGTTGATTGGGTTCTTGACTGTTCTCCCCTGAGCAGTCATTAACTTCTATCTTATTTTGAAAAGCCGAAGACAAACAAAGCCGCCAGTTTTTGTTGTCTTCGGTTTTTTACATATAACGCGGGATCATTTTTCCATTCGACTGCCAGATCTCACCTGTAAAACCAGTGAAACGCAAGGTAAAATTAACTCTTCGATGCAACTCACGCACGATTTTTTCAAAGTAAACCCAGTCGTAATCTTTGATCACACGGATCGGGATCGAGCGAGTGTTCTCATTGCCCATTTTGTATAAAAAAAAGAAATTGAATGAGTGATCGAATTTGTCATTGACGATTTGAATCTGATAGCGCGCCCTAATATGAGGCTTAAAATAATGGTTGATCCGTTCTTCCATCACATCAACATGTTGGACTGCTGTTTTCATAATTACCACCTCACTCTTTATTATACGAACATACGTTTGCTTTTCAAGTGAATTTTTTGTGGAGCCCATTTGCAAGTGCTCCAAAAGCTTATGACAGCAGTATTTTTAGTCAGAATTTATTTTAGCAGTTTGTTCGAGCAAACGATTGGCAAGTAAAATGATTAAATTACTGAACAGTATATGTTATAGTTGAGTATAAGGAACGAGTTTAAAGGAGGATCACATAATGACTGATGGGGACTTAAACGATCGTTTATCGGAAAGCTTATATGGAACACCTAAGATCAAGCCGGACGAACAGCGTAAATATTTAGGTACCTTCCGAGAACGTGTCGCTCTAACATTGGACCAAGGCGAAGCGCAACAACCGCAATTTATCGACGTCTTGCATAAAGAATTGGATCAAAACCCGGAATATCAATTGCTGATCAATGGCAATGCATCACAAACAGCTGTCGACAAGTTAACAGATTTATCGAACATGATAAGCAACCCTTCCAAATTACTAGCTGGTAAGGCAGCTCCGAACGGGATGGATGCCTTAGCCGCCGTCGTTTGCACGAAGGACACAGCGTTGCATTTAGATGAAGTCGACGTGGCTAAAAGATTTCCACAGCAAGAATAAGTAAAAAGCGGCTCCTTGTCGCTTGCCATGGATAAACTTGGCAAGTGACGGGAGTCGCTTTTTACGTGTGGAGCAATATTTTTGGAAGGAGCAGTAATTAAAGAGTTGTAACACTTACTTTGCCAAACTTTGCGTCACATTCCCGTTTGTAACACTTACTTCGCCAGACTTTGCGTCACATTTCTACTTGTAACACTTACTTTGCCAGACTTTGCGTCACATTCTAACTTATGACTCTTACTTTCACCGACTTTGCTCCATTTCAAATGACCCGCACTTAAGACAACAAACACCTTGTTTGACATGACGCTGAGATCATGTTCAAGCCGATATGCTGGCACAAAATAGCGGCTCAAAGCTGCCTTCCAACATATATTATGTGAAACGTTTGTGGAAAGGTGCAACCGTGTCAGCCAAGCACAGGCTTCAGCAAAATTCATGATCTCAATACGCACAGGTGGATCGATCACATCAAGCTCAACATCACTGCCCACAAACACTAAAACACTTTTAACAGTCATTTGTACTAGCTGATCACTCAAACAGCGGGCAACTATGTCTTGTGCACGTGTGATCTGTTCAAAAATATTATGGGACAACACCTGCCTATCATAATACCAGCAGCCATCATGATATTGATAGTGTCAATCGTAATTTTTGACATCTACGATATACAAAGTATCACCACTGACAAGTAATTTGTCAATTTGACAGCGACTGCTTTGATAATCTAAATTCACATCATCTAACAATCTGTCGGTATTTTGCAAAATGTTAAGCGTTCACTCTCCTTGATAACCGGCAAGTGCGCTTTGCAACTCTTGTCGTTCTTTTCTGGTCATCTTGACCCGTTGTTCTAAGGTTTGCAAGTATTGCAATTCTAGTGCTTCCATATGCATTAGCTCACCTCCTACTAATAAATATGCAATTAGTAGGAAAATTGATTTTTTACAAACGTTTGATCTCGGCGCGTAAAATGAAAGGTGCACATAGGGTCGTGACGACAATTGCCCCGATCACTGCAGAATAATTGTCAGTCGATAACAAATGTGCGTTAAAACCCAACTGTGCGATGATCAAAGCCATTTCTCCGCGCGAGATCATGCCCGCACCGATCATTGAAGAACTGATAAAATTAAACTTAGCTAAACCAGCACCTAAACCTGCACCCAGCCATTTGGTCAGCGTGCCGACTACTGTCAGCGCCAAAAAAAGCCAGAAATTTTCAATCAGTCCAGTAAAGGTCATATTCAAACCCACACTGACGAAAAACACCGGAATGAAAACGGCATAACCGATCGGTTCGATCTTACGGTCAATTTTTTGCCGGTAGTTGGTTTGCCCAACAGCTAAACCGGCAAAGAATGCACCGATCGCACTGCTTAAGCCAACTTTTTCTGCCAAGTATGCAGCACCCAAACACAAGATCAACGCCATCACTGTCTCAGAAACCGGCACTAACCACTTATCGCCTAAACGCATCAAATTCGGAACAAGCCAGCGACCAGCAGCAAAAAGAACCATGAAAAAACCGACCTGCAACAGTAAACTCAACCACAACGGTAACTGGTCGTCCGTATTGATCTTGCTGCCGGCTAAACTGACCAAAACACTCAGCACAATGATCGACAACACGTCATCCACTACAGCTGCACCTAAAATCGTCGTTCCTTCTGGCGTGTCTAATTGACGCATATTTTTCAAGACCTCAACAGAGATCGATACCGAAGTGGCAGCGAAAATCACGCCCAAAAACATATTTTCCAAATGATTTAAACCAAAAAATTGTCCTACTAAATAGGCTCCGCCGAGCGGTAAGACCATCCCACAAACGGCCACCAGCAAAGATGGCGTTAAATATTTCTTGAGCAATGCCAGATCACTTTCTAAACCTCCAATAAACATCAAAATCACGACACCGATCTCAGAAAAGATCTCAACAAAATTTCCGGGATGAACCCAGTTAAGAACTGCCGGGCCAATGACTACCCCGATCAACAACTGCCCGATGACAGGTGGAAAATTCAACCGTGCGCTGAAGTGACCAGCCAGCGCCGTTGCAAATAAAATCAAACATAACGTACCAATTGCTTCCAAGTACATCTTTCCTTTCAAATTCATGCAACAAAAAAAGCCCGCCTCCAAGCCGCCCTAGCAACCCAAACTAGGACTCAATTCTTGAAAGCCGCGGCTCCAACCGATTTATTTCTCTTTACGTAATATCCTAGCATTAGTGTTTGCAACAAACAATATTTAATTACTTTACTTTTAGTGCCTTCTTAACTATGCTTAATTGGAAAGAAGTTATTACTGGAGGGTTTTATTATGCAACAACGAATTGCAGTGATCTCAGATAGCCACGGAAACTCCACCGCTTTGCAAGCCGTAGTTTCAGATGCGCAAAAGCTTGGTGCAAATGAGTTTTGGTCACTGGGCGACATGGTTCTGGGCGGCGCAACATCTGAAGAATGTCTGCAAATTTTAGACCAGATCAATTTGACTCAAGTTTTACTGGGCAACTGGGAGGATAACTTTAACAAAGAATTAACCCATCCCAACTATGACATTAGCGACCCATCGACGGTTTATTTCACAATGTTAGTCAAATTTGAAAGTGAACATTTGAGTAAAGAACACCAAGAAAAAATCAAGCATTTGCGCATGACTGGCAGAAAAAAAGTCGGCAAATTGATTTTTTCCTTAACGCATAATTTACCAAACTATAATTTTGGACATACACTTTATCCCGACCAAAACCAGGATAACTTCGATCAGCTGACCTTAGACCAAGAGATCGACATTGCAATTTTTGCACATATCCATAGCCCCTTGTGGCGTTACAGCCGCACGGGGCAAATCATTTTGAATCCTGGTTCTGTCGGTCGTCCATGGGATCCGCGCGGCAAGCTTTTGCAAAACCGAGCTGCCAGTTACTTGCTTTTAACCGTCTCAGAAAACGGACTCGATGATGTCAATTTCCGCAGAGTCGCTTATGACCCAGAGATCGAATTGCGAAAGGGCAAAAATAACGGCTTCCCCTATGTCGAGCTGGAACAAAAAATACTATTAACTGGAAATTCCTCCACACATAACAGGCCACTATTAAAGAAGATCAACGCTAAGCACCATTACAATGAGGAGGCAGCTGAATTCTTAACACAAATAAAAAAAATATACTGATCCGACATGCTCGTCTTTTTACGAAAGCATGTTTTTTTATGTGCGCAAAAAACCCCCAAGTCTGTTTCCGACCTGAGAGCTAAAGCATTTTGCTGTTTTTTTAACGTAATCAATAATTATAGGGAGGTTATTGGTTACAAAATATATTGTAACAACCATTTCCTGGTTTGTTAACATCTGAATAAAAAAATTTAAATATAACCACTCTGCGAATTTTCTTAAAATAGTTGCAGGCCATTACCTACCAAAAAATTAACTGCTGACACCAATAAAATCAGGAGTATGGCAATAAGGTGAGCCTTTTTGTGGTTTGCCATCAACGCGATATATTCACGTAAAAAAGCGTTCGGAATGAAAAAGTTACTTGTTTTCGCACCAATACCATCGATATGCAAACCCACATAACGTGCATAACCTGCGGCACGAAAGGTATGGTAATCACTGGTTGAAAACAACCCCTTGTTTAAATCGATCTGTTTTCTGGTTAGTATTTTCTTGGAAAATGCCATATTCTCATAAGTGTTCTGCGACTTTTTTTCCGCCAAACATTTGTCAGGATGAACCCCATGAGCTAAGGCATATTGCTTCATTGCAACACCCTCAGGGATCGTTTCATCGCCGCCCTGACCGCCAGAAAAAATCAACCACGGATACTGACCCGTCTTTTTCTCTTGAGCAGCGGCGAAATCCAACGCCCGCTGGATCCTGGAAGCCAACAAAGGTGAAACCTAATCTCCATCCAACAGCCCTGCTCCTAAAACGATAATATAATCCTGATCATAGTGCGGGCGATAGAGACGTGTGATCAAAAAAGACGTAATAAACGCTAAAAACCAAAAAATCAAATAAAAAATGACTGGTACGACAAAAGCATTGTACAAAGTCACTGAGTTTTTGGAAAATAAATCTTGGTCAATTGCCCGCATCAATGGCAGAACAACGATCACCATGATCCCTAGGCCTAAGGTCAACATGTTTCCCAGCGTGTGGCTTTCTTTACGCCAGACCGTAAAGGCATTCCACAACAATAGCACACCTTATAGCGTGTATAAGAGCAACAGTGGGATCGAGATGATCACTAGGGTCCAAACCAACAGGGAATTGAGCCACTTAATATTAGACGTTTCGATCACAATGATCATAGTCACACCGCTAACCAGCAGTGCCATATTACAAAGTGCTCCATTCAATAACCTAAACTTATTTTGATGGAGGCTTACACCCAGTAAACCCAGACAAAGCAGTGTAAAAATTATTCCTCCACTGACAAAAATTGTAAATTGACTCATTAAAAATACCTCGATCATCGTAAGATTATTTTACCTGCCAGCCCTTGTTAGCTGACCAAACTAGTTTTACAAGAAATCCATGTTTTTTCCAAATTAGAGATTTATTTTGCAAAAATCTCAATTAGTTAAGGGAAAAAACTTGTGCATTTAAAGCAGTTACGACTTTATGATGCACTTTTGCATTATTGGTATGATCAGAAAATGTATATGCCATATACAATGCTTTAATAGAATCACTAGTCCATTTACCTATTTTCCCAGCCAAAGCAAAAGCTAGATTACAGTACAATATATCGACAGGACCAGAAATCAGTTTCTTCTGGGCATAATCAATACCTAACTGTGCAAAGTGAATTGCTTTCTCATATTGTTTAGTCTCGAGATAATAAAAGGAAGCGTTTGTCCAAATTGTGAGAGCTGCATAATCATATTTTTCAGAGTCAAACTTTTGAAAAGCTTCTACTGCAAGATCAGTATAGTAACTTGCGGCTTCTAATTGGCCTTCACACAAATACTGATAGCCCAAGTCGCTAGCAACCAATGGCCACAAAACACCTAATTTTTGCTGTCCTTCCTGTAAGATCTTATTATAAGTAAAAATCGTGTCGGAACGTTCGCCAGTGCTGTGTGCAGCGATCCAGGCTCTAGTAAATTCCAAAAATAATTGCTGGTCTGGTCTGATATAGGTCTTATCGTTGATCTTCTCTAAAAATTCGCTTCCTGCTTCATATTGTTGATGGATCAAACGAACACTCGCAGCTAAGATAATTTCCCCAGCATCAACAAATTCATCAGTTTCGACAGCTTCGGCAAAGCTTAAGTTTAAGCGTGTCACAATTTTCTCCAAGGTTTCTCCAGAAGGGGTTGACGATCTTGTTTCGATCTGGCTGATCATACCTTGTGAGGTAATGCCCTCAGCTAATTCGTTCTGAGACATTTTAAGTTCTTTTCTTCTTTTACGAATTAATTCACCGTTGATCATTTCATTGTTCCTCTCAGTAAAATTATTATATTGATCGATCTCGCTTTACTTGATTGCAGATCCACAGTATTCTTTATTATACACACAATCAGCCGATTCGACCATGGTATCATAGACATTTATCGGCATCTGTCAAGTAGTTGATCGTTTAATTTTGACGCACAAAACTTGCTAATTTTTAGCTTTTTACAAGGGATAAAAACTAGACAAAAAACATGTAATAACTAAAAGGTTTAGCAAAATGGCCAACAGCAGCCAAATGTAAGAATAGTTCATGCAGCACTTTTAGGATAAATCTTTGCCAGTTTTGCTTTTCAATACTGCTGGCTAGTTGGCCGGGGCCCGGTCACACATCTTAGTCACTTCTTATTGTGCACTGCGGCTCGGTTACGCAACAATAGAAGTTATGAACAAAAATTTACCGTCCTTTCTACTCCGACGTATAAAAAAGCCGTCCTAATTTCGGGCAGCCATTCTTTTAAACTAGTTCGTTTTTTGTGAGGTCTACCTTGTAACATATTTGAAAACCATACTTATCGCGCACGATAGCGTAATACAAGGTAACTCCAGCCTCCTTGAGCATTTTAACATCTTCCAGGCGACCGTCAACTTGCGCAGCATGTAAAACCTCTTGGACGCGTTTTCTGACAGCGCGGCCCTCCACAAAAGAACCGAAAAAGTCACCATTTTTTTGCACACACAATCTCTCCTTTACTTATGGCAGCTGGTCGTATAGTGTCACTTTTTCATCATAGAAATTATCTCGCAAATTAACTAGCAACTTTCCGACTGATTCATGAAATTCCTGCCAGTTTTCACCATCTTTTGTCTGATCTTTTTGGCCATCAAAGTAAAGAACACCATAAGAGCCATGAACTTGACCTTGGTCAGAATTCTCAACTAAAAATCCCAAAGAATTTCCTAAAATCACCGTATAAACGATGGCATCGTCTTTTAAATTAAAATTTCTAACGAATCGCAGAGTAACGTTATTACGAGAAACAAGTCGTGTTAATTCGGGGACCTCGCGCAGCATTGTCCGATAGACCATCGCTAACTGCGCAAAATGTTCCAGATCACGCCGTGGGATCTCCTCGCCTTTTTCATAACCATAGATATGCGTACTTGCACGCAACTCATCCTTGTAAGTTACTCTATTTTTTCCAGAAAGAGCTACAATATTGGTCAAAGTGTTCTCAAAATAACTTGCCATGTTATCATTGCGCCTCTTTTCATAAATTCAGAATCCATCTGTAATCAACAACCCTTAACCCTTGTCACCTTTATTTTAACTCATAAGGATTTTTTCATCTTGTCTCACGCTCACATATCAAGTTTTTTGCGAACTCTTAAACATTGGTCTTGCAAGCAATAAAGCGTATTAGATCCTACCGCTCACAAAATCAATATTGACATTTACTCATTTTCCCCTTAAAATTCTAATAATATTATAATAAAAATACATAAAATGTGTTGGTCAGGTGTTTTACTGGTATCCTCTAACGGATTTTTAGCAGACACTTCTTACTTCCACATTCATGGGAGGAAACTATATGTTTAAAAAGTACACAAGGATCCCCTTGATTGGGCGTATACTTGTCGGCATTGTGATCGGTGTTCTTGCAGGAGTTATGTTTCCTTCCTGGACCTGGATCGACTTGTTAGGCGATCTCTTCATCGGGGCCTTGAAGGCTATTGCACCGCTCTTAGTGTTTTTAGTGATCATGGCGGCAATTTCGGGCTACGAAAAAGGCGCGGACAACCATTTTGGAACAGTAATTATTTTATATTTAGGTGCCACTTTCTTATCGGCAGTCGCTGCCGTGGCTGCATCTTATTTTTTCCCGATCAAACTTGTGCTGTCAAAGGCCACTACAGCCAATGCTGCCGGTGCTCCCAAAGACTTAGGTTCGATCGTTCATGATCTTTTAACCACAGCCGTTTCGAACCCAGTGCATGCCGTGATGAACGGTGACTACTTGGCAATTTTATTTTGGGCTGTCTTATTGGGGATCGCCTTGCAAACTGTCAGCAAGAAGACTCGCGACATCGTTGGCGACTTCTCCAAAATGATCGGTAATGTGGCAGGCTGGATCATCCAATTTGCACCATTTGGTATCATTGGTTTGATCCACAAGGCACTGGTCGAAACAGGAACTAGGGGCGTTGTTCATTATGGTCAATTAGTCTTGCTACTAGTTGGGACGATGATTTTTGTTTACCTAGTCGTCTATTCCTTGATGGTTTGGGTCTTGACCCGCCAAAATCCGTTTCCACTGGTCTTTTGGACACTAAAGGTTTCCGGGATCCCCGCTTTCTTTACGAGAAGTAGTGCAGTCAATATTCCGATCAACTTAGAAGCTTGTCAGGATCTGGGTCTAAACGAAAAAAGTTATGGTGTTTCGATCCCACTAGGAGGATCCGCTAACTCTGGCGGAGCTGCGATCACGATCTCGATCATGACACTGGCAACGACTCACACGCTGGGAATGCAATTTTCATTTCCACTAGCACTGATCCTCTGTTTCTTAACAGCGATCGCTTCGACCGGTGTTTCCGGCATCGCTGGCGGTTCGTTGTTATTGATCCCGATGGCCTGCAGTTTGTTTGGCATCAGTAATGATATTGCCATGCAAGTCGTTGGTATCGGCTTTGTGATCGGAGTTATTCAGGATTCTGTCGAAACAGCGGTTAATTCGGCTTCAGATCTCTTGTTTACTGCAGCCGCAGAGTATGGTGATCTGCGTAATGCAGGACATCCTGTCAACATTAAAGATGCTGTCCATCAAGCCAACAGGGCTCGAGCTTAAGCAAATATTACGACATTAGGCATGACCAAGGAATATTTCTTTGGTCGTGCTTTTTTATTGGAAAATAATGCAAAGGATTTGAACTGATAGCGCTTCAATGTTACTCTAGTGTTGTTAAATCGTGTGCGATTGTTTTGGCGTATGTAGTTTAATTTTTGACGGATGACTGACAAAAGGTATTTTAGAAAGGAGCTTTTCAATGAGTTTGGATTATGATTCAATGAAAAAAATCGGTGTTTCTCGTTCTGTGAATACTGGTGGGCGTGAAGGAGAATCCATTGCCCCCGATGGCAGTTTTTCAGTTAAAACTTCCATGGCTAAAAAAGAAGGAACAACTACACCAGAAATGTTATTTGCAGCTGGTTTTGCAGCTTGTTTCAACAGTGCCATGTCCTTTACGTTGACCAAAGCCGGCAAAGGTGACCTACACAGGAATGTTACGGCTAATGTTGATCTTTATGCCGCTAGCCAAACCGATTTTAACTTAAAAGTTAGACTTGTAGGTCATATTGATGGTGTTGATCCGCAGGAAACACGGAAATATATGGAAGAGACCGCCAAAGTTTGCCCATACTCCAAAGCAGTTGCAGGTAACATTGACGTCGAAGTTTCTGCAGAATAAGATCCGCCAAAGCCCCCCCTTTCTTTTCAGCGGGGGGCTTTTTAGTCAGTTCCACGTTGCAGAAGCTTATGCTTAACTAACTTCATCAACAAGTCGCAAAACACGACTTATTGCTAAAGCCTGTTAACGCTCGGCTTATAACCGCATTGCTCCACCCTGTTATTTTAGTCAGGTTACGTGAGACAGAAAACTCCGCCTATCTGACATTAGCTCCACATCGCAAAATGCGTGATCAGAATCTAATTTCCAATAGTGCTCACTTTCTCCCGGCTCACTACACCTTGTTATTCTTAGTCAGGTTGCGTGAACCAAAAGTCTGTGCCTATCCAACTTCGCCAACAAGCCGCAAAACACGACTTATTGTCAAAGTCTGATAGTGCTCAACTTTTACCCGGTTCACTACACCTTGTTATAAAAAAACAAACAGTCTCCAACACACTGTTTGCTTTCTATCTACAAGTTTTGATCCATTGCAAATGCTCTTGTAATTTGGGATCATTTGCAATCGCTGGATCTTGTACCCAGTTATCTCCATAAGTTTGGTCCAGATAACTAATAATGTTATGTGTCCGGACCCGCACCTCCTCACGCTCTGACATTTTTTCGCTCCCTTAAAACCAGCTTAGCTAATTTCTATTAATTTTATCATAGCTCATTTTAGGAAAATAAGTCCAAAATAAGCTTTATCAGTCAGGAAGTCATTGTAAAGCATATTTTTCAACCGCGACTGCCAGGCCATCGTGTTCATTATCTGTAGTGACTACCTGGGCTTCTTTTTTGACTAGTGGATTAGCATTCCCCATTGCGACCCCTAATCCAGCTGCTGAGATCATCGTCAAGTCATTATTCTGGTCTCCAGCCGCCATTATCTCGCTGGGTTTAATTTTTAATTTGGCTGCTAATTCCACCATTGCTTGCCCCTTCGAGGCCAAAGGATGCATAAATTCAAAGAACCACTCTTCACTATGAACACTATAATATTTATCTCTGATTTTCTCTGGCAAACTCACTAACGCTTCAGTCAAAATCTGCGGTGCATCCGCCCACATATATTTGGCAAGGCAGGAGATTCCTGCAGATGTTGCATTGGGCCTGACATGCAGCGGCATCTTAGTGAAATACGAATCCATTACTGATACTGGGCTAACATCAGGTGTTGTGACATAGATATTCCCATCGGGAGTCACTGCTTGTCCTCTCACACCTAAATCATGAGCTAGTTTATCTAAGACCTGAAAGTCTTTACCAGTTAATAAATTTGAGATCAATGGTCCAGAACAAGTTGATCGTTGAACTTGAGCACCGTTAAAGGTAATAACGTAGTCATCCGCACTATCTAAGCCCAACTCTGCCAAATATTGCTCAACACCCACCAACGGCCGTCCACTGCATAATACTATGTACACACCTTGCCGTCTTGCTGCTTGTAAGATCTCCTTAGTATGTGTTGTGATCTGTTTATTGTTATTCAGCAAAGTTCCGTCAATATCTGTCGTGATCATTTTGATAGCCATAGGTAATTCTCCTTTCCTGAGTCTTTTCCCTTATTCTAACTTATTTTAAGGTTCAAAACCGGAATATTTTTTCCATCCAGACTCAAATGACCCACCAGCCTCCTGTCTTAGACTGATGGGTCACGTTTTCCTTTATTCTATCCTATTATCTTCGATCAACTCTTGTTGTTGCTCGTACAAGTCTTTTGTAATAAAAACAGGATATTCATCTGGATATAACAAACGTTTTTTAGATGCCGGCAACTCTGCCAACTTCTTTTTACTATATTTCTGAATTTCAAATACACTTGGGTCGCCTGTCAGTAACTGACCTTGTTCATTCAAGGCTTCTTTTTGCAATTCAACGGCCTGAATGTTTCTCAAGGTCCGATACCTCTTAGTCGCTTCTGGATCAGCGCTTAAAACTTTCATTTCAGTAATATTTTCTGCAATCTTTTCATCCCGCAGCGAAACAAGGTCGGCAAATGGAGAGCCTGTCCGCGGATCATACAAACGATAAATCTGTTTACGACCAGGAAGCGTTAATTTACCTAAGCTGGCACTGACCTTAACTTTAGGATACCAAATACCATCATCTTTTTGAACAGCCCCTAATTTGTAAACGCCGCTTAAAACAGGAGAGCTGGCACTCGTGATCAAGTTTTCACCTACACCAAAATTATCGATTGCAGCGCCTTCACTGACCAAAGATTGGATAATATGTTCATCCAAAGCATTGGAAGCCGTGATCGTTGCTTCAGGATACCCAGCATTGTCTAACATTTTACGGGCTTGGGTTGACAATTGAGTAATATCACCGGAGTCGATCCGGATCCCGAATTTCTGATAGCCTTTAGTTGCTAATTGATCAAATACTTTGATTGCGTGGGGCACACCAGATTCCAAAACATCATAGGTATCGACTAACAATGAACAATTTTGCGGGTAGATCTTCGCCCAAGCCTCAAAAGCTGCCAGCTCATTATCAAATGCTTCGATCCAACTGTGAGCCATCGTTCCTGCAACTGGGATCCCAAACTTTTGTCCGGCCAGCAGGTTGGAAGTACTGGTACAACCGCCGATCACTGCAGCCCGAGCACCATAAACGGCACTTGCTGGGCCTTGTGCCCGCCGAGCACCAAATTCCATGACGGCGCGACCTTTAGAGGCTGCTACGATCCTCCGTGCCTTAGTAGCGATCAACGTTTGATGGTTGATCACATTCAACAGCAAGGTTTCAAATAATTGAGCTTGCAATAATGGTCCTTCGACTGTGACAACTGGTTCGCGCGGAAAGACTGGCGTTCCTTCAGGCACTGAGTAAACCTTACATTTAAATTTAAAATCACGCAGATAATTTAAAAATTCCTGCGAAAATAATCCCAAGCCCTTTAAGTAGTCAAGATCTTCCTGTTCAAAATGGAAATTTTGCATTTCTTTCAGTGCAGTTTCAACACCGGCTAAAACGACAAAGCGTCCATTATCCGGCAATTTACGAAAGAACATGTCAAAAGACCCTCGTTGTTCCTTCATATCTTGGTAAAAACCATTTGCCATTGTATATTCATATAAATCAGTCAATAGTGCCATGTTTCCTTGCTCGATCATTGCTCGTTCCTCCTAGAACAATTAAAAGTACTTATTACTTTTAATAAAATATAAAAAAGCCTTGCTTCAAACCTATCTTGTCAAGAGTACACTTCTTATGGTTTAATTGCAACCCAAACAAGCAACTGCCTATTTCAGACAATACAAATTAGCCGGACGGCCGCGTTTTTTGGTTGTTGCGGTCCCTATTTCCTCAAACAACTTACCATGAGTTTTTTTGAAGTTAGAGTTGTCAATACGCTCTAATTTAGTTTTCAAAAATGGAGCATACACACTGCGAGCTTCTCTCAAGGTAAAATTGTCACCTAAGATCAATAAAATATTAGGCTGATAATTTAGTTTATTTTTGATCCGCTGGCAGGCCACTTTGATGATCCAATCGTGGTCAAAAGCAAGTTGACCACTGGCAGTTTTGCCGTAGTCCGTCAAATTATGATAATACTCTTCTTGAAATTCAGTCTGAGCAACACGATACTGTTCACTGCCATTGCAAAAGCAATATTTATGATTTTTGACTGTTAGAGCAAACCACTTGGCAGCTATTGCTCCATAACCAGGATCTAGTGGGGGCATTTCTGGCAAGAATGTCATATATGCCAAGGATAAGACACGTTGACCGTCACTTAAACGCTGAGGTTCAGTAAAAGTCTCCAACTGTTCAGTATGAAAAGCCGCTAATTTCAGGCCGATCTTATCGTGTACAAGACGTAAAGCTCCTTGGTCAGCACTTTCATTTTCACCTAAAAATGTTTCAGGCAACGACCACATATTTTTGGCAGGTTCTTGCGCTCGTTTAACGAGTAGCAAATTCACCTGACCTTTTTGCCGGTCAAAACTCCAGATCAGGTTAACGATATTAACCTTTGTCTCGCGATTTTCTTCTTGCATCAGCGCTCTCCTTTCAAACATTCAATTACTATTTACAACTATTATAACTGATTCAATTTCGTGATAAAACAATTGCTTTTTTACAAGGTGGAACAATGCGGTTTGAAGCTGAGCACTAACGAACTTTATCAATAAGCCGTGTTTTTTGACTTGTTGGTAAAGTTAGTTAAGCACAAGCTTCTGCAGTGTGGAACCTGACTAAAATAACAAGGTGGAACAATGCGGTTTGAAGCTGAGCATTAACGAACTTTATCAATAAGCCGTGTTTTTCGACTTGTTGGTGAAGTTAGTTAAGCACAAGCTTCTGCAGTGTGGAACCTGACTAAAATAACAAGGTGGAACAATGCGGTTTGAAGCTGAGCATTAACGAACTTTATCAATAAGCCGTGTTTTTCGACTTGTTGGTGAAGTTAGTTAAGCACAAGCTTCTGCAGTGTGGAACCTGACTAA
>OMJG01001076.1_pt1 | contig 17268 bp, 15 predicted proteins | sample 1646431 | NCBI WGS metagenome assembly OMJG01 (sample SAMN03771674, study PRJEB25209) | food metagenome | isolation source: Cotija cheese | place: Mexico:Jalisco,Michoacan | collected 2011-12-12
TTTATTTATATGACTAATTTTAGGAGGATATTATGCCAGCAATTAAGCAACCTCGTTATCGGACAATCGCTTTACGAATTGCTGAACAGATTAGTAATGGTCAATTACAAGTAGGTACAAAAATTCATGCGCGATCAACCCTAGCAACTAGTTATGGTGTGTCTTCAGAAACAGCACGCCGTGCAATTAGTATTTTAGAAGACTTAGGTATCGTTGAAACTCATCATGGCAGCGGTGCGATTATCATTTCGCGTGATAAAGCCCAAGAATTTATTAACTCTGAAAGTGATGCACAGAATCTGCAAAACTTACAGACGGATCTGGCGAAACAAATTGAAACGCAACAAGCTGGTCTGGTCACATTAACGCAATCGCTAAACGCGTTTATTGAACAAACACAGTATTACAAGAAACACAATCCATTTCGACCATATGAATTAAAGTTAATTGATGACTCACCTATGTTTGATAAGACAGTCAGTGAATTGAATTTTTGGCATCGAACTGGCACCACACTAGTTGGTATTATACATGAAAATCGCTTAACCCTATCTCCTGGACCATATGCCAAAATACAGAGAAACGATACACTCTACTTTGTTGGTGATGAATTAAGTGTACAAAATGTCTATAATCTCTTTTATGAATAACTGTTCAGTTTACCGCAAACAAAAAATTGCTGGTTAAAATCCCTAATAAGGATTTTAACCAGCAATTCTTTTTTATCCTTCAAACGCAGTGGTAAGTGGTGGTACAACTTGCTTCTTACGAGAAACAACTCCTGGTAATGAAGCGCGACCATCAACTAACTTTACGCCAAATGCTGATGCAACTTTTTCTTGATCCTCTCCCAGTACAAGAATATCTGAGTCTGAATCCAAGATATTGGTAACAACAAATACGAAAGTATCGTAGCCATCATCTGATAATTCTGCTTCAATTGCGGCAACAATTTCGTCACGGCGAGCAAAGACATCATTGACATCAACGGTGTTAACTTGACCAATACGAACAGTTTTACCAGCTAACTCAAATGACTTCGCATCGCCATCAATTAGCTCTTTTGCTGTCTTAGTTGATAAATCTGTACCAGCCTTTAGCATTTCCAAACCATAGGCTTCATAGTCATCCAAGCCTGCAATCTTTGCCAAATCTTCCAATGCTGGCTTATCTAATGGTGTCGTTGTTGGACTCTTTAGCAAAAGCGTATCAGAAATAATCGCTGAAAGCATCAACCCAGCAATTTTTGCTGGAATCTCAATGTCTGCGTTTTTGTACTCATAATAAAGTACAGTCGCCACAGAGCCAAGAGGCTTGTTAATGAACCATAATGGCGCAGCAGAAGTAAAATTAATTTTATGATGATCATATACACCGGCTACGGTCACATCAGCCAAATTTGCAACTGATTGACTTGCTTCATTATGATCAACCAAAATTACTTCGTCAGTATCAGCTTTTTCAATGATACGTGGTGCGTCTACTTTAAAATAGTTTAATGCGTACTCAGTCTCTGCGTTAGGTGTACCTAATGCAGCAGCTTCAGTCTCAACTTGATATGCTTTATTCAAAAAGTATGCTGCAGAAACAGCAGATGCAATTGTGTCTGTGTCAGGATTTTGGTGTCCAAAAACCAATGTTTTAGTCATCAGATAATTCTCCAATTCATTATTTCTTTATTATTCTAATAATACACCATTTTTAATTGCGAAACATCTAGAAAACATTAATTTTCAACTTTTGTTTCATCATATAATTTGATAGTCGTTGGCTGTCCATCTGTATCCGTATCAATAATGAAGCTGCCATTACTATAACGTTGACTTAACGCATGATCTTTCGGCGACACATCAAATCTTTTGCCTCGACTAGTATAAATTGACAATGCTGCTGGCGCTTGCTGATCAATGACGATCGTTGCAATAATCTCATGAGAGTCTTTCTTTAACTCACGCATGATTGCCACACCTTTACGAGCACGACTAGTAATCGGAATCTCACTCACTGGCATCCATTTAAAAGCTCCCCGATGGGTAATAATCGCCAACGCTTGTTTTTCTGTAGCAGTAGACATGTTAACAATATTATCACTATCCGCGAGATTCATTGCCTTTACTCCGGCTGTCCGATTACCAGAAAGTGGCACTTCAGTAACATCGTAACGTAATCCAACAGCATGCTTCGTCGTTAGAATCACTGTCCGATCACTTGCTGCACCAATTGATAGATACTCCAAACCAATGATTGATGAATCATCCGCCTTTAACTTCATATAGACTGTACTACGCTTTTTATACGTACTTCTAGGAGTTAAATCTTCAAAATTAAACTGCTTAATGTAACCATCATTGGTTGCACTCAACCAAGTTCCTTCAAGTGAATTTATATCATTCACAATCTCAACATGAATAATTTCTTCATCAGAAATAAATCCGCTAACCGACTGTGATAAATGTTCACCAGGTTCTTTCCATTTAAATTCTGGCAACTCATGTATAGGTCGGTAAATCACATGACCTTTATTTGTAAAAATAAACATGTGTTGTAAAGTATTTACACGTTCAATAAATAGCGGTTCATCATCATCACGCAGCCCATTTTCATCCCCTGAAGCCTTAAATGACCGTAATGAGGACCGTTTAACGTAACCCATTTTTGAAACGAGTACTGCAACATCCTCATCGGCTACTGTCACCGTTGAATCGTACTTTAATTCCTGAACATCTGCCTCGATTGTCGTTAATCGAGGTGAATTATATTCCTTCTTAATTGACTTCAATTCTTGGCGTAATTCTTGACGTAATACTTTTGGTTCAGACAAAATAGCATTAAAATGCATGATTCTGTCGGAAAGTTCTTCAAACTCCGCCTGCAATTGAGTCACATCTGTATTCGTTAACCGATACAATTGTAAAGTAACGATTGCTTCAGCCTGTTCTAGTGTAAAGTCATATTTATCAACCAAATTTTGTTTGGCATTTTTACGATCTTCAGAACTACGAATCGTTGCAATCACTTCATCAAGAATTGAAAGTGCTTTGATTAACCCGGTAACTATATGTTGTCGTTCTTTCGCTTTACGTAAATCATACTCAGTTCGTTTTGTAATAATTTCAACTTGATGATCTAAAAATGCTTGTAAAGCCGTCTTTAACCCAACTCGTTCTGGACGTAAATTGTGAATTGCCACCATATTAAAATTATAAGTTACCTGCAAATCAGTCTTCTTTAACAAATATGCTAAGATTCCTTGAACATTTGCATCTTTACTTAACTCAATGGCAATTGACAAACCATCACGATCAGATTCATCTCGTACTTCAACAATACCTGACACATCCTTATTCAAACGAATTTCATCAATTTTTTTAACCAAGGTTGCTTTATTTACTTCGTATGGAATTTCACTAATTTGAATCTGTGATTTACCACCCTTTAAGGCTATTATTTCAGTTTTTGATCGCACGACGATTCGTCCACGACCATTTTTATAGGCTGACTTAATACCGTCAACCCCTTGAATAATACCGCCAGTTGGGAAGTCAGGTCCTTGAACAAAGCCCATTAGATCTTCCAAGCTAGCATTAGGATGTGCTAATAAATAGATCAAAGCATCAATCACTTCACCCAAATTGTGCGGTGGAATATCTGTTGCATATCCGGCCGAAATACCCGTAGCCCCATTTACTAATAGGTTAGGAAAGTGAGCTGGTAAAACGGTTGGTTCATATTCGGTATCATCAAAGTTCAATACCATATCAACAGTTTCTTTATCCAGGTCACGTAACATTTCCCCCGCTAGCTTAGATAAACGTGCTTCTGTATAACGCATTGCTGCAGGCGGGTCATTATCAATAGAACCATTGTTTCCATGCATTTCAATTAGTGGTGCACGCAATTTCCAATCTTGCGACATTCGTACTAACGCCTCATAAATTGAAGAATCACCGTGTGGGTGGAAATTACCCATAACATTCCCAACTGACTTCGCAGATTTACGGAATTGTTTATCAAAAGTATTGCCATCCTTATTCATAGCGTACAAAATACGACGCTGTACAGGTTTTAACCCATCACGAATATCTGGTAATGCACGCTCTTGAATGATGTACTTTGAATATCGTCCAAAACGGTCACCCATTACCGATTCTAGACTTAATTCTTGAATATTTCCAGTTTCTACCATTCAGATTACTCCTTTTTGTCTTGCCAGCTTTCTATAATTGGCGCAACAAATTCTTTACTTTGTGAATCAAGTTCTTCGCCTTGAGCAGCTTCGTCAAGCAAGGTATCACCCTCTTCGACTAAGTTAAAGGCTACGTTACTTTCAATCCATTTACGACGTGGTTCTACCTTATCACCCATCAATGTTGTCACCCTTTTTTCAGCTAACATCGCATCATCAATTTTAACTCGAATTAATGTACGTTGCGTTGGGTCCATTGTTGTTGCCCAAAGTTGCTCGGCATTCATTTCTCCAAGCCCCTTAAAGCGTTGTAGTGTATAACCGCGACCAATCGTTTCTTCTGCCGTAGCTAACTGACTATCTGTCCACGCATATTCAATTTTTTGTTGTTTTCCTTTACCCTTACGTAACATATACAACGGCGGTAAGGCAATGTATACTTTACCAGCATCAATTAATGGACGCATATACTTATAAAAGAATGTTAGTAATAGCGTCTGAATATGTGCACCGTCATCATCCGCATCTGTCATGATAATGATCTTATCATAATTTGCATCAGCTACTTTAAATTCTGGGCCAACTCCAGCACCAATGGTATAAATAATCGTCGATATCTCTTCATTTTTCATGATATCTTGTAACTTGGCTTTTTCAGTATTTAACACTTTACCTCGTAAAGGTAAAATGGCTTGGAATTTACGGTTTCGTCCTTGCTTAGCAGAACCACCGGCAGAATCACCCTCAACTAGGAAAAGCTCATTTTGATTAGCATTTTTCGATTGTGCTGGGGTCAATTTTCCAGATAATAAACGCTCACTTTTACCCTTCTTTTTTCCAGATCGGGCTTCATCACGCGCCTTTCTAGCAGCCTCTCGAGCCTCTCGAGCACGAAGCGACTTTCGAATTAAACTCTGGGAAAACTCACCATTTTCCATTAGATAGAAACCAAGCTGTTCCGTAATGATATTATCAACAATTGTTCTAGCTTCCGGCGTCCCCAATTTTTCTTTTGTTTGGCCTTCAAACTGAAGAATATTCTCTGGAATTCGTAAAGAAATAACTGCAGATAATCCTTCACGAACATCTGATCCTTCAAGATTCTTATCTTTTTCTTTCAAAAGGTTTACTCGTCGGGCATATTCATTAAATGCTTTTGTCCATGCTGATCTTAACCCAGCTTCGTGGGTCCCACCATCTGGGGTACGCACATTATTCACGAAAGACATCATTGTCTCAGAGAAACCATCATTATACTGTGCTGATACTTCAACTTCGACCCCTTGTGCGATACCTTCAAAATACATGATATCGCCTAGTGTATCCTTATCTTCGTTTAGATAATCAACAAACGCCTTGATACCTTCTGGGAAATGATAAGTTTCTGTTTGTTCTTGTCCTGGTCGTTCATCAGTCAAGGTAATTTTTACATTTCTAAGTAAGAACGCAGATTCACGTAACCTTTCAGCTAACGTATTAAAATTATAAATCGTTGTTGAAAAAATCTTTGGATCTGGTTTAAAAGTAACGGTAGTACCCGAAGTTTCTTTTGTTTTACCGATTTTCTTTAGGGTACCATCAGGATGCCCGCCATTTATAAAATGTTCCTGATATTTTACCCCATCACGTACAATTGTGACAACTAAGTCACTAGATAATGCATTAACGACTGATGAGCCGACACCATGCAACCCACCGGATGTTTTATAACCACCCTGACCAAATTTTCCACCAGCGTGTAAAACTGTCAAAATAACTTCTGGTGTTGGTTTACCAGACGAATGCATCCCCACAGGCATACCACGGCCATGATCTACCACTGTAATGGCATTGTTTTCATGAATGGTTACATTGATTTCATCACCATATCCGGCCAATGCCTCATCAACAGCATTATCAAAGATCTCATACACTAAGTGATGAAGGCCTTTACCATCTGTCGAACCAATATACATTCCCGGTCGTTTACGAACTGCTTCGAGCCCTTCTAAAACTGTAATGGAATCATCCGAATAATCATTTTTCTTTGTCATGGACGTTTCCCTTTCATATAATTTAACGTGCGTTTTAACGCGTTTCAAATTTCATAATAGCTCAAAACTGACCTCTGACGCAATACTATTAAAAAAATTTAAAGTCTCAAACTTTAGAAACATGCTAGAATAGATAACGTTCTTTAATAAAATAGAACCATGCAATTATTAAAATACATTTAAGGAGATATCGTCGTGACGATTTTTCATTTTATTATTAGTTTTGTGTTGGCTTACTTATTTGGATCAATTCCATCAGGATATTGGATTGGAAAAATTTTTTACAAAAAGAATATATTGGAGTTGGGATCTGGAAATATCGGCACAACGAATACTTTTAGAACACTTGGCACAATTCCTGGTGTAGTGGTCTTGATTTTAGATTTATGTAAAGGAATCTTAGGTGCTTCAATGGCAACTATCTGGGGATCAGCACCACATTGGATGTTTATGGTGGTCGGATTAGGTGCCATTTTGGGACATACATTCTCTATATGGATTGGATTTAAGGGTGGCAAGGCCGTTGCTACTTCTGTTGGGGTGTTATTACTCTATAGTCCAGTTATGTTCCTCGCCGCTGTGATTGCCTTTATAACAGCAATATTGCTCACTAGTATGGTCTCTGTTGGCTCAATGCTTGGTTTTACAGTCGTTACCCTACTATCAGCATTCTGGCTTCACGATTGGTTTTTAGCAACTATAGCGCTTGTATTAACCGTATTTGTATTCTACCGACACCGTAGCAATGTTAAACGAATTTTAAATGGTACAGAATCAAAAGTACCCTTTGGACTCATCTATTGGTTATCAAAAAAATCATAACACTCATAAAAAACTCTCTCAAAGCTAGTTAATTAAAATACACATTTTAATGTGTTTTCATTCTAGCCTTTGAGAGAGCTTTTTTATTTAATAATTTTAGAAAAATGATAGTGAGTATGACCCCGTAAATGTTTGTGCAGGCGCCAAACTATTGATTGCATATTTATGATTTATTAGTCCATCAGCGTCAACAGTGTCCGCAATTCCCCACCATGGTTCCAAGCAAACAAAAGGTGCATCCTTACCATATGGCGTCCAAATACCCAAATACTTGGCATCCTGGACATGCATCGTTATCCCATGTGACTCTCGTAATTTAGCCAATATAATGGATACAGGATTACCATCTAGTCGTAAAATAATGGCATCATCTTTGTAATCATCATATCGTAAACGAAGTGGAATATCTGAATTAAACGTGGTATCTAAATTATTGTCTAAATAAGGACCCACAAGCTTTGAGCGCGCATATTTACGTTTTGGATCGACATTGACATAATAATCTGTAAACTTATCACCTGCTTCAAGTGGTACACGGAAACCTGGGTGACCACCTACTGAAAAGTAAATATCATGAGTATCAGTATTCGTAACAACATAAGTAATTCCCAGCATATCTTGATCAGTTAATCTAAAAATGATATCAAACTGAAAATGAAATGGATAAATTGACTGAGTTTCTTCTGTATCTACTAAACGAAGTCTAGCCATTGTACTGGTTTTTTCCACTAAATCGAATTCATTATCACGGGCAAAACCATGTTGTGTCATAAAGTACGTCTTATCTCGATATTTATAGCGGTCTCCTTTAAGACGACCAACAATCGGAAATAGATTTGGTGCATGTCGACCCCAAAAATTAGGATCCGCTGTCCACATATATTCCATACCAGAGTCCCGTCGCTTAACACTTGTAAGTTCTGCACCCATTTCTGATATTTTTACAATTATATTTTCATTTTCAAGTTTGACTGACATAACCCCTCCAAAATAACTAGGTAATACCATAATGATACCAAATAAAATTGGTCTTTACCAATTTATTATCTGCTTACTCTGAAGCCCTGGGAAAAAAGTTACGATAACTCTTTTGTAAAGCATCTGTCGTCACATGCGTATATATTTGTGTTGTACTTAGACTACTATGTCCTAATAATTGTTGAACAGTTCTCAAATCAGCTTGGTTATTTAAAAGGTCAGTTGCAAAAGTGTGCCTAAACATATGCGCAGTTACTTCTTGTGTCAGTCCTGCCTTTTTCCCAATTTGCTTTAAAATATATTCGATACCTGCCGTAGTAACTGGTGCACCGCGTTGGTTCAAAAATAATTTATTGGACGTATCAGCTTGCTTACTTGCTAATACAGGGCGCCCCGTTTTCAAATATTTTGCTAACGCATCGGCCGCATAACGACCAAAAGGCACAATTCGTGTTTTATTTCCTTTTCCAGTAATGGTTACAACACGTGCATGACTATCAACATTCTGTAAAGTCATATTTGCGATCTCTGATACTCGTGCCCCTGTACCATAAAGCATTTCTAACAATAAATGATTCCTAAGTCCTAGTGCGGATTGATCTGTCATCACCACATCAAACATTTTCGTTAATTCTTTTTGATAAAAATAGCGTGGTAAATGTTGTCCTGGCTTTTTTAAAACAATACCAACAAAAGGGTTTTCAGCCACCATTTCATTGTTAATTAAAAATCGATAAAAACTACGCAAAGAGCTAACTTTTCGAGCAATTGTCCTTGAGCCATCACCTTTTTCGTAAAGTTCAGATAAAAATACACGTACATCAAATGACGTAATATTTGATAAAACGATACTTTTAGTAGCTTGTGTTCCTGACAAAAATGTCAAAAATTCGGCAATATCGCCCTCATAAGCTTTTTGTGTTTCAAGTGAATATTGTCTCTCAATACGTAAATAATCTAAAAAAAGTTGCTTTGCACGCTCAGCTTCATTTACAGTCATAACTTCAACCCCTCACTAAATATGAATGCTATTTCGAAGTTTTTGATGTCTCTACTGAATTTTCTTTATCATCGGTTTCATCTTTAGGTGTTGTACCATCTGGTAACGTTTTTTCCGTTGGCTTGTCCCATGAGACAAAGTCACATTCAGGATAACGTGAGCATCCATAAAACTTGCGACCACGTTTTGTCTTTCGCTCAACGATTTGCCCCATCTTACACTTAGGACAAAGTAGCCCGATCTCTTCAACAATTGTTTTAGTATTGCGACAATCCGGGAAGCGAGAGCAAGCATAAAACTTACCATATCTACCTAATTTCTTAAGCATTGGTGCACCACAAATATCACAATCAAAACCTGCCAGCTCATCCTTTAGGACAATCTTTTCCATCTCTTTTTCAGCTGTCTCTAATTCTTTTGAGAAAGGTGTAAAGAAATCGTCAACTACTTTCACCCAATATTTTTGACCAGCTTCCACATTATCTAAGTCTGTCTCAACTTGAGCCGTAAATTTAATGTTGGTCACATCTGGGAAAAACTCTTGAACAGTATTTTGAACCAGTTCTCCCAGTTCAGTTGGCACAAATTTTTTGGTGTCTAACCGAACATAGGCTCGACGTTGAATCGTTTCTATCGTTGCCGCATATGTAGATGGGCGTCCAACACCATTCTCTTCCAACGCTCTCACCAAGGTTGCTTCAGTATATCGGGCTGGTGGCTGCGTAAAGTGCTGCTCAGGTGACATTGACACCATATCCACAGCATCGCCAGTTGCCAAGCTAGGTAATTTATTATCTTTATTTTTTGCAGCTGGGTATGCCTTTGTAAATCCAGCAAACTTAGTCTGTGAACCATTAGCACGGAAAGTCACACCATTTTGTTCAATGGTTACTGCCATCGTAGCTAAAATTTCTGGTGTCATTTGACTGGCAACAAATCGTGACCAAATCAACTGATATAACTTAAATTGATCATTCGTTAATTTATCTTTTACAGATGATGGCGTACGGAAAACTGATGTTGGTCGAATAGCCTCATGCGCATCTTGCGCACCTTCTTGTTGCTTTCCCTCGACTGGCTTAGTAGCCGCATACTCTGAACCATACTCATCATTAATAAATGATGCTGCTTCTGTTTTGGCAGTATCGGATAATCGAACCGAATCAGTACGCATATAAGTAATTAACCCAACCGTGCCATTTTTACCACCCAAATTAATTCCTTCATACAGCTGTTGGGCTGCCATCATGGTTTTACGAGTTTTAAAATTCAACTGCGTATTAGCTGCTTGTTGCATTGTTGAAGTGGTAAAAGGTGGTTGTGGATTGCGCTTGCGATCCTTCATAACAACATTAGTAATATTAAATGGTGCTGTTCGATCCAGCTTTTTCAAGACCTCTTGAACAGCATCATTATCTGGTAAAGCTGCCTTTTTACCATCAAGGCCATAAAACACAGCCTTAAATTTTGTACGATCCTTTTTGAACATTGTATCCAATGACCAATATTCATCTGGTTGGAATGTCTGAATTTCTTGCTCACGTTTAATAACAAGCCCTAAAGCTATTGATTGTACACGACCTGCAGATAATCCTTTTTTAACTTTCTTCCATAGAATAGGTGATAATGAATACCCAACCAAACGATCTAAGATACGTCGAGCTTGTTGTGCATCAACAAGATCCATATTAATTTTTCTAGGATGTTTAAAGGCGTCTTTCACTGCATCTTTGGTGATTTCATTAAATACCACCCGGTTATCGCTTGCATCTACATCAAGATCTAGAATATGTGATAAATGCCAAGCAATCGCTTCCCCTTCTCGATCCGGATCGGATGCCAGGTAGACATGTTTAGAAGCCTTTGCTTCTTTCTTTAAAGATTTAATAATATCGCCCTTACCGCGTATATTAATGTACTTTGGTTGGTAATCGTTTTCGATATCCACACCCATAGTTGACTTAGGTAAATCACGAATATGACCAATACTTGCGACTACTTTATAGTTTCGTCCCAGATATTTTTCAATTGTTTTTGCTTTTGATGGTGATTCAACAATCACTAAATTCTTTTTTTGCTTTGCCTTTGTCTTCGCTCGAGATTTAGTTTTTGTCGTCGTTGATTTCACCGCACGCGCCTTTTTTTCTTTAACAGCAGTCTGTGAAGCCATTTGCGTGCACCTCTTTTCTTGTAGTTTAATTTATTATTTTCATTAGTCTAAGTTCCTAACAATATTGTACTATACACTATACAACGAAACTTTGCCAAATACTCATTGTATGATACATACAAAAATCAGTAAAAATTTGCAAATTCTAAAACGATTTGATCAACCGATAAAACCGGTGTCGCACCAGCTAAAATCAGTTCGTTTGTTCCGACAGAATATTGTCCATCAATCCGTCCAGGTAATGCCATAACTGTGCGATTCTGTTCTAACGCTAACATAGCTGTAATAAGTGATCCAGACCTTTTTTTAGCCTCAATGACCAAACAAACCTGACATAAACCCGAAATAATTCGATTCCTTTCTGGAAAATGATGTCTTTTTGGTCCTTGCCACGGTAAATATTCAGATAATAATAACCCTAACTGACTAATCGTATTTTGAAGATCTTCACAATGTTTTGGATAGGCATAATCAAATCCCGTACCTATAATTGCAATTGTTTGACCATTCGCTTTGAGGGTTTCACGATGCGTCAACTCATCAATCCCTGCTGCCAGCCCCGAAACTGTGGTTAGTCCTGCCGCAGTTAAACCTGGTATCCATGATTTTAAAACACTTATACCATATGCTGTGGCTTGCCTAGATCCTACAATAGCAACTAATGGTTGTACCAATAATGATAAATCGCCTTTATAGAATAAACAAATAGGTGCATCAATACATTCAGATAACGTTATTGGATACGCCGCATCACAAATTGCAATATACGTCTGGTCTTGCAATTTATGCCACTCGACCTGCCAATTCATTTCTTTAAACCAGTAAGTTGCCTCATTTCGCTGTGATTGCCGCATTTTACTAATAGTTAATATCTGTTGCCAAGATAATTTTGATAATTTATTTTCTTTTAAGTAGATCCAAATGCGGTAACGTCCTTTTATGCTTAATCCTGGAATCATTAATAACCATAATAAAAAATCACGTTGTGCCATTATACGTCTCCTTTATAAAAAGGACACTTGGCAACGTGATTTGTTCATTAATTCAAAAATTTTTTGACTGGCGCAAATGATTTGCGGTGAATTGGTGTAATACCTAATGTATTTAATCCCGCTAAATGTTCAGCAGTACCATACCCTGCATTGTGCTCAAATCCATAACCTGGAAATTGCTGTGCAAAATCTTTCATTAAATTATCTCGATAATTTTTAGCCAAAATTGATGCAGCGCCAATCGAGATACTTCGATCATCACCTTTAATTAATTTTTCTTGTGGGATTTCTAAATCAACTGTCATCGCATCGATAAGTAACCCATCAATTGGAACACTCAAGGCTTCTACAGATTGACGCATAGCCACTCTAGAAGCTTCATAAATATTTAATCGATCAATATCTTTTGCATCTACCACCCCAAATGCAAAATCCACAACTTTTTCACGTATTTCTGTATCAATGGATTGGCGTGTTTTTTCAGAAAGTTGTTTAGAGTCATGAACGATTGTCATATCAAAACTATCATCAATGACAACAGCTGCCGCAACAACTGGGCCTGCCAGTGGACCTCTCCCAACTTCATCGATACCAGCTACAACTTTCCCCTGTTGCCATGCTTTTCTTTCAAAATTTAATCGCTTATTAAACGCTCTTTGTTGGAATAAAATTTTTTCTTGTTTTTTTTCATATTGACGCAACAACTTTTGTACACCAATACGCTCATCAGCTTGCCATCGGGCAATATCTTCAGAAGATGGTTGCTGAAATAATAACCGTTTAATTTCAATAATTGTCTCTGTTTTAGTCATCCACTACCTCACCAATATGATCACTTGGTAATTCTAATGTATATCGCCCTAACTTACCACGTCTTAAGTCAATCAATAATCTTTCAGATGCTCGATCATAATCATCTTTAAATCCTAATTTTTCAGTTATCGTAAGTAAAATATCTACATCAGACTTTTCTTCCCAAATTGATGAATTTAGGTGGTAACGTGTCGTAATCGCCTCTGCGTTATAGTCCCTAAAGAATTTTAATGCCGCCAAAGCAATATCATCCAAATTAATTAACTGATCTTTTATTGCACCAGTCATGGCTAGATGTTGGCCAACCCGTTGATCAACAAATTTTGGCCATAAAACACCTGGTGTATCCAGCAGTTCAAGATTGGTTGGTGTCTTTAACCATTGTAGTTTTTTAGTGACACCAGGGCGATCACCAGTTATTGCAACATTTTTGGTCACCAAATGATTCAGTAACGTTGATTTACCAACATTTGGAATTCCTGCTACTAATGCACGGATTGCTTTATCTTGAACACCCTTTTCTTCCAAATTTTGCCACTTATCTGCCAGTACAACGCGTGCTGCTTTCGTAATAACTTGAGGTGTTTTATGTCCTCGCGTATCCAAAGATACAACTGTTAATCCCTGTGATTCAAAATAACTCCGCCAAATACTTGTCCGTTCAGGATCTGCCAAATCCGTTTTTGTCATGATTAATAATCGAGGTTTATCTCCAAGTACATCATCTAACTCTGGATTACGAGATGACAATGGGATACGTGCATCAACTAATTCAAAAACAATATCCACATGCTTTAAATTCTCACGCATAAGGCGAAAGGCTTTGGCCATATGTCCTGGAAACCATTGTATAATTTGAGACATGTTATTCTCCTTTAAATTCTTTTATTCTTCTGACGCTTTATATTCTGACCAGGCTTGATCAAATATTGACATATTGTATAAATAAGTGGCATTTTCTTCCAAATATCTTGAAATTAAGTCAAAGTCATCAGATTGTTTTGGAAACTGTGTATCATAAAAAGCTGCATTGGCAAAATTTTCAACTTCATCACTCGTCACTGGATTACGCTGAGTCATTAGCCATTGGAAAAATGGGCGTCTCATTTGTCTGAAAATCCTCCTCTGAACACAAACTTATCCTTTTCGGGATTAATTTGAACTGCCTTCACATGGACACCTTGTACCTTTGGTGCCCTACCTAAATCAATTAACAACGTTTTTTTCTGTGCATCCAATGTCAACCAATTAGGTAGATCGACTTTTTTACCAAAATAGTCCATCACATATTTCACAGGCAAAGGTAATTGTCCCACAGCAACTGAATCTGCATGAAGTAATATCCCACCATGCTTTGTAACTTCTGGTGTCATTCTCATACCGAAATCAACAGATTGACCAAAAAGCTTATATGTGCCGTACAACATCATACCTTTTTTTTGCATTTCAAAGCGAAATTGATGACGTAAAGATGGATCAGCATTAATGTATTTTTCAACAAGAGCATTCAACTCCTTGCGACTAACACTAACCTCAAACGATGCCTGACCAATTTCTGGTCGTGAATCCGTTACATGTTGATGGCTCTGTGGCAGGAATAACAGAACTGTACTTAAAATAACTAATACAAGTATCGTTCCTAATATTCCTTTTAAAAAACCTCTTTTTTGTGATTGACGAATAATCTCATCTATATTTGACCGTACATTGTCTTGTTTCATCTTATTTTTTCAACCATTCTTGTTCACTTAATGACATTTTTTTTACCAATAAAGCACTCATCTTATCATAACCTAAATTATTTGGATGGTAGTGATCCTGCGTTGTTATATATTGATTTAGTTCTTCATTTTTTCCCGAAGTTAGTGTTTCCGTTACCATCTTATTATTTAATGATCCGCGATTAGCAGCTTCAGATTTCTTTTGTAATTTTTCACGTGATGCTTTGGTTTTATATTGACCAAACGTTAATGTTCTAAATGTAGATACATAATATACACGATCATCTACAGATGCTAAATTTGCATTTATATCATTATATATTTTTACATCATCGTTTAAATCATTCCGGTTAGCTAAATAAACATACAGTGGATTATAATTACCAAATAGATAAATAGGCGCTTGTTTATTTTGTTTCTTTAGATAATTAATCAACCTCGTTAAATTTTCAGTATAATCTGGCATTGCTTTTTCAACTTGCCTTGTAACAGCAGATTCAGACCTAGCTAATACTGCCTTAAATAAGGTTTGTTGCAAATCATTGCCACCAACTGTCAGAGTGATAACATCTGCATTTTTTATATCTTTTTTAGCCTGGGCATTTACTTTAATACGCGCTAAAATTTGATCAGAACGATCGCCAGCTTTTCCATAATTTGATGTATCAACTTTCACATTGTATTTTTTTGAAATTTGCTTTGCCGTTCGCTTGGTGTACCCCTGTTGTTTTGTTGTATCACCAACTCCTTCAGTTAGTGAATCGCCAACTGCAACAAAGTTAATGCTATCTTTACTATCTGCATGTACTGTTGTGACCCCGATTAGGAAAAAAGCCAATAAACTGGTCAATAATAAATACATCTTTCTTGGCATAACAGGTGGCTCCTTTCTATCGTTCATTAACAATAACCTAATTAATAATTTTACCATATTTTATGGCAACACGAAAAAAGCGAGATTAACACATCTCGCTAGTTCACATTAATATTACTTATTAATTTAACTGATAACTAAACCCAATTGCGCCATCACCAGTGTGTGTCGCAACAATCGGCGTAGTCTGTTGCAATACCACTTCTACCCCTGGGAAAAGCGTTCGTAATTGTTCGCCTAATGTTTCTCTTTCATCTGGAATACCGGCAGTTGAAATTCCAATTGCATGTACACCCTTTGGTGCTGCTTGAAGTACTTCTATAATTTTTTGTATATAGGCTTTAGTTGATTTGGCACCACGACCCTTAGTCTCAACATTAATATTTCCCTCAACAACATGTGCACCGATACGAATATTTAACATACCTGCTAACAAACCTGCTGTTTTTGACAAACGACCACCGGCAACAAGATTGTCAAGTTTTGAGACAGTCAAATACTGTTCCGTTTTTTCTTTTACTGATTTAATTTCGGCCAATACTTCATCTCGCGATGCACCATTAGCGGCCTTTTCAGCTGCTGCTAAAACAACCATACCAAGTGAACGATCAATTAAACCAGAATCTATAACCGTTATATCTCCATCAACCATCATTGCAGCTTGACGTGCTGCATCTACAGAACCAGATAGCCCTTTTGTTAAGTGAATTGAAATAACAGATGAGCCATCAGCAACTAATGGTTCGTAAATTTCTGTAAAAACACCTAATGCTGGTTGAGAAGTTTGTGGCAAACTTTTAGATGCAGCCATTTTGTCCATAAATTCAACTGGTGATATGGTAATACCATCTTGATAGGTTACACCATCAACCGTAATTGTTAGTGGAATAATTTTTATATCATATTTTTCAATCTCATGTGGTAATAACATTGCTGTTGAATCAGTAACAATTTTTACTTGGGCCATAATATTTAATTCCCCGTTTTCTTGTAATTCATTATGCTTAATTATCTCATTTTTTTTAGAATTTTTCAATTATCTGATATATAAAAACCGATAATCTGGTTTTTATAACTAAATGACGTTCCTACTACAAAAAAAGGGCTCTATACTTTCTAGCGTGAAACTAAAAATTTCACGCTTTTTATTTCGCCTTTTTCACAAATATAAAAAGACACCAATAATATACGGCGTAAAATGTAATCGACGAAAAAAACAGATACGAGGTATTTATTGATGTCCATTAATGATTCTATCCTACATTCAGTTGGTTTAACAGACAAAAACATTAAATTTTTAATTTCTGATAACGGTGATTTTAATGAATTAATGACCATAGGTCATGATCAACACCAAGTCTTACGCTATCGCGCAACGTTAACGACAGTTCCAGAGCATTGTCCGCAATGTGGTTTCTTATTGTCGGGACATTTTTATCTGTCTGGTACCGATACTGCATCATACAAATTACCCACAGCAAACGGTTATCAACAAATCTTATTGTTAACCAAGCAACGTTATCAATGTCTACGTTGTAAAAACACATTTATAGCACAATCAAAAGATTTTATGTCCAATTCGACTATCTCACGGCCATTGTTACATCAAATTATTGATTTAGCGAAACGTGATATTTCCGAAAAAGATATTGCTTACATTTTGCATATATCACACAGCA
>OMJG01001077.1_pt1 | contig 17268 bp, 15 predicted proteins | sample 1646431 | NCBI WGS metagenome assembly OMJG01 (sample SAMN03771674, study PRJEB25209) | food metagenome | isolation source: Cotija cheese | place: Mexico:Jalisco,Michoacan | collected 2011-12-12
TTTTGCCGTTTTTTGAGCTAATACCGAGGGTCAGCTGATTGAACACCGTTTATCAGAGGTTGTGAATTCAGCGTTTTGGCCTTAGTATTAGGGAGATCGTGTCCTTACTATCTAACTCTGAGTCACAAGGAACAATGGGGACTGTGACAAAAGTCTTGTCACAGTCCCTTATTCCGAACAAACGGTCTTCCAGAAGTAGCTTCTACGGAAATAAGCCGAAATTTCACAAAAAAGCCATCCGAAAGTCAGACGGACAAGTCTGCTTTTCAGATGGCGCTACAACTACTCTGCTTATTCTTTTAGCTATCCATTCAATTATTTTTCTCTCACTTGTTCTAGCTCTTCTTTGGTCATGGGTCGATATTGCCCTTTATTCAAATCTTTAGGCAGCCAAAATTTTCCCATACGGATTCTTTTTAAATATAAGACTTCTTTTCCTACTGCTTTGACCATTCGCTTAACTTGGTGAAACTTTCCTTCATGCAAAATCAGACGGATAATTGAAGTTTCTGTCTCTTGATCTACTTGATCAATTTGGAGCTTTGCCGGCAATGTCTGCTCATCGCCATCAATAATCAGTCCTTCTGCAAATAAACGGATATCTTCTTCTGTCATTATACCGCTAACCTCAGCTAGATATTCTTTCTCCACATGTTTTTTAGGTGATAGTAACTGATGGGCAAACACCCCGTCATTCGTTAAAATCAAGAGGCCCTCTGTGTCTTTATCTAATCGGCCGACTGGAAAAAGATCTTCCCGATAATCCTGGTCTTCCAATAAATCGATTACGGTTTGATCATGATTATCCTGAGTAGCAGAAATGACTCCTGCAGGTTTATGCAAAATGTAGTAAAAATCTTTTTGATACGTAATGATTTCTCCTAAATAAGTAACCGCATCTTCGAATTCATTTACTTGCGCTTTATCGCTTTTCACCACTTGTCCATTGACTTCGATCGTTCCTTTTTTGATCAATCCTTTGACTTCTTTGCGGCTGCCAAGTCCCATATCTGCTAAAAACTTATCTAAACGCATGCGTTTCCCCCATTTCAAAAGAGCATCAATCTAGCTCTTCTGATTCACTTATTTTATTTTTAATTTATGTCGTAAACGCGCTATTCCTGGTCCTAGTAGTCTTTCTGCCAAGCGGATTTTCAAAGCTAAATAACCATACACTAAAGCCCCTATACCTGCTACTACAAGAATCAACAATAGAGACTGGAATTTGCTATCTTCGTTTAAAAAAGCACCAAAAATCATCTTTGTGATCCACGAAGCCAAAAGCATAATCAAGGTAAGAATAAAGATCAGCAATGTCCTGCGCCAGACAAAACTTGGTTTAAAGCGGGCTACTTCATGGATTCTCTTTAAGATCAAGGTACAAGACACAGCAAATCCGATCATTGTCGCCAATAAAGGGCCGTATACTTCAAATAAACGAATGGCTGGGTATTGAAGAAGGAGTTTCACTAGAAACCCAATAACCAAATAATTAATTGCCGCCTTGTTTTCAAACATTCCTTGCAGCATGTTGGAAACTAGCATATATAGTCCTAGGAAGAGTCCTACAAAACTTGCTTGGATCAGTACATTACTTCCTAGAGAATCCGGTGTATAAAATAATGTATTTAGCGGATAGGCAAGTAACATAACACCAAATGTCGCCGGAAACATAAAAAATGAAAACAACTGTAAATTTCCGCTTGTCAATTTTGCCAGACCTACTCGATCTTTCAACGTAACAGCTTCTGTAATCAACGGTAACCCAGTAGACGCGATCGATGTTGCCAATGCGATAACTACCATCGTCAACTTATCTGGATTGGCACTAAAAATCGAAAAAAGATCCAGTAACTGTGCATTGGAATACTCGGTGGATGCAGACATGATCTTCATAAAAGTGAACTGATCGACTAATTTGAAGATCGTTACCCCTGAACCCACAATAATAAACGGAATCGCTTCTTTAACGGTATCTAACAACAATTCCTTCGTTGCAATATTTACTTTGTTTTCGCTGTAGTGAATAAACGCCGATGTATACGCTTGATGTTTCTTCAAAAAATACAAAAGGACAAGAATACTTGCTAGCATACCGATAAATGCCGCGAAAGTTGATTGCGTGACCGCCGTCACATAGTCACCATCCATGACTTTCATGATGATGAATGTAGCCAATAGCATATAAAAAATACGTGCCACCTGTTCTACAATCTGCGACAGCGCATAAGGCATCATCTCTTGATTGCCTTGAAAATACCCTCGTATCACACTCATAAAAGGAAAAACCAATACAGCGATACTCAAAGAACGCATCGTTGGAATCAGTTCTTCTCCGCCACCAGAAGCATGAGCTAGCCAAGGAGAGGCGATGTACATGAACAAAGCAAACAATAGGCCTAACCCGCCCATCATCTGTAATGCACGGATAAATAATCGTCGTGAAGTGCCATATTCATTCAATGAATTATAGTGTGCAGTTTGTTTTGCAATCGCAGCAGGTATTCCTGCTGTAGAGATCAGTAGAAACAATGCATATATATTGTATCCCATATTGAATAATCCATTGGCAGCCTTAGCATTTTCGCCCATCCAAGCATACCAGGGAATGATATAGACAGCGCCTAGCAATCTTGAAATGATATTACTGGCGGTCATCCAAGCAGAGCCTCGTGCCATTTTTTCTTGCGGTGTTAATTGATCTAATGCTGGTTTTCTTTGATTATCCATCGGTCAGATTCCAACTTTCTACAAAACATTACTATCATTTTAATTGGTAAAACAGAAACTGGCAATCGATTTTATATAACTTTTATAAGAACAATCGTTTTTTTGAATTCGGTTTCGTTTTTTTGGTAAAGTAAAGAAATATACAGCCTTTTATGGCTAACATTTATAGGAGATATCAATGACACAAGAAATAAAAAAACTACCCGTTATATTTTTAGGTCTTTTCTTTATCACAGTTGGATTGAATTGGTTCTTGCTCCCTCACGATATAGCTTCCGCCGGAGTGGGCGCCATCGGACATTTAGTTGAAACGGCCTTTTCTATCCAACGCTCAGTTACTGTTTGGAGCATCAATCTTATGATGCTGCTTCTAGCCGCTGTCCTATTAGGAAAATCAGTATTTTTTAAGACTGTAGCGGGAAGTCTGCTTTTTCCTGTTGTTTTAGAGATTGTTCCAAAAGTGGAAATGATCTCCTCACATTTCTTTTCACTGATTTCAGGAAGTCTTTTGTTCAGTCTTGGGGTTTACACATTGTACACAGTCGGGGCCTCAAATGGCGGTATAACGATACCGCCGATTATTTTCCACAAATTTTTTCGACTTCCAATACCGCAAGGACTTTTACTTACCAATAGTCTTATCGTCTTTTTGAATTATTATGTTTTTGGATTGTTGGAGACACTATTCGTTCTCCTATCTATTACAGTCAGTTCATTGTTTATGAAAATACTCATCCGCTTGTCCCCTGTGTCAAGAAAATTTGAATAAAGCTGGATTTTGTCATAGCGGAAACAAACGATATATTAAAAAGAGTGTGCTATAATAAACCAAGAAATTGAATGAAGCGAGGGATCAATCAATGAGCTTCTCTTTAGAAGACATCCGTCATTTACTATTAAAAGAAAATCTATTAAAAGAATTTGTTTCAACAAGAGGCTGGCATCTTGATGTACCAGAAAAAGCTGAATTTCTTCAGTTAAGTTATGATTCAAGAAAAGCTGATGCTTCTACTTTGTTTTTCTGTAAAGGAATGAATTTCAAAGAAGAATATTTGGATTCAGCAATCGAACAGGGTATTCAATATTATGTATCAGAACAACCATACGAAAATTCAGCAGTAGGAATCATCGTAACGGATATCCGTAAAGCAATGGCGCTTCTTGCTATGGCTTTTTACGACTATCCGCAAAATAAATTGAAAGTGATCGGATTCACTGGAACAAAAGGTAAAACAACTGCTGCGTACTTTACAAAAGCAATCTTGGATCACACAACAAATAAAAAAACAGCATTGCTTTCTACTATGAATACAACGTTAAATGGCAAAACATATTTCAAATCCCATTTGACAACGCCTGAGTCATTAGATTTATATCGTATGATGTCAGAAGCAGTTGAAAATGGTATGACTCATCTAGTGATGGAAGTTTCTTCACAAGCTTACAAAACACAACGCGTATACGGCTTGACTTTAGATGTCGGAATCTTCTTGAATATCTCGCCTGACCATATCAGTCCGATCGAACATCCGACATTTGATGACTATTTCTATTGCAAGCGACAATTGATCTTGAATTCAAAAACAGTTGTTTTAAATCATGAAAGTGACTATTTTGATTTACTTAGGGAAACAGCCGATCTATTCCAGATTCCAACGATCACTTATGGTCGTTTGGAAGAAAGCAATTATCAAGTGATCCGTTCAGATAAAGGTACTCACGGTTTTACTTTATCTTCTCATGAAGATCGCTTAGCTATCTGCGATACTGCTTATGATATTTTGCTGGCTGGAGGATTCAACCAAGAAAATGCAGCCAGTGCGATCATTGCCGCAGCACTAACAGGTGCCTCCAGTCAAGATGCACAAGACGGATTAAAAGAAGCTCGTGTACCAGGCCGAATGGATCAATTGATCCAATCCAATGGAGCGCATGTCTATGTGGACTATGCACATAATTATCTAAGCTTGAAAACATTGCTGGAATTTGCCAAAAATGAACATCCAGATGGCCGTGTAATTGTTGTATTAGGCAGCCCAGGAAACAAAGCAATCTCCCGTCGACATGATTTTGGAAAAGTGCTATCAGAAACAGCTGACATCGCCTTTTTGACGGCAGATGACCCAGCATTTGAAGATCCGAAAAAAATCGCGGAAGAAATCAATGAAGCAATTACTAATCCAGATTTGATCGTTCATTATGAAATGGATCGTCCTGAAGCGATTCGACGCGCTTTAGCAGAAAGCGCTCCGCAAGATTCAGTCGTTATTGCGGGAAAAGGCGTGGATCCCTATCAAAAAATCAATGGTGTAGATGAACCTTATGAAGGGGATTATGCAATCGTGAAGCGGTTGATTGAAGAATAATGGTATTTATATACTAGTGGTTTCCCATTTCTAAGAAAAAAAGGGACTGTGATTTTTTGTCACAGTTCCTTTTTTCTTAGAAATCATTTTAACTTTTCACTAGCTAATTCTGCTGCCTTTTCTCTTTCTTCATTTAATAATTTATTATCATAGAATTTGATAAATGGGAACCAGATAATGAATGCGATGATTGCACAAATGACTGCTAACACAGCCGCTTTCCAATCACCACCACTACCAACAAATGCTCCGATCCCGACTGGTGAAGGCCACGGCATCTGTGCCAGCATCGGTTTGACGATTTCCAGCCGAATGGCAAAATAAGCGAGTGTAGCAGAAGCCATCGGAGCTAAGAAAAACGGAACCGCTAAATAGGGATTGTAGACGATTGGCATCCCGAAAATGATTGGTTCATTGATGTTGAATAATCCTGGTACAAGTGAGGCTTTTCCTAACACTTTCAGCTGATCAGATTTCGCGAGGAATGCAATAAAGATGATCAATCCTAAAGTCGCACCTGATCCACCAACGGTTACATAAGAATTGTTGAATTCTCCTGCCAACGGATAATTTGCGCCTTGTGCGTTAGCTGCCATATTAGCTAATACGATCGGGGTCAAGAAAGAAGTGATGATATTCGCTCCATGGATCCCTACGATCCACAATGCATGGATCAAGAAATAAATCACCATGACACCAAGCCATGTATTCGTCAACTGCGTAACAAACCCAAATGGGATAGCAATCATTTTGAAGATATCCGTTCCTAGTGCAACTAATAATCCATTGATGATCATCACCACAAACGCAATGACAAATGTTGGGATCAGAGCAGTGAAAGAACGAGAAACTCCTGGCGGAACAACATCTGGCATTTTTATGACCCAATTTCTCTTGACACACATACAATACAATTCGACCGCAATAATCGACATAATAATAGCTGTAAAGATTCCTGAAGTTCCTAAACGTTCGACAAAAGAGCCCATCCTAATACCATTTACTACAGTTTCTGTCTCATTGATAGAAGCAATCAAGCTGATTTTACCATCAGTCATGATCAATTCAGGGATACACATAAAGAATGCAAAAACAGATAGTAATGCCCCCGTGAGCGGATTAACATTTAATTTTTGTTCATCTCGTTCAATTGACGTTAATTCATAAGCAAACACAACGGCAAAGTAAATAGATAAAATCCCCATCGTCATTGTATTGACGATCATGTACAAGTCACTAACTTTGAAAAAAGTTGCATTAAAAAATCCTTCTAAAAATGGGAACGGTAATGGCAAAATATTTAAAACCAAAAACATCGAGCCTACAATCGTGAAAGGAATAGAAGCCATCCCCGCTGCCATGACAGCCCGAACGATTTTAAGTTGCGCAATTTTCCCCATAGGTCCCATCAGGTATTTCTGCAAAAAATCAAACATTAGTTATTCTCCTTTCCTAAATATAACGTTTTTTCATATTGTTTAATACGGATATACTGTTGGTCTTGGTTGAGTGAAATTTTCTTTAAACGATACTGTATAAATACACTGGTAAAAATACCGCTTACAACAAGAATGAAAACAAATAACTGTCCTCCATTGTTATTTGCCATAAAAGGATACAAGAATGTAAATCCTGAGGTAAACAACACTGGAATCAATAATAAATTAAAGACACTCTGGAACAAAAAATACCACTTTGTCCATGGAACGTTCGTTTGGTGTTTTCGATAAAGCTTTACTTGTTCTCCTACTGCAGGCAAAATAGCTAAAATCAGAATCATCGGTAAACTACTTCCTAAACTTTTAGCTGATAGAAGCAGAATCATCCATTGCATGTTCATGAAAAAGAAAAAGGCAGTCAGGTAACGTACGATTAGATAACGATTGAAATACATGTTTTTCAAACTAAGTTGCTTTTTTTCTAATTCGATTTTCCTTTTTACTGTATCCTGCACAATGATCCTTCCTTTCTATTTATTTTTTTGATACAAATAATTCATTTCCTGTGCAACTTCCAATAATGTCATCGTCGTCATCAGATGATCTTGTGCATGGACCATGATAATTTCCATTTCTATTTTTGTCCCGCTGGCATATTCTTTCAGAAGTTGAGTTTGTGACTGATGCGCATGAAGAATCTCTTCATTTGCTTGTCGCAACTTCTCTTCTACTTCTTCAAACATCTCTTTACGCATCGAGCGAAATGCTTCATGTATCAGTGTCCGTGCATTTCCGCTATGGAAAATGATATCAAAAGAAGTCACTTGTAGTGTTTCACTGTTTATTTTTTCAGCCATCTGTTTTTCCTCCTTATTCGATCAGTTTGATAAATTTACTGCTGAAATTCTCAAAAATAGGTTCAGCTAAGATTTCCTGCTGTACTTTTAGCTGGTCAACTAACCTAACGATTGCTTTAGTCACGACCGTAATTCCTTCATTTTCGATATAAGAAGGCGAAACTAAAAAAACAAAATGAATTTCTTGATATTGATCCCACTGCATCCCAGAAGGAATCAATGCAACGGCTACCTTTGTTTCGATTCCAACTGGAACAGCGGGATGTGGGACTGCCACTGTATCACTGAATATGATTTGTCCCATATTTTCACGTTGCTGGATCTGCTTTCGCATTTCTCTTATATATCCTTCTTCTTCATTTATGCTCAGCTTTTGCAGCAAATCATGAAGAATTTCTTCCTTTTTCGGTTCGTACGTATAAGTCTTGAAAAATTTTTCAGACAACTGTTCGGTGTAAATCTGCTTTTTTTGCTGTAGAGAAAATGCTGGTATCGGTCTATCTGAGGAATGATAGGGTATAGATTCTCCAACTACCTTTCGTATTTTACGAACATCATCTTCATTCAAAAAAATACTGACATGTAAAACTGGAATTTTGAAAAACATTGTCGAAAGATCAATAGAAGAAATAATCAGGTCGATTCCTTTTAAAGTTGTTTCATTGATCTCATAATAGCCTTTTACACTTACCACTGTAATATTTTTACCGAATTCACTGACTACGCGATTCTTTAATAGTTGGGCACTGCCGTAACCCGTTGCACAGATAATCAATGCATGTAGTTTATGCGCAGCTCTTTCTTTTTCCAATGCCGCCATGAGATGCAAAGCCAAATAGGCCCATTCATCTTCATTGATGGTATAGTTTTTCAAAGCCGGCATGTTGCTGAAATGCCTTTTTACTGCGTCAAAGACTTTGGGATTTTCTTTCTTTATCTCCTCAGTCAATGGGTTCTCAATGCGAATACCTCGGCTCAATCGAATCATCATCGGTGACAAATGATCGAGTAGTCCATTGAAAAGCTGGAGATCCTCTACTAATGAAAAATGAAATTCCTGAGACAATCTTTTCAGAACTTTCGCTAATTCCTTTGATAGTTCCTGATCATTTTGATTTTCTTTGTGATTCGACTTAGCCATGAGATGTAATGTCAAATAAGCAATTTCTTCTTCGGGAAACGATACACCTGCGATTACCTCAATACGTTGAACGATCCGCTGCGCCACTTGATACTCTACTCGCTTATAAACTTCTTGTTCGATGCCTAATTCCTTGATTTCAAACCCTTCTCGGAGCCGTTCGATCCCCAAAGCCAAGTGTAAAGTCAGATTCTGTATGATAAAATCCGAAACTTTTAACTTAGCTTCTCTTGTTTCATCGAGAATGATAATGACTAGCTCTTCAAAACTGATGTCTGGGAAAAAACGGCTTTGTCCTAAATATTCTTTCAATGAATTTCCATAATGGTTTCCAAAAAAAGTATCCATGATAAAATGCCGTCGATTTCTTTCTTCCCCTTCGATCCATGTCCCTTGACCATGCTTAGAAACGATTTTTAGTGAATATGGAATCAATCGCTCCTTGATTTCTTGCATGTCCTTTGTCAAACTGGAACGACTGATATAAAGCTCTTCTGCCAAATCATCCATAAAAAGAATGGCATCTTCCAAAAGCAATTGGTTCAATATATACTTTTGTCGATCTTCGGACTCATAAAATCCTTGAGGTTCTCTAGCATATCCAGGTACTATTTCTTGCCGACTCAAAAACAAGTCAAATGTCAGTCTTTGTAAAATATGCAGTTGGTAGCCATAACCTGGTTTAGCAATGATCTTACCTCCGTTTTTTTCTACTAACTCTTTGATCCGCTGCAAGTAATTACGGATTGTCCGATCAGATAATAACAATTCAGAAGCTAAACGTTGACTGGTGACATACTCCTTCTTGTGATCAATCAAATATCTCAACAGCAATTTTTCCTTCTGTTTCATTATCATCCACTCCTATTCCATCATATGTTCTCTTCGATCACCTCTGCTAACTTCTGGATGCCTGTAGGGATTGGGACATACGCTTGGAAAGGGATATTAACAACAGGCTTTCCAACAGATTCTCCTAATTTTTTGAATTTATCCAAAAACATCGTCGTTTGCGGGCTGATCAGAAATAAATCAAAATCACTATTCTTAATCATATTATCGCCTTCTGTAGCTGAAACTGCATCTACGAGTACCTCTTCTCCTTTTTGCTTAAAGAAATCCGTTGTCTTTGAGGCCATCATCGAGGATGACATTCCTGCCGCACAAATAATCAATGCTTTTTTCATAAATCAATCACTCCTTTTATTTTTATAAACCAAGCATATCTTGTAAGCGTTTTCTATTCAAAATATATATTTCCGTAGCATTGCGGAAAAAATGTGTATCATATCTTGAATAATAATTTCTGGCACCGTGATATACTAGTGATAGGATTTTTTCAGGAGGGGATTTAGTGAGTATCACAGTGAATATTTTGTATACAAGTACAAATGGACAAGCCAGAAAATTTGCAGAAGAAATGGTCGAAAGAAACATTGTCAAAGCGATTCGTGCAGAAGAAGGAAACGAGAAATATGACTATTACTTTCCACTAGAAGATCCAGAATCTCTTTTACTGATCGACCGTTGGAAAGATGAAGAAGCAATCGAAAAGCATCACAAATCCGAAATGATGGCTCAAATAAACGAACTCCGTAAAAAGTATAAATTAAAAATGAAAGTCGAACGTTTCACTGATTTACCGTAAAAAGATACACATGGAATGATAGCAATTTATCATCCATGTGTATCTTCACTTTTTCCTTATTTTTTATTCGATCTCATCTAATGATTCAAACCGTGTTTTTCTCTTATTTTTCGGATAAGTATTTCAGTCACCCCAATATACATGATTCCTAAACATGCCCCAAGGATATTCTCAAAAATGCGGATCGTTACTGCTCCTGAAACCCCGAATAAACTGGCAGTGATTGCCAAAGCACCAAAAGAATTAAAAACTGTTTTATATCTATAGGTAGAACAAACACCTAAAGCTAGACCACCTAATATACCGACCCAGTTAAAAGGAATAAATTGGCTGATACCAATAAATAAAACACATCCAATCAATGAGCCAATGATTCGGTCTACTGCTCGTTCTTTGAAACCAATCGACATCAATCCATAGCTAGATACAATAGAAGAAAATGCAAACCCTGCCCACATCAATCGCTGAAAAGGGACATACTCTCCTGCAACGATCAAAAGACTAATGCCAAATGCATAGATGAGCATCCAAATTTTTTCCTGCGAATACATGCCTTTCAAAAAAATCTCTTTAAACAAGCTTTTGTCTTTGTTCTTTTCTCGATGTTTTCTGTAAAGGAGAACTGAAAACCAACAAAAAAACAAAAATAATAAGCTACTTGTTTGTGTAAAGAAATTCTTGTTCAACGAATCTTTAGGTAACGAATAAACAATAAAGAGATATGAAAAGCCGTACAAAGAAGCATTCCCCATTTTGGGATCACTAGCGGTTGCCATTAATATGCTGCTTAGTAAAATAAAATGAATCAATATGCCCATAACTGACCATTTGATCAGCTGGACATACGGTGCTACTAATAGTGAGAACATGACGATTGCTAAACCTATGATCGAATGGGAAATCTTATAACCAAAGTCAACAAAACGAATACTCATCAACATACAGAATAAAACCACAGCGTATGGTTTATGCTTCGATTCAAATAATGTTGTAATTATAATGATAAAACAAATGGCAAACAATACGATGAATAATGATCGTAAAAACAATGAACAAATATACATGCACTTTTCTTTTTTAGAAGCTGCTTCTCGTATTTTTTGTTTTAAAATAAACGGATCTAGTTGTAGAGACTGATAAAAATCCACCTGTTGTCGTCCTTTCTTTTTACTTTTATTTTTTACAGTCATCTATGACAGGTTGTAAATACTATGGAACATCATATGGCGTTGTCATTTTCTTGTCAACTATTTTTCCTATTCATGTTTTTATAAAAAAACATATCGTTTTCTTGTATGATTAAATCACCACAAAATAAACAACTGAGAGAACGATATGCTTTATGAATGGTTCTATCAAAAAAATTCTGAGATCAATAGACAAAAATTTGATGATTACAGAGGTCTCTTACGAAACCTTACAGAAGAAAAAAACATTGATCGTTGCTGCAGTTCTCTTCCCTGCTCCATGTGTCTGTAGAAATTGTGGTTCTGCTGTGGTAGATGGAAATAGGAAATTAATGGTGGTGAAAAACAAGAAGAAGGAAACCATTGTCCACTTTGAATAATATAATCATATGCCAATGGTTATACGCCTAAAAAAGCAGCGCTATACCTGTAAAAACTGTCGAAGCCATTGGACCGCTCAAAGTTATTTTATCCGTCCAAGGCACTCGATTTCAAATCATGTCAGACATAAAATCACTTCTTTACTGACTGAAAAAGTGTCGCTATTTTTTATTTCGAAAAGTTGTTAGGTATCTTTGACAACCGTTATTCGCACATTGAAAGAGTTGAGAAGCTATTTACCAAAGTCTTCCAAAAGAATTCTGTCTTGAGTGTTGAGGGTTGTGAATTTCGTTCTCACGTTTCCGTTGAGGATAAACTGAGTTTTATTTCCACGGATGGCGAGACAGTAAAATTAATCGAGAAAATTTACCTACACAAAAAATTCCTCGATTAACAAACTATTTCCTTAGCTGCACTAATCCTAAAGAAATAGAATTCTTAGTTACAGACATGAACGCCACCTACTTTCAGCTCACCAAACATGTTCTACCAAATGCGAAATTGGTGATTGATCGATTACTTGGTTTTTCCACGCCTTTCAAGGAAGCGTAACCTTTATTCACGAGTTGGTTGAAGCTTTCCGAGACAAAAGACCCGACTTGTTTTTCTCCTTATTGACAAAGAGCCATTAAAACTAGAGAAAAAATTACAACTGATCGCTGATTATTTGTAGAAAGAAAATCAAAGTATTACCCAATAAACTTGAGTCATTAGGCAAAAAACACTGCGAAACTCAAGAATGATTTTCGCAGTGTTTTTGTATATTTTTTATTAACTAGTATTACTACAAAGGTTTATTTTTCACTTCTCAACGCAGCACAAAATTGTCTTTACTTATTTACTGGTTGGGTTCAACCTTCTCTACTCCGATACTAATATTTGTTTGTATACCCCTTCTAAAATCGGTAGTTTCCATTCAATTGATGGGACTAGTTGATTTTAAAAACTATGCTTATTCAATTTTTTATTTTAGCTCATATATTTCGTTTCTTTCTAAATTTTATACTGATGAAAACAAGTAGCACACCCAATATTGACAATATAAACTGGCTAATGATGGTTTCTCCAGTTTTTGGAAGATGCTTATTTCCACTGCTTGTTGGATTGTTTCCTCTTATATCTGAGCTATCAGCAACTTTTCTATTCTCTTTTGTTAAAAAGATCGCCACTTCTTGTTCTTTTTCGATCTTGAAAGTTACTGGTGTCGCATCCAATTCATACCCCGTTGGCGCTTGAGTTTCTACCAGCTGATATGCTCCTGGTGCTAAGCCATCTATCGCCAGTTTTCCATCTTCTCCTGTAGTTAAACCGGTTTGTAGTGTTTCTCCTTCTCAGTTCTGTAACTCAAAAACAGCTCCTTGCAGGACCTCACCGCTGCCTACAGGAAGCGGTTCACTTAAAAATTCTCCGTTTTCTGCCGTTATACCTTCTTGTATCACTTGTGAATCGCTTGATAAAATTTCAAATTTTGCTCCTGCCAGCCTTTGGCCATTCTCATCAGTTTTAATTACTTTAATACGCCCATCGATTTTCCTTGTTCTTACAGTACTCGTATTCAATCGATTGTCACTATTCACAAGCGTTGCAAAGTTTAAAATTTGATCGCCGACCGCATACGCCTCTACATTGACCTTAAAAGAGAGGGTAAAACTTGTCGGACCACCAATCGTATTATTCGCACTGAAACGAACTATTCCATTATTGACTTCGGCATCAATGAAAGAGGGAATATCTGATAGAAATGACACAAATTCCATGCCTTCTTCCAAAACATCTTCAATAACGAGTGTATTGCTTGTTCCAGAAAACATCGAGACATGCAGAGTATACGTTAGTTCATTTTCATTGAGATTGATAACATTTTTGTCCACACTTTTTCTTAAAGAGATTGCCGGAAGATTACTTTCAGGGATTCTCAAGCGGTAGTCTCGGCTCATTACCTGATTATTGTAGGTCATACTCGCTCGATTCCGAGAAAACCCATCCTCTTGTCTTCCTTCATTGAACAAGTCGACATCGGTCACTTCAAGAGCATATTCAATAAAATACGATTGACCCTCTGCTAGATTACCAAAGTCCACAACAAGTGTATTCGTTTCCTTATTAAAAGATACTTTGTCCACAAATTCCTCGGAAACATAATGAGTTCTAACGTTTGCTTCACCTGGATTCGTTACTTCTGCGATCCGAACCCCACCTGAAATAGGTTCTCTATTTCCAGTGGAACTCCATGTAGTCGGATTCGGTGCCAAAGTTGTTCCTTGCGGTAGTACATCGGTAACCACTACACCGTCTTTTCGTGATCCTTCATAATTTACCTGCAAAATAAATTTATTACTGTTGGTCACGTCTTGCCCGTCAATCAGCAGATTCCCAAGATTTCCTTGGCTGTCGATTTCTCTAGAGCCATAGTATAATTTCGAAAAAATGGGTCTTGATGAAGGAATAGGCGTAATTGAAAATTCCGTGTTTGCTGCTCGCTCAGCATAAGTAAGACTCACTTGAAAGTCATTATTTGGCTCAGTACCGCCTGATTGAAAGAAAGCAACTTCAAACGTGATACTGAATGTATACGACTGAGCGGCTTCATTTAATCCTTCATAATCAAAGGTAAATGGAAAAACAACGTCTGTGCCTTCTTGGTAAAATGCCAGTGGCTTTAAAGGTGAATCATCAGCGACCTCCACTCTAATGAACTCAATTAAGCCAATCGATGCTCTAGGAACTCGTACGACCATCTCCCCATATTTTTCAAGAATATCGCCAGCGCCTCCTTGAATGTATCCCTTTAACGTTTGTGTATGCCTGCTCGGCAAAGTGGGGCGCTCAGCAGAGATGCCGATGTCATAATTCAAGAGCTCCTCTTGTCTTTCAATCTGAGATTCCTGCGTTATAGATGGCTCAGATGATCTCGCTTCATTAAAAGATTCACTTAAGCTTTCTTCTGGTACATTAAAAGACTCACTTGTGCTTTCTTCTGGTACACTGATTTCTATTGAGACCGTATTTGATTGAATATCACCGCTTCTTGCGGTCAATTCGTATTTACCTGAATGCTGGGAAGAATAAGTAATCAGACGTTCGTAATCATTGAGTTGCTTCACTTCCCCTTCAATCAAATCCTCACTCTTATCAATGACCAATGCATTTAGCAGGTCTGGTGTTCCTCTGACTCGCAACTGGAACTGCTCACCCAAAGCAGCCTCCTCTTGATCAACTTCGATCGTCAGCGAACGCTCTGGCTGTTCTGCTAAAGACTCAGCTAGAACCGTTATGTTCCCAAATTGATTGATCACAATAAGCATAACTAGAAACATACTTAACAGTTTATGAAATTTGTTCCTCACTATTACTCCCCCTTATAATTTTGACTAAACAACAAGGTACCCGATAATTTTCTAAAAAGATTCCCCAACTCAAAATGGCTGCGTTACCTCCCTCGTATTTTCGGTTCAACTCAAGCGTTGCAATGTAAGCTGTAAACAAAGCTAATGATTGCCGATTGTCTTCTGTTGATTGATTCGATAGCTTTGTATGACTTTTAGTTGTCCGTGTGGCTTAACCATAATTATGATTTCACGATTCCTCCTGCCAGTGCCTTGCACAAGCTGGAGCGTAACCCTAATAGTTATTTTGTTAATGTACTTATATACTTTTATACTTTTCCATTAGAAACAATCACTAAATCGTTGATACCAAGGTCAGACTCTAGAATTTCATCAGTGAGTCCCTGTATTGGTTAACCTTCATCAATCCCAAAAAAATATATCAATGCTTAGCATCAAAATGAATATATAGTTTAGAATACTTGGGATTCATCGATAACTGATCGCTTATTTGGCCATATTATTTGGCACTTGGTTCAACTAAACGCATTTAGGATGTTCCTTCATTCTCGTCATGGATGTTCTCAAACCGTCATTACTAATAAACTGTCCACCGAATCGATGGTTCATTTCTTGCATTTTCCACGTCCACTTACTCTTTTTGTCTTTATTTGGGCGTAGTTTTACTTTCTTAACTTGTATCGTCTTCCATCAACTCCTTAATCATCTTCTTAGCTTTATTGGCTCGGTTTCCTTGTAAAAGGTATCTACAAATAGTGACAATCTGTATTAAATCTTCATCATTTTCTGTAATGTCAATAATTTCTATATTCTGTACCATATATTGCAAAGGGTTTCACTAAGTTCATAACCGAAGCGAATTAAACAACTTTTGTATAGAATAACTACCTTTTCTATTTTTCCATTGGTAATTCTATCTATTAATTGGTTTAATCCTTTTGTTGTAGTTGATTCCACTACCAAGATGATTCTCTCGAATTTTAAAGCTTGAAGATGTATTGCTATTTTTGCTAACTGGCGTATTTGCAACTATTTTTCCCTTCTATTCTTCCTTCATTGATTCCCCTCTAAAATTACTATCCATAAAAAATTGCATAAATGATAATAGTATTTATATTAGTCATACTGCTTTTTAACACAGCAAATTCCAGAAAAACATTCGTTACATATTTGTGAATTTTTCCAAAAAAATAACATTTTTATAAAACGATGAAAAATAAATCACTACCAGTCAACTTCTATAACATTACCAAATAACAAACTAACTATCCATAAATAACGTGTTTTATTTTTTAAAATTTCTATAAAAAAATAATCATTCTTAAAAAGAATATCAAAAAATAACAATAACATTTGTGATTTTTCTTGTCTGAAGAATGTTAGAAGAAAAATCTCTAAATACTTATAATTATTTTATAAGCAAAAAAAATGCTATCGGTAGTATCACCGATAGCTGAGGAAAGTCACAGTAGAGACTATTTGATTAAAAAATATGTTTATTCAATCCATCTATTTATTTTTGCCTTATTAACATATTGTAATAATGTAAGCAACAATGTATTTTAAGTGTAATGCTTTTATGCACCTATTTAATTTATCATTCTCATCTGATACAATCTCACTCATAACAATATGAATTTTTCTTCTCATTAGTCTCAGTTCACCATGAATTATACATAACACCCAATACAATTATTTTTCCATACTTTTTTAAGAGGTCAATTACATCGTATATATCGCTAAAAATTGCAACCGTTCCATTTTTAAAGACATATTTCCTCTAAAAAACTAAAATTCTATCTATCCACGACTAATAATCCCCCACATTAAACCCGTAATCGAACCAGAAAATTTTTCTTTATAACTAAAACAACCATCATTTCCGAGTTATCTTAAACACATATTTCCTATTTTTTCATTTCTATCCATGCATGATAATATTCAGTTCTGATATTGTTTTCATCCGTATTCGTCAATAGATACTGGCCGATCACTTCTCCTGTTTTCCATCCTTTTTCATACATTCTTTCTCTGATTTCTAAAATATTATTACGTTCCGCATGGTTCATCTCGGATTTCAATAAGAATCGACGATAAACAGCCGTATCTTTTTTCTCCCAAATCACGTCTTGAGTAAATAAATGTACTTCACTAGGGTCGATAAAAAATCCA
>OMJG01001080.1_pt1 | contig 17217 bp, 18 predicted proteins | sample 1646431 | NCBI WGS metagenome assembly OMJG01 (sample SAMN03771674, study PRJEB25209) | food metagenome | isolation source: Cotija cheese | place: Mexico:Jalisco,Michoacan | collected 2011-12-12
CGTACGCACGGTGGTGTGAGAGGTCGGGGGTTAGTCGCCCCCTCCTACTCGATTGGTAAGTGAAAGTACAGATGAAGAAGGACAGTCTGACACTTATAATTATACTAGAGACGGCGGTTTTACTATTGACAATAATGGTAATCTGACTTCAGCGAATGGGTATAAAGTTATGGGCTATACTGAAGGCACTCCTACACTTGAAGATGGTTTTGCAGGATTTAACATGGAGGAAGGTACCGACTTATACTTATCCGCTATCCAAATCCAACAAAGAGCGACAGTGCAAGATGAAAATGGTAATGATGTACAAATTGAACTTCAAGATTACAATATCGATAACACTGGTACGATCATCGCTACATACAGTGACGGAAATACTTATGTTTTAGGAAGACTGGCTTTAGCTAATTTTGCAAATCCGGATGGTTTGGAAAAAGCGGGCAGCAATATGTACAATGCAACAACCAACTCTGGGGCTCCTGCTTATAAAGCACCTTCTGAAGATGGATACGGCGTTGTCCGCTCCGGATTCGTTGAAATGTCTAACGTAGATTTAGCATCTGAATTTACTGAAATGATCGTAGCCAGCAGAGCTTACCAGGCAAACTCTAGAAGTATCACGACTTCTGACGAAATGCTTCAAGAACTGATCAACTTGAAACGTTAATCAAGTTGAACTTAATCGTTAAGGAAAGAGGTCTAGTATGATTCTTTTGAAATCACTGACTGGAAAAGAGTTTTACTTAAATTGCGATTTGATTTATAAGATTGAAAGAGAATATGATACTTTGATTACGCTGACGGATCAAAAAGCCTTGTGGGTTCAAGAAACGCCAGCCGAAGTCAGAGACAAAGTCATTGCGTATAAGCGCAAACTATATACTCAACCATTGGAGGTAGAGGAATGAAACGAAGCTTGACCCCTATTATAGGGATGATTCTTGGAATTGGACTCGTCATTTACGCAATGTCTTCGAGCGGTCCTTTAGCTGGATTTTTTGACGTTCCTTCTTTGATCATCACTTTGTTAGGATCTTTCTGTGCATTGTTGATCAGTTATCCTATAGAAACCATGAAAAAAGTACCTGTTCTGATGAAAAAACTACTTAGCTCTCCAGACACAGACCGTGTAACATTGATAGAAAACATGATACAAATCACAAAAAAATCTAGAGTAGAAGGTATTCTTTCAATCGAATCTGATATCAAAGAACTGCATTATCCATTAATGAAATATGGACTTGAGATGGTTGTAGATGGTACAGACGAAGAAACTATCAAGGAACTGATGACCGTTCAACTGGAACAAATTGAAAACCGACACTCAGTCGGGCATGAAGTTTTTGCAAAATGGGGCGAATACGCTCCAGCTTTCGGTATGATTGGGACATTAGTGGGGCTGATTGCCATGCTTGGAGACTTGCAGGATCCTTCGCTGATTGGTGCTGGAATGGCGACTGCTTTGCTGACGACTTTTTACGGAAGTTTTCTGGCAAATCTAGTTTTTATCCCAATCTCAAAAAACTTAGAAATGCAAACTGCAGATGAATTAAAAACGAATGAGATGATCATCGAAGGCGTTCTAGCATTGCAGAAAGGGGATAACCCGCGTGTCATTGAACAAAAACTTCAGAGTTACATCTCACCTAGAGATATCAAGGCAGATGTAAATACAGAAGATCCAGTTGCAGTAACCGAAAGATAATGAGTCAGTAAAAGAGGGGTAACATGGCAAGAAAAGCAAAAAAACAAAGTTCTGGCGGCGCCCCTTCCTGGATGGCGACCTACTCAGATTTAATGTCTTTGCTGCTGACCTTTTTCATTCTATTGTTTTCGATGTCTGCTGTCAGTGAGGAACGATTCAAAGCCGTTGCAGATTCACTGAGAGTAGCACTGGCCGGTAGTTCCAATGATTCGATTCTTGAAGACAGCGGGCAGTCGATCTCAGATTTGAATACAACAGAATTAGAAGATATGGAAGAAGTGAATCCTGAAGATGCCATAGTGGCAGAAACGGAGCCACAGTCAAATGTCATTCCGGAAGAAGTGCAGCAATTATATGAAACAGCAAATGACTACCTTGAAGAAAATGGCATTCAGTCTGATCTCACGATTTCTAGAGATGCTGAGGGTGTTTATATCGATATTCAAGAGTCCATTCTATTCACCTCAGGAAGTGCAGATATTACCTCCTCAGGAGAAGAAACGCTAAGCTCGTTATCTGGATTATTTGAACTCTTCGATAATGAGATCGTTGTAGAAGGCTATACGGATAATGTCCCTATGAGGTCTTCTCAGTTCCCGTCTAACTGGGAGTTGTCGACAGGCAGAGCTGTTTCTGTACTTCGTTATTTGAGTGAAGAAAGAGGCGTGGCACCAGGCCGACTGTCAGCAAAAGGATACGGGGAACATTCGCCAATTGTACCGAATGATTCACCAGAGAATAGAGCACTAAACCGAAGAGTAAATATTACCATTATGCATGAGAGTAGAGAGGAAGTCGAAAGTGGCGGATAACATAGTGACAGTCGACAGTAAGAAACAAGGCGGAAAAGGAAAAATCATCATTATTATTCTGTCAGCCATCATCTTAGTATTAGGCGGGGCAGTAGGGTTTTCATTGGTCACAGGCTCTGATAACATCCCTTTTATCAGCCAGTTAGCAAAAGAACCCGAACCAGTAGAAGTACAAGTTCCATTAGAAGAATTTTTAATCAATGTTTCAAATGAATCCGGCAGCAGCAATGCAATGGTGAAAATGGAAGTCACTGTCAGCAGCTTTACAGAGGGTGCTGAAGAACTGATTACGGCAGATGTAGCAAAAGTCAGAGATGCTATTATACATGTTGTTTCTAATGAAAGTACGGAAACCCTGCTGGAAAGAAAAGACGGATCTTTTGTGATAAAAGACGATCTGAAAAATCGTATCAATGAATCGTTCGGCGAAGAACTGATTGACGAAGTCTATATCACCAATATTTTAACTCAGAACTAAGTCTATTTTACAAATAAGGAGGAAAGAAAAATGGGATTAGGCCAAGTTTTTCAAATGCTGGCTGCATTATTCGTTATTATTGTATTAGCCAACTACTTATTGAAAAAATTGAATAAAATCAATCAGGTTAGAACCAAGGCTATCAAAGTCATCGAACGTGTCCCGGTATCAAAAAGTTCCTCCTTATGTATTGTACAAGTAGGGAATCAGTACATGCTGATGAGCTTCAGTGAACAGGGCAGTACTGTGGTTAAAGAGTTTACAGTTGAAGAAAAAGCAGAGATTCAGCAAAAAATTCATCAGCAGACTAAAGAAGTCGGAGATGCAACAGACATCAAGAAAATTACCGGTACCTTAAAAGGTAAAGTTCATCAATTCAAAGAGAAGTATGAGCATTCTTTTAAGCAAGACTAGGAGAGGGACGAAGATATGATCAATAATTTAGTAGATGTATTTTCAAATACTGGTGAATCTTCAGAAGTCATCGATTTGTATCTACTATTGATAATAGTAGCACTGATTCCTTCTTTCTTAGTACTGACGACTAGTTTTACAAGGATCATTGTCGTATTGTCTTTTACAAGAAATGCAATGGGTACACAACAGACACCTCCGAATCAAGTACTGATTGGATTAGCTTTATTCTTATCCCTATTTGTGATGAAACCCGTTTATGAAGAGGTCAATGAAACAGCTCTTTCGCCTTACATGAATGGTGAAATAACAAGAGAAGAAGCTTTTGCAGAAGCACAGAGCCCGATAAAAGAGTTTATGCTGGATGAGACTAGAACCAGCGATCTGGAGTTGTTTGTCGATCTTTCCGGGGAGGATTATCCTGATGTACCAGCTGACTTGCCGCTTACGACGATTATTCCGGCATTTTCAATTAGTGAATTAAGAACGGCTTTTACAATGGGCTTTCTTATTTTCATTCCCTTTCTTGTGATAGATGTTGTTGTGGCCAGTATATTGATGTCAATGGGAATGTTTATGCTATCTCCCGTCATGATTTCGTTGCCGTTTAAACTACTGTTGTTTGTTCTGGTAGATGGCTGGTATTTAGTTGTAGAGTCCCTTGTCAGCAGTTTCTTTTAAGCTGACAGGTAAAAAATAAGAAAGGAAATGCATAAATGACCACACAAAATGTATTAGATGTTTTACAAGATGCTTTTCTTGTACTGTTGCGCGTTGGAGCTCCCGTATTAGTAATTGCACTTATTATAGGACTAGTGGTCAGTATTCTGCAGGCGACCACTCAAATACAAGAACAGACTCTAAGCTTTGTTCCTAAGTTATTTGCAATCTTGTTGACGCTTGTACTATTGGGCAATTTTATGCTGAATACGTTGATTTCCTTTACTGAACGTTTATTTGATATTATTGCCGGGTTGTGATTAAAAATGGAATCAGAATTACAGCATTTCTTATTGATTTTAATCAGAATCTCAACTTTTATCTCACTGAGTCCCGGTTTTTCCAATCGTGCTTTTCCAACCGCTGCAAAATTAGGTATTTCTTTGGCGTTATCGGTCATCGTTATGGGAAGCATCCCGCAGTTAAATGCATCACTGCCTATGGGGCTGTTTCTAGTTACCGGAATCAAGGAATTGTTGATTGGCATGGCATTAGCCTATATTACATTATTGTTCTTTACAACAGTCGAAATTGCCGGAACTTTAGTCGACTTTCAAGTAGGATTTTCTATGGGACAAATTTATGATCCTTCACTTGGTGTCAGCGCATCAAACTTTGGGAGAATTTATTACTGGATTTCGATGGGCATATTTTTTATCGCGAATATCCATCATCATGTAATCAGAAGTTTGGTACAATCCTTTGACTATATCCCACTGGACCAATTGTCGTTTACATATATGGGGACAGAAGGGATCGTTCATCTTTTCAGTCATGTTTTCGAGCTGGCGTTTAATCTGGCTGTCCCATTTATTATCGTAGCATTATTATCAGAACTGACTTTAGCACTGGTTTCCAGGACCGTTCCTCAGATCAATGTATTGATCTTAGGTATCCCAATGAAAATTTTGTTGAGTTTAGTGTTCATGTTTCTCTTTTTACCGATATTGATGGAAAATATCGCAGAAGTATTCCCAGAGATGATCAAGTATTTGAATGAATTTATGCAGTCTATGTAATGTTGTGAAAAGTAATAGATTATGGAAAGAGGTGAGGAAGCTTGGCTGAAAAAGACGGTAAAACGGAAAAGCCCACCCCCAAGAAGCTGAGAGATGCTAGAAAAAAAGGGCAGGTACCTAAAAGCCAAGATTTATCCTCGGCCTTGTCTTTTGTCACATTTGCGCTTGCTTTTACTGCGTTGACTACTTATGTTTTACAGCGAGCTTTTGTCATATTGCAGAATATGCTGAGAGGCGGATTCAAAATTCAAAACATAGAAAACGAATTAGGCAGTATCGGCACACAAGCTATGGGGTTCTTCTTCCTGCTGGCTGCACCTTTTCTTATCATTGCATTCCTATCTGCACTGATTGGAAATCTAGCACAAGTTGGATTTTTATTTACTGGAGAACCTTTGAAACCGAGTTTGAAGAAAATCAATCCAATATCCGGCTTTAAAAACATTTTTGGTAAGAAAGCAGTCTTCGGATTATTTAAAAACTTAGCAAAACTGGCTATTGTGGTTGGATTTACTCTTTACATATTATGGGATTCTGCATTAATGATCATGAATGCAGGAAGTGTAGGTACAGAACACATCTTTCCCTTAATGATCGGACTAGTTACGAAATTAGCTTTTGGATTGGCAGTCTTTTTAGCCATTCTAGGTGTTGGAGATTTCATATTCCAGCGGTACACACATAAAAAAGAATTAATGATGTCTATGCAAGAGATCAAAGATGAATACAAAGAAATGGAAGGCGATCCGCAGATGAAATCTCAGCGGAAAGCACGTTATCGTGAATTAATGAACGGGAAAGTCTCTGATGTAGATCAGGCGACGGTCGTTATTACCAATCCGACTCACTTTGCCATCGCAATCCGCTATGATCAAACGATCGATGAAGTGCCAGTTGTCTTAGCAAAAGGTCAAGATCACTTAGCACAGAGAATGAAAGAACGTGCTAAAGAACACGATATTCCGATGATTGAAAATCGACCGCTTGCCCGAGCTTTGTATAAAGATGTGAATGCTGGAGATCCTGTCCCTATTGAGCTGTATGAAGCTATTGCAGAGATCTTAGCTTTGATCTTCCAGGCAGAGAAACGTAAAAAACATAAAATCTAGATTAAAGAAGTAGGAGAATGATTATGAAGCAAGTGATGCCTTCAAGTAAAAAAGGAATCGGCAATTATTTAAATATCTTTATCGCCTTTATTGTTGTATCCATCATTGGCATTATTATGATTCCGATGCCGCCATTTATATTAGATGTGCTGCTGGTTGTTAATATATCATTAGCCATTACAATTTTAGTTTTATCTTTATTTACGCACTCTGTATTGGAGTTTCTAAGTTTCCCTACACTGTTGCTTATTACAACAATGTTTCGATTAGGACTGAATATCAGTTCTACCCGACTGATTCTTAGTGAAGGAGAAGCGGGAGAGGTTATTGAAACATTTGCAAACTTCGTTGCTGGTAACAACTATATTGTTGGAGCTGTAATCTTTATCATTATCGTACTTGTTCAGATGATGGTTGTGACCAATGGTGCTGGTCGAGTATCTGAAGTATCCGCTCGTTTTACATTGGATGCAATGCCAGGAAAGCAAATGGCCATTGATGCTGATTTGAACTCAGGTCTAATCAATGAGCAGCAAGCTAAAGAGAGAAGATCTAATTTAGAAAAAGAAGCTAACTTTTACGGCGCGATGGATGGAGCCAGTAAATTTGTCAAAGGTGACGCAATTGCTGGTCTGATCATTACAGCCATCAACTTGATCGGCGGGATATTGATTCACTCTTTCCAAGGCGGTTATTCGTTTGCAGAAGCCATTGAACACTTCGGCAGATTAACAATTGGGGATGGTCTGGTCAGCCAGATTCCGTCACTGCTCATTTCCGTCGCTTCCGGTATTTTGGTTACTAGAACATCCAACCAAAAAGGGTTCGGAGATACGATCAGCGGAGAGCTTTTCCATACACCGCAAGTACTGTATATCGTATCAAGTTTGATGGTCGTGTTTGCGATTATTCCTGGTTTTCCATTTATTCCTTTTATTATCTTGGGTATTATTCTGGGCGTTTCCGGATACTTGGTCAGCGAAGGACAAAAACAAGAAGCAGCCGACAAAGCTAAATATCAGCAACAGGCTGAACAAAGTCAGCCGGTAGTAAAAGAGGAAGAGACAGTTTCCAGTTTTCAAGTCGACCGTATTGCCATCGAAATTGGCTATGGATTGATCCCGTTGGCAAATGAAGATCAAGATTCCAATCTGACAAATCAGATTGCAGCTGTACGTAAGCAGCTTTCGTACGAAAAAGGGATTCTGCTGAATCCTATACGCATACGAGATAATCTGCAAATGGGGCAGAATGAATATGTTATCAAAATAAAAGGAAATGTCATTGCTTCCGGAGAACTTTATACCGACCGTTTCTTAGTTGTTGAACCAGGCAGACCAGAGGAAGATTTCGAATTTGATGGTATTCCGGCCATTGAACCAGCTTTTGGACTAGACGCGCTTTGGGTAACAGACAAGAACAAAGAAATCGCCGAGCTTCACGATTTTACTGTTGTAGATCCTTTAACTGTATTGATTACACATCTTAAAGAAGTGATTAAGAGAAATGCACACGAGTTACTGGGCAGACAAGAAGTAAAAGAACTGTTAGAAGGAATCAAAGATCAGTATAATGTTGTTATTGATGAACTGATCCCAGATATTCTTCAATTAGGAGATGTGCAAAAAGTACTGCAGCACTTGCTGCAAGAAGATGTTGCGATTACTGACTTAGTAACGATATTAGAGACTTTAGCCGACTACGGCAATACTACAAAAGATCCTGAAACCCTTACAGAATACGTACGCCAGGCGCTTAAACGCTCTGTTATTAAGCCTCATTTAGATGAACAAGGCACCTTAAATGTTTTGACCATTCATCCAGATACTGAGGAAATTCTCAGCACTAGTATTCAAAAATCTTCTGCTGGATCCATTCCTGTACTGCAGCCGCAAGTTGTTACGAAATTTTTTGACAGTATTAATCAGCAGCACACTGGCTTGACGGCTCAAGGTATCAGTCATGTCTTATTGACACCGCCTAAAATCAGACCGGCTGTTAAAAATCTCATTGCCTTCAACTTTCCTGAATTAGCGGTCGTTTCTTTGAACGAAGTACCTAACGACTGTCCAATTGAAACTGTTGGAATGATTGAGATCAAAGGATAATAAAGAAAGGGAGTCGTTCGTATGCAAGTAGAAGATCGTAATCAGACAATCATGCAGTATATGCCGCTTGTTCATAAAGTCGTTCATTCAATCAATGTAAAGAACAGGGACTATGACCATGAAGATATGGTAAATATTGGTGTGATTGGTCTGATGGATGCGTTGAATCGATATGATGAATCGCAGAAAGTTCCTTTTGAAAATTATGCTTATATTCGAATCAAAGGGGCAATAATCGACGAAGTTCGTAAAACATCAAGAGTACCTCGCTCCAGAATGTCTAAGCTGAATGCATACTACAAAGCTAAAGAAGAACTGGAAGTGGAATTGAAACGGACACCGACAGAAAAAGAGATCTGCAGTAAACTCGGGTTAACGAAAAAAGACCTGGAAGGAATTCATGATACCGTTCATCATCTTGCTTATGTTTCATTAGATGAAGTGATAAATGTTGACTCTGATAATGAAGTAACCATGATGGACGCGATTGATGATCAGGATTCACTTTCAATGGATGAATCTATTTTAAAAAAGGAACAGTCTGGATATCTTTCAAAAGCCATTACAAAACTGGCAGAAAGAGAACAACAGATTTTACAGCTCATTTACGTTGAGCGTTTGAGCATGAAAGAAATTTCCTATATATTTGATATAAGTATTCCAAGAGTCTCGCAGATTCATGGGAAAACTTTACTTAAACTTAGAACCATTTTGGAGAGTGACTACGCAAATGATTAGAGGAATCGATACATTATCCAGAAGCTTCAATGTATTATCTGAAAAGCAAAAAAACCTTGCTTCCAACGCGGCGAATGTGACAACGCCTGGATATAGAGCACAAAAGCTAGTGACCAGTGCGATGGAAGAAGTCGATGTACATAATTATACTAATGGTCCTGAGCTGAATCTCAGAAGAGAAACAGGACAAATCGTTTTCGGAAATCAACTTGATGAAGCCTATCTCAATCTTGAGAGCGGTGCAATCCAAGGTACTAATAGTCAAACTGATGTTGCATTAAGTGGAGATGGATTTTTCTCGGTGCAAAGTCCAGCAGGTGAAACTTTCTATACAAGAAACGGTAATTTTTCTGTAAATGACCAGAATGAACTGGTTACACAGGAAGGATATAATGTGTTAGGTATCCTACCCGGCGGGGGAACTGCACCGATTACCGTTGATTCTACAAACTTTACAATTGATCAAAATGGATTTGTTCAGTCAGGACAAGGTGCGCAGCAATTTTTATACATTACAAGCTTTGAAAATCAAGCTGATCTGACACACGTTGGTGACACGCTGTACCAAGGAGAAAATGGAACACCTGTAGGTACGGGATTCTCGACTCGTCAAGGATATGTCGAGCAGTCAAATGTCGATATGGTCGACGTTATGTCGGATATGATGCAGATTTCCAGAGAATTCGAAGCAAATCAGAAAATGCTGCGGACAACAGATGAAACATTACGTAGAGCAACACAAGAAATCGGAAGAGTATAGGAGCAGATAGAATGAGAATTCCTTACAGTATCAGTAAAAGCGGAATGAAAGCTCAGCAGCAGAAATTAGATGCCCTTGCGCATAATATTGCGAATGTCAATACTGCTGGGTTCAAACAAAAAAATGTCAGTTTCAGAGAGCTGCTAGTGAATGACATTACCGAACAAGACACACTTTTATCTGCGGAAGTGAATGCTGCTGGATTAAACCGCGGTGTACAGAGTTCAGTTAATGGTACTGATTTTTCTACTGGTTCCTTGATTGAATCAGCTGATAATCTATCACTGACTGTTAATGGAGAGGGCTTTTTCGGCGTTACAGACAATGCTGGAAATCTAGTACTGACAAAAGACGGGCAGTTTACTTTAGATGAAGGAAACCGACTGGTTAATAGACGCGGACAGTTAGTGAATGCAGATCTGACTGTTCCTAGAGAAGCTTGGCCGGAAGGTGAATTGACTGTTAGCAGTGAGGGAAACTTATTGGTCAAAACGACTGAGGGAGATGTTCAGGTTGGCAGAATTCCACTCTATACAGTTGAAAATCCGCAAGCCTTGATTCCGACCGGCGATAACAACTTTATGGTCAGCCCGGAACAACAAGCAACATTGACCAATTCTATTGATAATCCAGCTGCATTTGGAACGTTTATATCAGGCGTTTATGAAGAATCGAATGTCGACTTGGCACAGTCCTTTACAGACATGATCATGACTCAACGGGCCTATTCACTAAATGCACAAGTCACTAGAAGTACCGACGAAATACAATCTTTAATTAATCAATTCAGTTAACCTCTAAATAGGAAGCTCCCTAGAAACGAACATAAAAGGACCACGGTGATGAAATGATTTCTTTAAATAAAGTTTCCAAAGTATTTAAAGATGGTACCAAAGCATTACAGCAAGTATCTCTTGAAGTAGAAGAAGGAGAATTTGTTTACTTAAAAGGGAAAAGCGGATCTGGCAAAAGTACCCTGCTGAAGACTTTGTATGGACAGGAAAAAATCATATCTGGTCAGATCTATGTTGCTGATGTCCCTGTCCACACTACAAAGAGCAAAAAGCTTCATACTTTGCGACGCAAAATAGGTGTAGTTTTTCAAGATTTTCAGCTATTGTCCTATCTGACGGTTTTTGAAAATATTGCCTATGTACTGGAAGTTACTGGTGTTCCAAAAGAAGAAATCAATGACAAAGTGATCCATGCATTGGACGTAGTGGGTTTGAAGCATAAAATTTTTGAATATCCTAAGCACTGTTCTGGTGGAGAACAACAGCGAATTGCTATTGCCAGAGCAATCGTCCATGAACCTGTGATACTGTTAGCAGATGAGCCAACTGGCAATCTTGATCCAGCGAACGCTTACCAGATATTGAAGTTGCTTCATAAAATTAATCAAACCGGCACCACAGTAATTATGGCGACACATGATCAGTCACTAGTGGATAAAATGCCATCGCGAGTGATTGAAATGGAGTCAGGGATCCTCACAAAGGACCGAAGCAAAAGCCATACAATGCTTTTACTTAGTTCACGAATGGGTGAACAATACGTTTTATAGAAGAGAGTCAAAAAGCTTACGCTTTTTGGCTTTTTTTGGTGCTCTCGGCATGGTCGGAAAGTGTACTTTAGGGTTGTTAACAGGAATTATTAGCGAATGACAGAGGTGTCCGTCTTGAGGCATAAAATGAAGTCGGATGCATATGCTCGTACTGACAAGGCCTTTTATTTTATCAACTGGAGGAGCAAGAGAGATCGAGTAGCAAAAATAAGTGCCTCATTCTATGAACTGGAAGAGCAAGAGAGATTAAGTAGCAAAAATAAGTGCCTCATTCTATCAACTGGAGGAGCAAGAGAGATCAAGTAGCAAGAATAATAGGCTTATTCTATCAACTGGAGGAGTAATAGAGATCGAGTAGCAAGAATAAGAGGCACATTCTATCAACTAGAGGAGCAAAAGAGTCCAAATAGTGTATATTGCAAGAAGTTTATATATACTATGTACTTTTATCTTGCTACAAACATTCCGAAAAGACTCCGGTAATTGCTCCGCCATAAACCGTTCCTTTTTGATATCCCAAGTAAATATTGAAAAGGCTTAGAATAAGAGTAGTTATATATAACTAATTTTGATCGGTACAGATTCGTCCTAGAGTAACATGCTTATGGTTAGTATACTTTCATAAAATAAATCGCTTTACATTTATTTCTATTAAAAAAATCTAGTTATCTATTAAAAGGTGACCAGTCATTCCGATAATATGAGTTGTAGTAGAATTATAGGAGGTTATTTTATGGAAAAGTCAAAAGACATTTCAGTTAAGCAACTGTTTAATGCAAACGTAACAGATATCATTACATATTTTATAATAGGATTAGTGCTGGTTACTTATCCGTTCTTTTATTTTTATCAACCAGAATCAGTGTTAGGGAAAAATTCAATCTGGATTTACATAGCTTCGAGTTTAGTTGTTGCAGTATTACTCTTCATCGTACACAAAGGGTTAAGATTAAAGACATATTACCCGATACTAACCATGATACTGATTTATCTGCTCCCAATCATCCTTTATACAACGATTTCTTACGTAACAGCTTATTTTGCACTAGTCGTTTGTTTAGTGCTCTATACGATTTATATAGATCGTCAATACTTCATCGTTCCAGCATCCATTGGCTTGATTGAATTGATTATTCTGACAATTTTACAGTGGAATTCAGAGGATGGAGTTTCTACGCTAAGCGCTTTCGTTTTCTTTTATCTTGTAGTAGGTTCACTGGGTTATTTGATTATCTGGCATGGTAATAAAGTTATTACAAATTTCAACCTTTCACTTGCTGGTCAGTCTGCTGAGTTAGAGAAAATTATTTCAACCTCTAAATTAACTGTAAAAAATCTTCAAGATGGCTCTTCAGTGTTGCATGATACAAGCTCTTCCATTGTAAATGCCTCTCAAGAAATTGTAAGTGCCATTGACGATATTGCGACGTCTACAACGGCACAGGCAGAACACACTGAAAGCGGCGCAGAAAATATCTCAAGATTAGGTAAATTACTGAAAGATCATGCTGACCATATTGCAGCATTGACGAATGAAACAACACATGCCAGTGAGCTTAAAAATTCAAGCTTGAAAAATTTACTATCACTGACGAACAGTACTTATGAAAGTATTAAATCAATTACTGAGATTGAAAAGATGATTCGTTTGACTTCAGATTCAGTAGATAAAATCGAAAATGCCAGCAGTCAGATTGCCAGCATATCTGAACAAACGGATCTATTGGCATTAAATGCGTCTATTGAAGCAGCTAGAGCAGGTGAAGAAGGAAAAGGATTCGCAGTCGTTGCTGAAGAAATTCGAAAACTGGCCGAACAATCTAGAACTTTTAATGAAGAGATTGCCGAAGTCATCCTAAACTTGATGACACAGACAAAAGGTGCAGTAAACGCTGTAGAGAACGTACAGGATATTACTACAAAACAGCAGCAGAACTTGGAAAATACAAACGAACAATTCGATTTTCTTTCAATTGCGTTCAGTAAAGTAGAAGAAGTTATTGGACAAGTTTCCGAAACTGAAAGAAAAATGAAAGGAAAAACAGAAGAAATGATTGATATCATGAACAACCTTTCCGTTTCTTCTGAAGAAAATGCATCAACCATAGAAGAGTTGTCTGCAACGATCGTGACAACAAATGAAGACATTGAACAACTCTTTACAGAAGTGAAATCTATTAATAAGCATATTCGAACTTTAGAAAAAGTTGTCTTATTCAGCAACTATAAGGAGAGCTTGAGCTCTATTGCTAAAGAATAAGTTAGTTTTAACAAAGTCAGCAAGCTTTCTTCTATTAGAAAGCCACAAAGGAGTATGAAGCACAATGTCTACATTATCAATATATCTTGCGATCCCTGTTGTAAATGAAATAGTCTATTATAGTTGGCTTGTCATCTTAGCCCTTTCGTTAGTAAGTGTATTGTTTTACTTCAGAGGAAAATTGAATGAAAAAACAAGTGAACTTGTAAACATTTCAAAAGAAAAGGAAAACTTTGAATCGGTCTTCGATACAGATACTTCCTTTGTTTGGGAAATGGATAAAGATAAAAAAAGCCTTTCTGCATCTCAGGGTGTTTGCAAAGTGTTGAAATATGATGAAAAAAAGTATCCATCATTGTTGAACCTTTGGAAAGAGTGTATATATCCAGAGGATCTGCCTGCTTTCTTGGAATTTGTAGATGAACTGGAATACCGCAAAGGCAAACCACAAGAATTCAGAATTTTCGACGGTGAAGGAAATGTCATGTGGCTTGAAACATACGTCAACGTGGTGAATGATTTAGATGGTCAAATTCTTAAATTTGTTGGAACAGCTGTCAATGTGACCCATCGAAAGCTGGAAGAGCAGAAGATCCGCGAAAACAGCTATTATGATCAATTGACCAGTTTGCCGAATCGAAAAATGTTTTATCGTCATTTCAGAGAACAAGTACAGCTTGAAGAAAAAGAAATGTCTGTCATTGTATTGGATATTGACCGATTCAAAGTTATTAATGAATTATACGGAAGAGAATCTGGAGACAAAGTTCTGGAGATGGTTGCAGAAAAACTGCAGCTTCTCCTTGGAGAGCAGGCGTTTATAGCCAGAGAAAGTGAAGACGAATTTTTGATATTACTAGAAACGGCAAATGAAAAACGAACTAAACTAATTGCCGAGAAAATCATGAGTATCTTCAAAAAGCCATTAAATATTGACAATCAATTATTTTATCTAACGATCAGCATGGGAATCAGTCTTTATCCAGAAACGGCTCAGGATATTCTAGCGCTCTACCAGCAGGCAGAAATTGCTATGTATAAGGTAAAAGAGACTGGGAAAAATAATTATCATGTCTTTATGACAGATGACGCAGCCTCTATTGAACGAAAAAGAAGAATTGAATTTGGATTAAAAGAAGCCTTAACTAGAAATGAACTCTATCTGGTCTACCAGCCGAAAGTGGATTTAAGTACGGAGAAAACATATTCGACAGAGGCCTTGATTCGCTGGAAGCATCCGCTTTTAGGAGAAGTTTCTCCAGGAGAATTCATTCCTATTGCAGAAGAATCTGGTATTATCAGTGACATCGGATATTGGGTTGTTTATGAAGCGATACGGCAGAACAAAATCTGGCATAATGCTGGAATTCTGTTACAAGTTGCAGTTAATGTTTCTGCTTTACAGTATGAGGATCCGTTTTTTGTAGAAAGAATACGACAAACGCTGCTGCATCATAATATGGAGGCCAAATATCTTATTATTGAGATTACAGAGAGTGTAATGCAGAATGCAGAACAATCCAACCGTGTTATTAAAGAGCTCCATGATCTCGGTGTACAAGTTGCTATTGATGACTTTGGTACAGGGTATTCTTCTTTAAGTGTATTAAATAATGTTTTTATAGATATTGTAAAAATCGATAAATCTTTTATTGATGGTATTATGACCAAGGTAGATACTGCTTCATTGGTTAAAACAATGATTCAGATGGGGAAAAGCCTGAAATTCCATATTGTAGCGGAAGGAATCGAAACAGAAGGACAAGCTGAATTTTTAAAAGAAAATGACTGTTCCTACGGCCAAGGCTATCTTTTCAGCAAGCCGTTAAGACCTGAAGAAATTCCAGCAAAAATCGCTTGAATAGATCGAAAGACCAACTGAACTTACTAATCAGATGAATCGAAATGACTTTATCTGAATAGTAAGTTTTCGTTGGTCTTTTTTTTAGTAATTTGTGACGAAAAATAGTATGAAAATTCACATTTCTTTTTAATAAATAAACGGTCTCTAATTAGCACCGGGTTAACAAGATGAAGTGTTATTTAAATAAAGATAAACAATTGTTATCTTATACCCACAATGATTAGTTATCATTATTTTAACGATTTACGAATGGATAATTATATTATATTGACATCAATATTTAATAAAGATAGACTTACAAAAGAAGATGTTCTGCTAAAAAAATCATATCATCTAGAAAGTAGGAGAAAAATGTTATCAATAAAAAAACAGTATGTGACTTGGTTCGTATGGACCATTATTTCTCCGCTGCTTTTCTTACTGACTTTTAATGAAACTGCTGAAATAGAACTATTTTCTAATCTAGCTTTCTACGTATTGATCATTTTAGGTGTCGTTGTAGCCCTATTTCCTATAAATGTTAAGGGTGCTACGATTTTTCTAATAAATAGTGTCAGCTTAGCAGCGTTTATTATTTTCGGATTATTTGCTGAAATGACAGTAACGTTTGTAGCTACCTTAGCGATTCTTATAAGAATCAAGGTGCCAAAAGAAGAACTTTATCGTATTCCCATTAATCTATTGATGTTTCAAATGACATCCGTTCTTTCCGCACTCGCTTATTATCTAGTAGAAAATAGGTTTGTATCAATCTGGGGATTTCAAATCAGCTTGACGTCTTTAACGATTTACTTCATTACATATGTCACGCTGAATAGAGTTATTCTTTACTTAGTAGAAACGAAATGGCAGAAAAAAGACTATGGAAAGCTGTTCGGTTACGAGTACTTCTTTTCTATATTTTCCTGCGTTTATGTGATACCTATAGCTTTAACGATCAATTATTTACATGTCCTTTATGATGTACCGGGTATAGTGATTGCAACTTTACCTTTAATTGCTTTCTCCGTTTTATTTAAACTCTATTTTTTAAGTGACTCTCAAAATTTTTACCTTGCTGAAATCAATAAACTAGCAGGTAAAATGACTGGAAAATATACACAGGAAGAAATTATCAGTTTGTATCTGGATTCCTGGGTCGATATCTTTCCTGCAGATACGATTTATTACTATTCAGTAGATGAAAAACAGATACTGACAAAAATATGTCAGTATCATGATCGACTGCCTGTCAAAGAAAATAAACTAACTGAGCCTTTAACCAAGCATACAGTTTTGGAAAAAGCTTGGAGAGAAGATGAGATTCTATCTTTCGGCACTGCTAAAGAGCGGGCTCAACTTTTATCACCCGAACTGATCTACCCTGCAGAGAGTATGCTGGTCTTACCAGTGAAACGTGCACATAAAGTGATCGGTCTTTTATTAATGACGGATCCAAAAAGACATGTATACACAAAAAATATCATGACAATGGTACCGATTCTCCACAGTTACTTTAATATAGCCCTGGAAAACGCAAATAATTTCGAAGAGTTGCAGACTAACAGCCGTACTGACCATCTTACAGGCTTATCCAATATGCGTTCATTTGAAGAATATTTAAATTTAACGCATCAATCCAAACCAGAATCAAATTTATCTATTATTATCATAGACTTGGATCATT
>OMJG01001081.1_pt1 | contig 17183 bp, 17 predicted proteins | sample 1646431 | NCBI WGS metagenome assembly OMJG01 (sample SAMN03771674, study PRJEB25209) | food metagenome | isolation source: Cotija cheese | place: Mexico:Jalisco,Michoacan | collected 2011-12-12
TGGCGAGTCACGGCTTAAACATTGGGAGCGTTAAACGTTAAAGCGGAACTCCACCGTATTCCGTGCAGCACGAACCTCTCGGCAATCATGTCCCCAGTGGTTGATAGATCTTCGTAATCAGCTCGTCTTCTGACACTTCCCCCATCTCGGTTACGTAAATGTTGAAGGCGTGGCCGTCGATTGAACTGGACTCGGGAAGCCTCAGATCATCTTCGACGATCTTGTCGGCGATCAGGTCGTGGGCCAGAGAGAACTGATTGTAGGCCCCACGGACTGTGGCAACAGCGCATTCTCGTTCAGGAAGGTTCAGTATCTCAAGTGGGTCTTCAGCTGTGGTTCCTTGTTGCACGGGTATGAAGATCGAGAGGTCTACGTCTGACTCCCGGTACTCATCGTTGTGCTCGATAACCCCACACGGCCCGACGGGGCTGATTCCCAGTGCGGCGGCAGCTGGCATCATTTGTCCCCAGAGAATTCGCTCGTCTTCGTATGAGGGCACAACACCTCGCAGAACTACGACGTTCATTGCGGGAACAGTTTCCTTAGTGATGGTGATGGACCCGATTTCGCTCGGGGGGCTCAAGAGGCGGTTGACTAGCTCAAGTCGTCGCTCGTTGGCGCGGGCTTCCTCGATCAGTGCCCGCCGTTGAGCTTCAAGAGCTTCGTCCCAAGAGGGCGTCCCGCGTCCATCAAGTAGCTCACCAATCGTGGATACTCCAAAGCCCGCATCACGCAGATCCCTGATAACCGTTGCATCAGCTAATTGACTAGGAGCGTAGCGACGATACCCGGTCCAAGGATCGATCTCAGCAGGTGCCAAGATGCCATTCGCGTCGTAATGGCGCAGCATCCTTATCGATAGTCGGCTCAGTGTGCTGAACTGGCCTATCGATAGCAGGTCTTGTGAATTGGTCATTGCTTCCTTGGTTGGGAGTCTTGATTCTCAGACTAGCTTGCGAAGGGTGTCAACGATGTCATCATGCAGTGCTACAACACCTGCCATTTGCTGCTGGAACAAGTTCCAGTCGGCATCAATCACGCTAATTTGGGCCGCACCAATAATTGCTGCTTGACGACTCAATCGGTCCGCAAGTTCTGGGAAAGAGCCCATCATGTCCGAGGTATCGGCGCGTCGGCGCGCACCAAGACGGATTGCGAAATCACGCAACACCGCCACAGTAACCTCCGAGATCGTCCCAGCAGCGGCCTGCTCACGCAGCTCGTTTAGTCCTTCAACGTTACCCGCAGGGAAACCACGAATTGCCTCGTTTCCCTCTGCCCAATTCAACGCGAAGGGAAGTGACGCAGCCGCCCACTCCGCCATAGTGCCAACCGGTTCAGTAAACCCGGTTCGCAGGGGATAACTACCCTCTGCATAGCCGATGGTGTCTGATCCCCAAGCCGTCATGAAGTCCTCGGTCGCAAGCGAGGCATACGGGTGACCATGTGGGTCATGCATGATTACGCGAACGTCATTAACATCTAGAACGGCAACAAAGTGATCGGCACCTGTTGAACGGTCAGAGCCTTTCTGGTATCGAAGCAGCCCCATTTCAAGGGGACCCACGAACACGGGACCATTCTCTGCGAGGCTACGAAGAGTCCCCAGCGCTTCTGTCGGATCTTCGAATGTCAGCCTCTGACCCTCCACCCCCATGATTAAGAGCGCTTGATCGATACCCTGATCTGGATCCCAACCCGGCGGATCAAAGAGAGGAAGAGGCCCGATGCGCTGATACCCAAATGCTGAACCGGAGATCGCGTCAATGGTCTGTACACTCACGGGATACCCCAAAGTCATCGCGAGGGTATTCGAGTAACAGGAAGGGCTGTTGCCCAAGTAGGTAGCTGGTTTGATATCGCCTTCTGGCCGAAGCATCTTGTCCCCCCAAAGATTGTCGATGGGTTCAGCATCAAGCCTGACACGATGTAAGAGTCAAGCGCTAGGCACTAGCGGCACAGCCGAGAGCCATTCCATCATGTCACCACTATCTTTATGAGGCCTTTGTAAGGTGTTGGGGGCTCAAAGTGGTCGAAGTAGGTCGCAACGGTCTTGGAGCGGCCACGGCAGAGCGATCGCTACAAGTTAAACCGAAACTCGACCGAGTCACATTGCAGAACAACTTTTGCAGAGGAACACTCTCGGAGGCCGGTTGCTCCGTTACGGAACATGTCTTTGCATCCCAGCCGAACAGCCAATCGATTTGGGAGATAGCTATGGTTCAAAGGCCCAGTGAACTCAACGCCACCACTTGAACCCCATCCGGCCTCAAGTACGAAGGTCCAGTCGGCACAACCACAACCATCGCCCTCATTTCTCCGCTTGCCTTCTGGTCCACCACATCGCGAAGTTTCTTGAGGTTAGGCACCGCTCTGTCAATGAGACCGGAACCCAACTTGATCTCTATGGCAATCCAGTCACCATCCCCATTCTGAACAATCGCATCGCATTCCAGACCTGACTTATCCCGGTAGTGCATTACCTCGGCGTCCACAAACGGCGCGTATGCCCGCAGCTGCTGAACCACAAACGACTCGAAGATCAGACCTAGAGTTTCGGGCTCAGCAAAGAGCCTGTCTGGAGAACCGATACGTAGCGCAGCTAAAGTCAAAGAAGAGTCAGTCAAATGACGCTTAGGAGATTCACGCAATGGGGTTCGTGTCCGAATACGTGGACCCCAGGCTTCCTGCAACTCGACTATGAAGATACGCTGCAACGCTTCCAAATAACGCGATGTTGTGTCTGCATGCAATGGCCCATCAGCACCCCCGGCATCTGTGGCCAGAGTCCGGACAGAGACCTCCGTAGCAGCGTTCCGTGCGAGAGAGCGAAGCAAACGCGACACCTTCACAGAGTCATATTTTGGACCATCCAAAGTAGAAACATCTACCTTCGCAGTCTGGTCCAAATAGTTTTTTGCATACTTCGTGGACTCCTTCAACGGAAAGCCCTGGCTCATGGGCCACCCGCCACTAATCATTCTTTCGATTAGTTCATCAAACCTGAGACCCGGATCACTGACATTGACGCCCTCCCCTCTCAAGAGTTGGCGCAAAGACACCTCACCTATCGAATGACCAGTTTCAATCAGCGTAAGCGGCTGCATTCGCAACCAGGAGAAGCGCCCAGTCCCCGTGTGACGGGTTTGATCGTCACTAGGAGAAGATGACCCTGCAAGGACGAACTGACCAGGCTTCTTGCGCCGATCAACTTCATGTCGGACCGCGTTCCACAGATTCGGCACCGTCTGCCACTCATCAAATAAACGCGGAGCAGCCCCACCAAGCACAAGTACTGGATCAGCCAAAGCTAAACCACGGGATGCCAAGTCCGTATCCAAGAAAACTTGACTGTTAGTTAAGCGCGTGGCGGTCTCAGTCTTACCAACTGCTTTTGGACCATCAATGACGACAGCAGCTGACCAGCCAAGCTGGGAGGCTATCTCGGCGTCAAGGTGTCGGGGCAGGTATTGATTCATGGACCAATTATACCGAACATTAGGTTATTTGGCGTTATATTATTAGGTGTTTTAGCATTATTTTATTGGGTTATTTGGCGTTTAGTCCCGTCTTAGCTCATGCAACTTGCAACGGCGCGATCGACGCAACCTCGTCGGCCACGCGTTCCTGAGCGACCTCTAGGTCATACCGGGTTTGGAGATTGAGCCAGAACTGCACGCCAGAACCTGCGTAAGCTAACTGGATCGCCCGGACATAGTCTTCCCTACCTCGTAGGACACGACCGCCGACTGTCCACTCAACATCAGCATGAAGGAACTCTACGTAGCGATCCCAGTCCCGTCGATTCTCAGCATCAAAAAGAGCGGATAGTACCTCGCGCGTAGACGTCACTTCTTCCCTCCAGACGTTAGACGTTAAAGCGGAACTCGACCACGTCCCCGTCTTCCATGACGTAGTCCTTGCCCTCCATGCGCATCTTCCCGTGGGCGCGGGCTTCAGCCAGAGATCCAAGCTCCACCAGATCCTCGTAGGACACGATTTCAGCCTTGATGAAGCCCCGCTCGAAATCGGTGTGGATCACTCCCGCAGCCTTGGGAGCGGTGTCTCCCTTGTGGATGGTCCAGGCCCGCGATTCCTTCTCACCAGCGGTGAGGAACGTCTGCAGCCCCAAGGTATCGAAGCCGACGCGCGCCAGCTGATCCAGCCCGGACTCTTCCTGGCCGGTGGATTCGAGCATCTCAGCGGCCTCATCGGCCTCAAGCTCCACCAGCTCCGATTCGAACTTCGCGTCGAGGAAGATCGCCTCGGCCGGAGCCACGGAGGCTCGCAGCTTTGCTTGCATATCGGCATCGGCAAGGCCGTCGTCGTCGGTATTAAAAACGTAAATAAACGCCTTGGTGGTCATCAACTGGAACTCGCGAAGAATATCGGGATCCAGATCCCCGCCGTGCGCGGACAGGGTCTTGCCTTCCTCAAGAATCGCGAGCGCCGCCTCAGCCGTAGTGACAACGTCCTTGGAGATCTTCTTGCCGGTGACTTCCTTTTGAAGGCGCGGCAACTGCTTCTCTAGGGTCTGGATGTCCGCAAGGATCAACTCCGTGGTGACGGTCTCGATATCGTCGAGGGGATCCACTCGCCCGTCCACGTGCACCACATTCGGGTCGGAGAATGCGCGCGTAACCATGCAGATCGCGTCCGCCTCGCGGATGTTCGCGAGGAACTGGTTGCCGAGCCCCTCACCCTCGGAGGCACCGCGCACGATCCCCGCGATGTCCACGAAGGACACGGTGGCCGGCACGGTCTTGGCCGAATGGAACATGTCCGTCAGCACGTCCAGCCGCGGGTCAGGTAGCGGCACGATCCCGATGTTCGGCTCAATCGTGGCGAACGGATAGTTCTCCGCCAGCACGGTCGCGCGCGTGAGCGCATTGAACAGGGTTGACTTGCCTACGTTGGGCAGCCCGGCGATTCCAATAGTCAAAGACACGGGTTCAAGTCTAGCCTTGGTCCGATACTTTTTCGCCTCGGCGTTGTGTTATTTATGTCGACGACGACGCCTCCCCTGCTCATCCAACGCGCTTTACAGCCCCATCAAGAAAGATGTGGGAGCGGCGTGATGGACTAGAGCCATGAATATATCTGTATCGGTTTTCGTTTTCGCACTGGTTCTTTGTCTGGTGTTGGGCGGGCTACTCGGCTACTTTTTTGCACAATCTCGGGCACTCCGCAGCCCTGCCCGTAACGCACAGGAGTTGGCGGCAGTTCAGTCAACGGCCGCCGCCGCAACGGCACGTGCCGAGCGCCTCACTGAGGAGAACAACTCCCTGATTGATCGCGCCAAGTCGGATCAGGATATTCTCCGGGCGCTCGCTCCGCTTGCCCAGCAACTCGATTCCATGAACCGACGGGTTCAGGGCATGCAGGAGACGCAGGCGGCCCAGCGCTCCCAACTTCACGAGCAATTGGACAGCGCCGCCATCACCCAGCGTGAGCTCGCGAAGGAGACCCACTCGCTGCGAACGGCGCTCACCTCGAACTCGGCACGAGGCACATGGGGAGAGGTGGAACTTCGGCGCATCGTCGAGGCTGCAGGGATGCTCCCCCACGTCGATTTCTCCGAGCAGCAGGCCACCTCGCAGGTCTCCACGGCCGGATCAGCTTCCCGGCCAGATGTGACGGTTCATTTGCCCGGCGGGTTCCATCTCGCGATTGACGCGAAGGTCCCACTCAGTGCGCTGCTGCGTGCTCAGGACATCACCGGCGAGGATTCGGCGGCACGGGCGGCGCGGGACGGGCTGCTCAAGGAACACGCGAAGGCAGTTCGCTCGCATATCAACGAGCTCGCCAAGCGCAACTACCCCGCGGACTTCCCCGGATCCCCGTACCTGACCGTCATGTTTATGCCAGCAGAGTCTTTGCTCTCGGAAGCGCTCAAGGCAGATCCCGCACTCCTCGAAGATGCGCTCGCCGCCGGCATTGCTCCCACATCACCCAGCTCCTTGCTCGCCCTTCTACGATCAGTTGCCACCGTGTGGTCCTCGGCCAAGGTGACCGAGGAGGCCCAAGAGATCATGATGCTTGGGCGCACCCTCGTCTCGCGGCTGAACACAGTGGCCGGGCACCTCGATTCTCTTGGAACCTCGCTTCAGCGCTCGGTTGCCGCCTACAACAAGACGGTGGCATCAATCGAATCCCGCCTCTTAGTGACGGCGCGCTCCTTCGAATCGATCGATGCCCCGCTGGCCACCCCACAGGAGCTTTCCTCCGAAAAGGCGCAGGTCCGCCAATTCACGGCCGGAGGGCTCGCTGTAGGAGGCAGCTCTGAGTCAGCTGACCGCTCAGAGTGACGCCCTTGCTGACGTTACGATCTCCCGGACGGTTCAACCGGCAGCCAGAGTTCACAGGTCGCGTGGGTCTCAGTCAGCTCGATATACCGGAGAATGGACGGTCCTGGGCGTAGATGCCACGGGTTCGAGGGGAACCACTCAGTGGCGGTGGCGGCCCATATCTGCTGCAGCGCCTCTGGGAACGGTCCTTCCGAATAGAACACCGCCCATTTTCCGGCATCCATATCCATAGTGTCGAGATCACCGGGAACCTCCCCGTCAGGCGAGACCGCGACGCCGTGCATGTACGTGAGTATCGTGCCCTCTGGCGCGTCCGGGCTTGGTGACCATGTGACAGCAAGGATTCCTTCGGGCTGGGTGTTTCCTAGTGTCTTGAGCCGCGAATTCTGTTCGTTGCTGATTGACGCAACATGTTCTTGAATGTGCGGATTGACTCCTTCATAGATCAGCGGAACCTCCGCCGAGTAACCCGCGATCCGGAAGTCCGGCTGTTCCTTGATAGTGACGTCCATCGTTGTGCTCCCTTCAACTCTCAGGTGAAACCTGATCGTCGGTTGAGTGTTGATAGGACCGCCATGATCACGCACTTCTGCCGGGCTATGGCCATGCACTGCTCGGAACGCCCGCCCGAACGCTTCCGTTGATCCGTATCCGTATTTCACGGCGACATCAAGCAGGTTAGTGGCACCCAAAATGAGTTCCGCTGCGGCAAGAGTCATCCTGCGGCGCCGAATGTATTCGGACACGGGCATTCCTGCAAGCGAAACAAACATCCTCCTGAGGTGATACTCGGTGGTGCCATGGTCACTGGCAAGCGCCGCGATGTCTACATCGCTACTCAGATCCTGCTCAACAGCGTCTACTAAAGCGTTCAGCGTGCCGATCATGAGGTCCTCCTTTCAGACACCATCATCCTCAACTAATTCGCTCCGGGCCCGACAAGTGCGGTCAGAAATGATCAGGTCAGCTCACGCCAGATATTTGGTTGCTTCCCGGACAGAGAGGGCAGCGAGCCCGCCCCGATGCTCGGTGATGAAACGCTGGACCCATACCGGGTCAGTCTTCGAATAGTCTCGGAGGGCCCAGCCGATGGCCTTGTTGATAAAGAATTTGTCCGAGCCGAGATTCGCTACAAGTATCGTCTCCAGTGACGCGGTGTCCGTGGCGTGCTTCCGCCCTAGCTGGTGGAGAATGGCAAGGCGACGGATCCAGAAATCCTCATCTCTTGCCCAACCCAACACCTGCTCGAGCGCCGTTCCCCCTTCACGCTCGCTCGCGACGATTGATCCAACGGTCTTGGTCAGCGAATCGATCGTGTCCCACCATTGCTTGGAGGACGCGAGTGCTTTGATCCGCGGCAAATCGTCAACGCTGAGGTTCCGGCGTACGGCGAAGAGGAAATCGCAGGCAGCGTATTGAAACTCCCGGTGAGGCAACGCCCAACATTGCGCCACAAATCCCCAATCAACATGCGGATCTTCGCGTGCCACGGCAAAGTAGGGCCGCTGAATCGGCTGGCGAACGCTCGCGGGCACGCCGAGAAACGGGAACTGATCGCGCATGTACTTGGCCATAGGCGAGGCCCTGTCGGAATCAGCGGCCGCCATCACTTCACCGATTAGCCCCGCGCCGTCCATCGCAGTGTCAAAAGGATCGGCCACCGTTCTACCCGCGCCTCTGAGCCTGCCGCACCCTGTGCGGGCGATCGGGCTGAGCGCCCGTTGCTTTGAGATCTGCCCGAAGGTTTTTGGGGAGGGAGAAGTGGACGTCTTCGTTCGTCGTCGTCACTAATTCAACCTCGGGATAGCCCAACTCCCGTAAGGATTCAACAACTTCGCGAACCAAAATCTCGGGTACGGACGCCCCCGAGGTTAAACCCACCGTGCTCACACCACGAAGCCACTCGGGCTGAACCTCGGCCGCAGTATCTACGCGGTGGGCCGCAGCAGCCCCGTACTCGAGAGCAACCTCAACCAGTCGCACGGAATTCGAGGAATTCGCCGAACCCACCACGATCACGAGGTCGCATTCGGGGGCCATCGCCTTGACGGCGCCCTGACGATTCTGGGTGGCGTAGCAAATGTCATCAGAGGGAGGATCGATCATCTCCGGGAAACGAGCGCGCAGGAGCTCCACGGTTTTCATCGTTTCGTCAACGGACAGGGTGGTCTGGGAGAGCCACACGACCTTGCTGGGGTCGCGCACCTCAACCTGATCCACATCCTCGGGGCCGTTGACCACCTGAATGTGTTCCGGGGCCTCGCCTTGGGTGCCCTCAACCTCCTCGTGGCCGGTGTGGCCGATCAGGAGAATGTCGTAATCGCTATCCGCGAAACGCGCAGCCTGCTTGTGCACCTTTGTGACTAGGGGACAGGTGGCGTCGATGGTCTGAAGCTGGCGGGCTGCGGCCTCGGCATGGACCTGAGGCGATACTCCGTGCGCGGAGAAGACAACGCGAGCTCCCTCGGGGACCTCGTCGGTCTCGGAGACGAATATGGCTCCACGTCGGGTCAACGTCTCCACCACAAACCTGTTGTGCACAATCTCTTTGCGCACGTAGACCGGCGAACCGTACAGCTCCAAGGCCTTTTCTACGGCGTCCACGGCACGGTCAACTCCTGCGCAATATCCCCGTGGGGTCGCCAGTAGAATCCGCCGTCCATCGGGAGAAGGCGTGGACGGCACAGAGGATGGGAACGCCGATGCGCCTGCTAAGGAAACGGCGGCGCCATTGCTGGCTTGTTCGGAAGTCACCCTTTCAGGGTACTGGGCAACCTCACACAAAACCATGGCCCGCGTGGGACGCAGGGCACATAATTGTCCACTTACATGATGCCAAACTAGATATATGGCATCGAGAATACCCGTGCCGGCTGAACTCCCTCAGCAGGCAGCACTCACCTCACCGGACCATCCGTGGCCCCTGAGGCTTCTCTCTGCCAAAATCAAGGAGTACATCTCCGCGATGTCGCGCCTGTGGGTTGAGGGTGAGGTCATCACCCTTCAACGCCGGCCCGGTGCCAAGGTTCAGTTTCTGACACTGCGGGATCTGGACGCGAACAATTCGATCACCGTCAAGATCCTCTCGTTCCTGCTGCCCGATTCAGTGGAATCCGGAAGCCGCGTGGTGGTGTGCGCCAAACCTGACTTTTATGAAGGTAATGGATCGCTCTCGCTCTGGGCGGATGAGATTCGGCCGGTGGGGCTTGGCGATATACTCGCGCGCCTCGAGATGCTCAAGAAGCAGTTGGCTGCCGAGGGCTTATTTGATCCTCGCCACAAGCAGCCCCTTCCCTTCCTTCCTCAGAAGATCGGCTTGATCTGCGGCCGAAACACGAAAGCCAAGGAGGACGTTGAGGTCAACGCCCGCCTGCGCTGGCCGTCGGTGGCATTCGATACGCGTGAGGTGCAGGTCCAAGGAAATGGCGCGGTGGATGCGATGCTCGAGGCGCTCGCGGCGCTTGACGCCAGGCCTGAAGTGGACGTCATCGTGCTGGCTCGCGGCGGCGGAAGCGTTGAAGATCTCCTGCCATTTTCAGACGAACGGCTGGTCCGGGCTGCGGCTAGCGCGCACACGCCGGTGGTTTCGGCGATCGGCCACGAGGGCGATAGCCCGATTCTGGACCTGGCCGCCGATGTTCGCGCCTCCACGCCAACGGACGCTGCAAAACTCTTAGTGCCAGACGTCTCCGAAGAGTACGCGGGCATCGCAGAGGCACGGGTTCGCATGCGGAATGCTCTTGGTGCCCGCCTCACTCAGGCCGGACGGGAACTTGATGCTATTCTGGCCCGTCCACCTTTTGCACGTCCCCAAACCATGATTGATGTACGCGAGTCCGATCTTTCCTCATTGCGCCTGTGGCTACGAAACCATATGCGGCGAGCACTTGATTCGTCGGCCGCCGAACAGAGTAACCTTCTGTCTCGGCTGCGGGCACTGTCCCCTCAGGCAACGCTGGATCGGGGCTATTCGATCCTTCGTGATAATGCCGGAATCGTCACGGATGCGCAGAACGTTTCCGTTGGACAGAACCTCCATGCCATACTTTCTTCCGGCTCGCTGGAGCTAGGAGTAACAACCGTTCACGAAGGCGAGCGCCATGGCTAGCACCTCACCATCATCACAGGGCGCCCCGAACGTCAGCGAACTCTCCTACGAGGATGCGCGATCGCAGCTGGTGGAGATAGTGGCCCAATTAGAGCAGGGTTCACTTCCGCTTGAGGATTCGCTCGCGCTATGGGAGCGCGGAGAAGCGCTGGCCCGCCGCTGCCAAGAGTGGCTGGATGGCGCGCGTACCCGCTTGGCGCAGGCAGAGGCGGCAGAGCAGGAAGAGCCATCCGGGGCCCCTGCTGAGGAGGATCAATGAGCTCCCTTGTTATTGGCGAAGCGCTTGTAGACATCATCACGGGAGCCGACGGCAAGGCCACACGCCATCCGGGTGGCTCAATGCTCAACGTCGCGATCGGACTCCGCAGGCTCGGGCGGACAGTCCGGCTTGTAACAGACTTCGGCCATGATGCTAACGGCCATCTCCTTGCCGAATACGCCGCATCTAACGGTCTAGAGCTTTGGCTCAGGGAAGATGCCTACCGCACCAATCCCACGTCAACGGCCTCGGTTACCGTGGCCGAGGAAGGTGACGTCTCCTACGATTTCGACTTCACGTGGGATATTCAAGACACACCACTGTCCGCCGCCTGCCAGCTTGATCTGGAAATCCTCGATCCGCGCACTGTGGCCTTCGGGTCCTTCTCTACTCGGGTGGCACCCGGCTCCGAAAAGGTTCTCAACTGGATCCGGCTTGTCCGCAAGAGGGCCACCGTGTTCTACGATCCCAACGTCCGGCTCGGGCTCATCGACGATATCAATCGCGCCCGCTCGCTCGTTCAGGAATCAGTTGCGCTCTCAGACGTTGTTAAGGCATCCAAGGCCGATCTTAAAGTGCTCTATGGGCCAGAAGTGGACTGCGAAGCGGTGGCACGGACATGGCTGAGCCAGGGCCCGGCCATCGTCATCATCACACGCGGCTCCGAAGGAGCAGACGCATACTGCGCCGACGGCTCCAATATGCACCAGCAGGCACCTTCAGTTTCGGTTGTGGATACCGTGGGCGCCGGCGCGTCCTTCTTCGCGGCACTCATTGATGGGCTCACCCGCATTTCGCTGGATGGCGCGGAATACCGCGAGGACCTGCGGTCCATCTCCCCCGCCAACCTGCGCACGCTTGTGGCCTACGCTGCAACCTCGGCCGCGATCACCGTGTCGCGCTCTGGTGCTTCGCTGCCCACGCGCGATGAGCTAGTGGACCAGCATGAGCTCTACCAAACGAGCGGCATGACGGGCGTCCCGCTCTCCTAAGACCGGCCTATTTGCCCAGCCGCCGCTCACGTTGTGTGAAATCACGCAATGCACGCAAGAAGTCAGTTCGCCGGAAATCGGGCCAGTACACCTCGCAGAAGTACATCTCCGTGTGAACGGACTGCCAGAGCATGAATCCGCTCATGCGCTGTTCGCCGGAGGTGCGGATCACTAGGTCCGGATCGGGCTGCCCCTTGGTATAGAGGTGCGCTGTGATGTCATCAAGGGTGAGCGAGGATGCCACCTCTTCGAGAGTCCGCCCCTCCGCGGCTTCGTCGCGGAGGAACTCACGCACAGCGTCCGCGATCTCCTGGCGTCCCCCGTACCCCACCGCGATGTTGACGTATACGCCTTCCACGGCGGATGTTTGCGCTTCCGCATCGCGTAGGCGCTTGCGGCTGAACTCGGGGAGCATGTCCAGATTGCCCACCATGGCAAGCTTCCACCGCCCGGTCTGGGCCAGAGCCTCTACAGCATCACAGATGATACCCATGAGCTCGTGTAGCTCTTTCTCCTCCCGATTCAGGTTATCGGTGGAGAGCAGCCACAAGGTCACGATCTTGATATCGACTTCCTCGCACCATTCGAGGAACTCCGTCATCCGATCCGCGCCTTTGCGGTGACCGTATGCGGCTGGCTGGCCGAGTTCGCGTGCCCAACGCCGGTTCCCGTCCAGAATCACTGAGACGTGACGAGGCAGCTCCCGCCCGGGCAGCTCGGCCATCAAGCGACGCTCATACAACCGATACAAAAACGAAGGCGCGCGCACCATGTCCCCTTTCATCACGACACTGAACAGATTATCGTCTGGTGCTCCACTTTCACTCACCTACGGCCATCTCCCTCATTAATCGAACGAAAATCTTGCGTTAATCACCCACCCAGCACCCGATATCCGAGACAGGGACGGACCTCACCTGCCGGTCCGCTACGAACGGCCCTAGAATGGGTGATGTTGAACGATTGAATGGAGGAATTCATGAGCGTTTCGGACCAACACAAGCTGGCCTCAGCCGAGCCCAAGGCCACCTCAAAGATTGCCGCCCGGAAACAACGCCTTGACGCCCTCCCCAAGCCGGCAGCTCGCGGCTGGATCCACGCGATCACGGCCCCGCTGGCCTTAGCGAACTCGATCGTTCTCGTGGTTCTGGCCCCCACAGCTGACGTTCGGGCTGCGTGCGTGGTGTTCGGCCTTTCGGCGGTGTTCCTGTTCGGCAATTCGGCCGTGTATCACTTGGGCCGGTGGTCAGTGAAGGTTCACTCCGTCCTCCGCCGGATCGATCACTCGAACATCTTCCTGCTTATCGCGGGTACGTACACGCCTCTCTCCGTGGCGCTTCTGCCACCCAAGACTGCCGCACTGGTTCTGGGAATCGTTTGGGCCGGAGCAACTGGCGGAATATTGTTGTCCGTTTTCAAGCCCACGGCCCCACGCTGGCTCTACACCCCACTGTATGTAGCGCTGGGATGGGTTGCTGTGTGGTTCCTCCCGGACTTCTGGCAAGCAGGCGGCCCAGCCGTAGTATGGCTGCTAATCGCGGGCGGACTCTCCTACACCGCTGGCGCTCTCTGCTACGGCCTGCGCTGGCCGAATCCGTGGCCGAATGTGTGGGGATTCCATGAGTTCTTCCATACCGGGACTTTGTTCGGATACGTCTGCCATGCTGTGACGGTATGGTTGGCCGTGATGGCGTAGCGAGTTGATTTAATCCCCAGCGCTGGTATCGTAGCCAGCAGTGAGACATGCCCGTGGCAGCGGGCATGATTTTTTTTATAGCCGCGATCGCGGCGGCACCTACCTCCAAAGGAGCACACGATGGCTGAACAGAGTCAAGGCACGTGGCTTTCACCGGCCACCTACGAGCGGCTACAGGCGGAGCTCGAAGAAATGACCACGGTAAGGCGCGCAGAGATCGCCCAGAAGATTGAAGCCGCGCGTTCTGAGGGCGACCTCCGAGAGAACGGTGGGTATCAGGCGGCCCGCGAGGAGCAGTCGAAGATGGAGGGCCGGATCATCGAACTCACCCATCTCCTCGAAAACGCTCACGTGTCCGAGCCGCCCAGCACTGACGTTGTAGCCCCCGGAAACGTCATCACGGCCACGATCGCCGGCGAAGAAGAGCGCTTCCTCATTGGCTCGCGCGAGCAGGCCGATCTGGTCAACGTTGAGGTGTACCCGGAGAACGCGCCGCTCGGTCAGGCAATCATGGGCTTGAAGGTTGGGGACAAGACGAAGTTCCAGGCCCCCAATGGCCGCAAGATCCCGGTGGAGATCGTGAAGATCGAGAGCCTGGATCACTGATTTCGCCCAGCGCATGCCTCCCTGTTCTCAAGCGTCACAACGCGCGAGAATAGGGAGGCATTACATTTTGAGGGAGTTGCCATGTTTGTATGGGATGACGCTAAGAAGACAAAGATGGTCTCGGTAGAGGATTCGCTCCCCGGCCGTGACACCCCGGTTCTACCAGATCCGAAGCCGCACACGGTTTTGGGTACGGATCTGCTTGCCGAACCCGGCGAGGGTCAGGAGATCATCTATCTAGCCTCTGGCTGCTTCTGGGGAGCCGAAAAGCTCGCGTGGGAACTTGGTGCAGATTCAACCGCCGTGGGTTACATGGGGGGATTCACGCCGAATCCCACCTACGAGGAGGTATGCACCGGCCTCACCGGCCATGCCGAAACCGTCCGCGTGCTCTACACCCCCGAAAAGCTACCCACCGCCAAGCTCCTTCAGGCCTTCTTCGAGTCCCATGACCCCACTAGCCTCAACAAGCAGGGTGGAGATATCGGCACCCAGTACCGCTCCGCGATCTTCACAACCACGCAGGAGCAAGAGGACACGGCCCACCAGATGATCCGCGCCTATCAGGACAAGCTCACCCAGGCCGGGCACTCCGCGATTGTCACCGAGGTAACTTCCGTGCTCGAATCCGGCCCGTTCTTCCCCGCAGAGGACGAACATCAGCAGTACCTCCAGAAGAACCCGGGCGGCTACGAGTGCCATGCACGCACAGGTATCGCCTGCCCGCTCCCCTCCTCTGGTCCCCTCGCCAAGTAACTAGCCCAAGTACCGGGCCAGATACTCCCCGGTCACCGTATCGCGCCCGACGGCTAGATCCCGCGGCGTTCCCTCGAACACTACAGTTCCGCCACCACGCCCGGCCCCGGGGCCAAGATCGATCACCCAATCGGCGTGGGCCACCACTGCCTGATGATGTTCGATCACGATCACAGTTTTGCCGCTGTCCACCAGCCGATCCAGCAGCTCCAGAAGTTGTTCAACGTCCGCCAGATGAAGGCCGCTGGTGGGTTCGTCCAGAATGTAGATTCCGCCCTTATCACTCATGTGAGTGGCCAGCTTGAGCCGTTGGCGCTCACCACCCGAAAGTGAGGTGAGGGGCTGACCAAGTGGGACGTATCCGAGCCCAACGTCCACCAGATTCCTCAGAATCTTTACGGCTGCGGGCACCTTAGCGTCGCTGAACAGCTCGAGCGCGTTGTCCACCGGCATCTCGAACACCTCACTAATGTTCTTTTCCCCGAGCTTATACTCCAGCACGGACGGTTCGAAGCGCTTGCCCTCGCACGCCTCGCAAACGGACGTCACGCCCGCCATCATCCCGAGGTCCGTGTAGATAACGCCCGCACCCTTACAGTTTTCGCATGCACCCTCCGAATTCGGTGAGAACAGCGCGGGCTTGACGCCGTTCGCCTTCGCAAACGCCTTCCGAATGGGGTCTAGAACGCCCGTGTAGGTGGCCGGGTTCGAGCGGCGTGAGGACTTAATAGGGCCCTGATCAATAACGACGACGTTTTCCCCCGCCGAATCATGCATCAACGAACTCTTGCCCGAGCCAGCCACACCGGTCACGGCGGTGAGAACGCCGAGCGGCACATCAACGCTCACATCTTTCAGGTTGTTGGCGTTGGCATTACGGATAGGAAGCTGGCCATTTGGCTGGCGAACTGTCTCCTTGAGACCCACCACGTCGGATAGGTGTTTACCGGTCAAGGTGTCAGAGGCGGCAAGCTCATCCACGCTTCCCGTAAAGCACACCTCTCCCCCTTGGCTTCCGGCGCGCGGCCCAAGATCAATCACGTGATCAGCGATTCTAATGACGTCCGGCTTGTGCTCAACAACCAGAACGGTATTGCCCTTATCCCGGAGCTTCTCCAGAAGTTCCAACATGTGCTCGATATCGTGGGGATGCAGGCCGATGGTTGGCTCATCAAACACGTAGGTTACGTCCGTCAGCGCACTGCCGAGGTGGCGAATCATCTTGGTGCGTTGGGCCTCGCCCCCGGAGAGCGTCCCCGCGCTGCGTGAAAGGGACAGGTAGCCGAGCCCCATATCCACGAAGGAATCAAGGATCTCGCTGAGTGCAGCGACAAGTGGGGCAACCGATCGGTCGGATACGGTCTTGACCCAGGCGCTCGCCTCATCGATCTGCATCTCGCTCACGTCCGCGATGGATACGCCATCGATCAGGGATGCCCGTGCGCCTTCGCACAGCCGGCTACCCTCGCAATCGGGACAGGTTTTGAACACCACAGCCCTATCAACGAACTGGCGGGCTTGCGCCTGCAGGGAATCCCGATCCTTGTGCAGCATGGACTTCTCGAGGCGCGGGATGAGCCCCTCATACGTCATGTTCATGTCCGCGAAGCGGATCTTCTGGCTCTCGGCATAAAGAAGGTTGTGTAGCTCGCGCTTGGAGAAGTCCGCGATCTTCTTATTGGGGTTCACCAGTCCGGACTGAGCGTAGATCTTCCAGTTCCAGCCATCCATCTTGTAGCCGGGGATCTTGAACGGATCCTCGTTCAGCGACTTACTGGAATCGAATACCTCGTCCAGATCAATATCGTTGATCCGCCCCAGTCCCTCGCACCGGGCGCACATGCCGCCAAGCGCCGTGAATGTCTTCTTTACTGGCTGTACTGATCCGCCCTTCTGGACCTTCATTGCACCAGTGCCCGTTACTGTTGGAACGTTAAAAGAGAACGCCTGTGGTGGCCCCCAGTAGGGCCTGCCCAACCGCGAGAAGAGGATGCGAAGCTGGGCCCCCACATCAGTTGCTGTTCCCACTGTGGATCTCGGATTGGCCCCCATGCGCTCCTGATCCACGGTGATGGCGGTGGTGATGCCTTCCAGTTCGTCAACGTCAGGGCGGTCTAGGGTTGGCATGAACCCCTGGACGAACGCTGGGTAGGTCTCATTAATCAGGCGGCGCGATTCGGCCGCCACCGTGTCGAATACCAGCGAGCTTTTGCCGGATCCCGATACCCCCGTAAATACGGTCAGCTGCCGCTTAGGAATATCAACATTCACACTCTTCAGGTTGTTCTCGCAAGCGCCGCGCACCCTAATCACACCAGCTCCGTTTTCTGCCAACAACTCATCTCCTAAGTTTGGGCGAGCGACTCACAATACTGTACCTGCGGAACCCAAACAAGAGGAATGGGAAAATGCGCGTTAAACTGACACGAGATAATTACATCGAAAGGAATGCAATGCC
>OMJG01001082.1_pt1 | contig 17181 bp, 12 predicted proteins | sample 1646431 | NCBI WGS metagenome assembly OMJG01 (sample SAMN03771674, study PRJEB25209) | food metagenome | isolation source: Cotija cheese | place: Mexico:Jalisco,Michoacan | collected 2011-12-12
TACCCGTTTTCGGACGATTGTCAGTGTCTTGCGGCGCTATAACGTTTTGAGCAACTTGGCGCGTCAGAAAAATCCAGACCAGGTGCGTGCGGCGTTTGAAGAACTGGGACCAACGTTTATTAAGATTGGTCAGATTCTCTCTTCACGGACGGATATCGTTAAGCCAGAATTTGCTAACGAGTTTAAAAAATTACAGAATAATGTCCGGGCTGACGACTTTAGCGTGGTTAAGCAAACCATTGAACGGCAGACGGGTAAACCAATCAACGAGATGTTCGCTCAATTTGACGAACAACCATTTGCATCAGCGTCGATGGGCCAGACGCACCATGCCACGTTGTTAAATGGGCAAAAAGTCGTCGTGAAGGTCCAACACCCAGGAATTGATGCTGAGGTGGCGTTAGATATTTCGTTATTTGAGCGAGCGCTACCACTGTTACGTTATATCCCTGAATCATCGGTTGTTGATTTGCAAGAGATGGTTGGTGAAATTAAGCGATCGCTATTCAATGAATTGGATACTAGCATTGAAGTGAAGAATGGTTCGCGATTTTATCGATTAAATAATGCGGATGATATTATCCGGGTCCCTCGGGTTTATGCGAAGTATAGTACACAAAAAGTACTCGTTAACCAGTATATGCCGGGAACGACGATTCAATATTTTATGGCGCAAATGCTTGCGGCCGATGAAGCGGGGGATCATCAGTACGATGAAGAACGTCGCTATTTAGCCCACGTCTTAGTGCAGAACTTTTTGAAACAAGTTTTTGAAGACGGCTTTTTCCATGCCGACCCCCATCCAGGTAATATCTTGTTGCGGGAGTTGCAGCCAGATGATATTGGGTATCGTGATACAGTTCCTAAGCATGGCGGGAAGATTGGTAAGCGACAGTTACCACCATATCGCTTAGTGTATTTAGATTTTGGTATGATGGGTGAAATTAGCCCAGCTTTGATGTCAGGTATTGCCAATGTAGTGGTAGCAGTGACAACTGAAGATACACACCAAGTTGGTAAAGCTATCTTAGCGATTTCTAATCGGACTGGAATGGTTGATGAAGAAGCGTTTTTTAGTGAGCTAGCGCCATTCTTAAGTCAGTATTATAATTCGGGGCTTGGTGACATTGATTTTCAAGGCTTATTGTTTGAAATGGTCAAGGTCTGTCGGAGTAATAATATTCAAATGAATCCGGCGGTTACCATGTTGGGTAAAGCCTTTGGAACGATTGAAGGAATTGTGGAGACGCTTGATCCAACGCTATCAATGATGGATGTGGCGCGACCGTTTGCTCGTAAGTATATTCGCGAGAATTTTAATTGGCGCAACGAACTGGAAGATGGAATGTTGGCCAGTCTTCAAAGTTTGCGTGATGCACCTAAGATTCCATCACGCTTGTTGTCGGCCCTGGACACGTTTGAAAATGGTCAGACGCGGGTCAACCTTGTCTTTGCGCACCGGAAGATGTTTATTGACCGCATTGATTCGATGGTCAATAAGGTCGTGCTGTCCGTTATTTTGGCAGCTTTGATTGTCGGATCGTCACTACTAGTTCAGAGCCATCCTGATAACAGTTGGATTACGAATATTGGCATCTTTGGCTACGTTTCAGCGGTCGTCGTCATTATTGGACTGTTGATTGGAACGCTCCATTCTTGGTACACGCATTGGCGGCGAAAATGACCGTTAGCTAACGGCTTAGTTTGGCGAACTTGGACCTGCTTATAAGCTTATGCGTTGCGAAAATTTTAACAAGCAGCAGGGCTTCTATACGGCTAAATACACACAAAAAACAGCGCTACGGTGATGATTCCAAGCCATAAAATCATCACCGTAGCGCTGTTTTTGTTACCATGTACCGTTATTGAATTGATAGAGCAATTATTATTGCTAGTTAGTCTTCTGAACCCATAACCCGGGCACAGAATGCAGCCAAAATCGCGCCGACTTCTGGTGCTAAGATGTAGACCCAGAGGTGTGATAAAGCACTACCACCGGCAAAGATAGCGGGACCAATCGAACGGGCTGGGTTCAAAGAACCACCCGTTAAGTTGAGGGCGACAATGATCAGAAACGCCAAGGTAACCCCAATCGTTAAGCCGGCAAAGTCTGCATTACCGTGGTCGTTACTAGTGACGTTTAAAATAACCATTAAGAACAAGAACGTGACTAACGCTTCGACAAAGAAGGCCATGCCACTGCTGATTTTGGGAAAATCAGTTTGACCAAGTGACGTTGCGGATAGGCCTAACGCACTCACAAATGATTTGACCGCTGCGGAAGCAACGATGGCCCCAACGATTTGAGCAATGATGTAGCCAATGGCATCGGCGGCATCGATGCGACGGTTGATTAACATCGCAGTCGTTACGGCGGGGTTAAAGTGGCCACCTGAAATACCACCAAAGGCATGGGCGGAAACGGTAATTGCTAACCCGAAGGCTAACCCAATAGCGTGGACGTCACCCTTAGCAATCACGACGGTTGCAGTCCCTAAGAAAACTAACATAAATGTGCCGAGAAATTCGGCGAGATAGTTGCACACTCCCTTTTGAATAATTGCTAACTTAGCCTATTTTACAATACCTGACTGGAAAAGCGGCGGAATTTGCTTGATTTGTGAATGTTTCTCATAAGAATTTTATAATTATTTTAATTGATGCTTACCGTTATAAATGCTGCCATATAAGTGTTTCAAAACGATTGAAAGCGGATTATATTTTATCTAATAAAAAAATTGTTTTCGATAGATGGTTATTACTAGGGGCTGATATGATTGGCGAGTAACCTAACGTTGTGACAAACGTGGATTGCGAGTAATCATGAGTTCTGTTCTATAATGGTTAGGGTAAGCAAGTCGATGTTTTGAAAACAAAATAATTTTGTTTCACGTGAAACAGTGAAGGAAGGTTTAATTAATGGCGTTATCATATCAAGCTTTGTTGACGGCGGTTCCAGTTGTTTTAAAAGCTGGCAATGTGCCGAATATTGTCGGGGAAGCCGGCATTGGTAAGTCGGCCTTAGTTGCCGAAGTGGCGAAACAGATGGGCGCTCAATTATATACGACGGTCGTTAGTTTATCTGAAAAGGGGGACTTAGCGATTCCAGTCCCACCATTGACTAGCGATTCATTTATTCAGACGGAACGTTATGGTCAGTTAGCGGATGTTCAATTTGGTTACGCGCATACACTGATTGAAATTATTCAGTATGCTGAGCAGCATCCTAAGCAACCGATTTTATGGTTTCTAGACGAATTCAACCGTGGGACACAGGCTGTTCAAAGTGAACTAATGAATTTGGTATTACAACGGACGATCAATACGTTGAAATTACCAGAGCAAGTACAGTTGATTATTGCCGAAAATCCCGATGCTAGTATGACTGGATTTGAAAGTAGTACTTATGGCGTGACTGCTGGCGATGCGGCTATTAAAGATCGAACCGTGCGTCTAGTTATGCGGGCTGACGTGGCGGATTGGCTTGCTTGGGCACAACAACTTGATGAACGCATGGATCGACCGAACATTCATCCACTAGTCCAGCAGTTCATTAGTGAAGACGTGACGCGACTCAATCAAGCTGATATGCAAGCTGATTTAACAGCAACACCACGTGCGTGGGCGCGTGTTTCGGCCAACCTATATGAAATCGAACAACTGCCTGCAGATCAACAGACAACTGTGGCGTTGGATATCTTTCAAGGTGATGTTGGGACCGAACTAGGACTCGTGTTCGAGCAATTCTTGGAACAACAGGCGATTCATCTAACACCAGCAATGATTTATGACAGTCAACCTGTGGGATCAGTGGTGCCGGCACCTATTCTCAAGCAATTTACAGCCATGAATGAGATTCAAAAGCGAACAGTCTTGGCTAGTTGTTTGGCATTAACTACAACGTATCCGTTGACGGATGACCAGCATGCTGGCCGCTTTATGCAATTACTACAAACGCTTAGTCAGGATGGTCAGTTCGCGTTGGTTCAACAGATTGGCCATAAACGGGACTTATTGAAACAACTATATACAGCGAATGTGGCTAAACAGAGCCCATACGTTACGGCTTTATATCAATACTTACAGCAAGTAGCGAGCTGGTCAAATCAGTAAAAGGGTGGTGAACAGCTATGGTTAACAATGCCAATGAGTACGCACAGTGGCGGCAAGCGATGTTGGTGGCTCCTACAGCTGATTTATCCCAAAGCGGTGCGACGATGGTCAGTCGAGCCGTCATTGAATTACTAGCAACTGATCAGTTTTATGGTGAACTATTGACCCGCCTACCAAGACAATTGAATGCCACGTTAACGACACCGTTTGCATTGACCTGGCTCGATAACCGTCTGGTCTTGCAATACGCACCCAGTGCGATTGCTCAAGTATTTGTCCGTTTTGATTATTTGCAGGCCGGTTTAAAGCACGTGGCGTTACACGTTGTTTGGCAACACCCATTACGCTATCGTGAACAAGTCAAACAACAGCCATGTTTGGTAACACTAGCGACTGATCTGGCCGTTAATCAATATGTCGACGGACTGCCTAAGGATGCGGTCAGTTTAGCGACCATCCAGTCCTTAGTTAAAGAAAGATTACCACGGCGAGCGGATTCTGGCCGTTATTTAAAATTATTACAGCAACAATCACGTTCACAGCAGCGTCAACAACCGGGGCAGACGACACCGCAGTCAACGTCGAATAAGCCGCAACGACGGCTTACTCAAGGGCGCGACCAGCAAACGACAACGGGATTGATTGACGATTCAGGTAGTTGGTCGGCCCCAGGGCAATTAACGAATCCCAATTTGGCAACGGCTCGCTTGCAACAGTTGGCGAAGGAAGCTTGGCAGCAAACTAATGAGGCTGGCCGCGGTTTAGTGGCAGGAAATGTCCAATCACGGTTAGCCGTAATTGCGCAGCCAGCACAAATTGATTGGCGTCAATTATTGGTACGGGGGCTTGGACGAATTCCCAGTGGTAAGCAGCCGTCACATGCACGTTTCAATCGGCGTCAGCCAGCCCGGATGGAATTGCCTGGACAGATTGGGGATACGCGGCTAGATTTGCAAGTTTATGTGGATAATTCAGGCTCTATTAGTGATGCGACGCTCCAACAATTACTGGCTCAGGTGGCGGCCTTAACCCGGATGTGCTCAACGACAATTACCGTCAAGCCGTTTGATGCGATCGTGCAACCTGGACAAACTTATCAAGTGACGCTCCCACAGCATATTCGGTTTACGCGTCGTGGTGGTGGTGGAACGATTTATCAAAGTATCTTTGATGATTTAGCAGCGCAACATAAGACTAATGCGACGACCTTAGTGGTGATTTTGACGGATGGCCGGGGCGAGCGCCATATTGATACGCATCGATTTACGAACGTGATTTGGCTTTTATCCCGAACGGATGACCAGCTATCTGTCCGACCGATTGTCGGTCGCGTGATTAATTTGAATTTAGGAGATGAACAATATGGGCATGCCACTTAAACCGGACGATATGCAATCGTTATTGACCCATGATCGACGCTATCAACGGGCTAGTGCGATTTTAATGGATCAATGGCAACGGATCATGGCGGATGAAGAACTGGCTTATCGGCAGCAAATTACCATTGACGATTTACGGTTTGCGAAAGCGTTGTTAGCCAGTGAATTGTTGACTAGCCCGTTTGAGTTTGAACATTATGCGGGCGTTCAGCATTTGCGGCAACACTATGGTAGTCATCTCACTGGCGCGGCGCAAAAATGGTTGGTACAAAAGTATTTGTAACGTTGGTCGGCTGCGTTTGAAATTCAAATCAAATCAAAAACAAGCAAGTTTCTCCATGGGTGTTGGAGAAACTTGCTTGTTTTTATGACTTAAACGATGCAATTAGTGTCGAGCTAAAAAAGTTAGCCAAGCTTGTTGACGTTGTTGAATGTCAGGCTGGCTACCTTGACGGAGGCGTGTTTGTAGGCCAATCCGTGCTTCTAGTAACGACTGTGCTAGGCTCATGCTGGATTGTTCATCAGTGATTTGATTGTTAGCTTGACCCTTTAAGATGACCGCGGCCATTAAGGTCAGGTAATCATCATAAAACCAGTTGGTCGCCCGTTGAACATCTGCATCAGTAGTGCCGAATTCTGCGACCGCGTTGGCCATAAGGTCACCTGCTGGTTGGTCGGTCGCCGTTAGATCACGACTGAATAGCATACTGAGAATGGTCAGAGGTGCAGCGCCATCTTGTTCTAAACGTTGCATGGCTTGCGTACAACGCATTAAAGTTTTTTGGTGATATCGTTGTAGGCTGCGCAAATAAAGGGTGTGTTTGTCCCCAATAGCGTTATATAAGCTTTGCTTTTTGACGCCACTAACCGTTACAATTTCGTCCATGGATGTGTGGTAATAGCCTTGTTGCCAAAATAAATGCATTATTTTTTCGATAACTTGATCATCTTGGAATGTTTTTTTAGCGGGCAAAATTAGAACCGCCTTTCTGGTTAAAATGAGTACTTTAAGTATACCATAGCGTAATGTAGCACTTAGTAAATGCATATTAACCGATAAAACGATTTAATCAGGGGACTGTTACTGTTTTGAAAGCTGATTTTAATTAGTTAGAATTTTAAAGTTTTGAAGCCAGTAAAAAATATCAGCATTAAATCGATTACATAATTTTATAAAACAAAGAGAAGTTAATGCAATAGCCTGTTGTTACAGTGATATTCTGATTTTATATAGCGATTTAATATTTATAATTATTAATATTTTTAACTAATGTTAGTCCTCATTAAAGTTTAACGATAATATAATGTTAACGACTTATTTAGTTGAGGATAACAACCATTCGACCATAATTCGATGAATGTTAAACGCGGGAAAGCTTGCTGTTAAACTGATTTCAGTAGTTTATATAAAAATATTTGTATTGGCTATAATATTAAAAATGGCTCATAAGTCTGTTAAAATAGCGATTTTAATTAATGGTTAAGGGGCGTCATCAATTGACAGCGATTCCAAAAGCATGATATATTTTCGTTGCTGATAGGGTTACTCACAACGATTCACTATTAGTAGCAAGACTTAATAACCGATGATAAGCTTAAGTCGATTTCTGGAAAGGGCGTGGTCGTATTAATTGGGCAAGCACATTTTTAACCTTAGGAATTAGTCGGATAATCGGGTTACCGGTAGCCGCTGATACACAAGCTGGTACTTACCATTTAACGGTCACGTCTAATTCAAATGCAGATACAATCGGGGGACCACTACAAGGTGTGTTACCACAAATGAATGAAACCCAGCAGTGGCTTCTATTCGGTATTGGCATATGTGGACTTAGTTTATTAATGTTATTGATTCTAATCTGGTGGCGCAACCGTCAAACAATAAAGGAGCAACCAAAATGAAAAAGTATATCGGAACACTCGTTGCAGGCATGACACTAATGGCAGGATTCCCGCTAGTAGGGCAAGCTGCTGATAAAACGACTGAAGCGACAGTTACTTTGGAGCAAGATCCAGAAAACAAAGATATTACCTTAGATGAAATACCGGCTGTCAACTTTGGAACACAGAAAATAATTAATGACAGTAAAGCTTATGATGCGACCACTGTGACTAATGACTTAAAAGTAACTAACCCGGGGAACACGGACGGTTGGTCAGTGCAAGTTCGAGGAACGAAATTCATGGATGACCAGCGTGAACTACGGGGAGCTACGTTAACCTTCGCTAAAGTCGATGCCACAGCTGATGACACTGGTAACCAGTCAAAAGCAACTGCTAATGAAGTAACAATTAATGAAAGTGATCAAGCTATCATGGCTGCTACGGCTAACGAAGGGATCGGTAAGTTTACTAGTAAGTATGCGACTGACAAAGTTTCCCTCTTGATTCCTGCCGGTAACGCGGCTGGTGCATACAAGTCAACCTTGACATGGACATTAGGCAACGCCCCTAGTTAATCTAAGTTAGATTAATGCGTCAGAGGAGAACTGAGGTGTGACCGATGAAAATGGGATTGTTGGTAACGGGGCGGTTACTAATGACGGCAGCCAGTTGTCTCATCGTTAGCAACTGGTGCTGGATGACGGTGACACACGCTGCAACGACACAGTCACAGGTGCAAGTAAAGTTAACGCCTTCGGATGATGACAATGCCGTTTCCCCGGTTGATCCTGATGATCCTATTAAACCATATCCTGGTGATTCGGTTGATGACGGCAACGTAGCCGGTACGGGTTCGCAGGGTAACTTAACCATTGATTTTGTTAGTAATCTTAGATTTAATGCGATTACAACTGCCGGTGGTCCGGTCAGTACGACGGCTCAAAATGAACGGGCGATGATTCAAATAACAGATCGGCGCGCATCGGCAGCTGGTTGGACTTTACAAGTAACGCCCAGCCCGTTACAAAGTAACCAGCAGTCATTAACGACGTCTTTGAAGTTGGGGACCGTTCAATTACGGCCGGGGACTGGGAACGTTAGTACAGCACCTAGTGTTGTTAATACTGATGAACTAGTTGCTGGGGTTGCTAACAATGTGGTGACCGCCAAGGCTAACACTGGTCTAGGAACTTGGTTAGTAGTTTTGAATCGGGGTCGTGAACTAACACAACTTCAGATTTATGATCGCCAACTGACTGCCGGCGATTATACGGGCACGTTAGCTTGGTCGTTGATGAATGCCCCTAGTTGAATGGTTTGACTGAAGCTGCTACTCGTAAAGAATGGCAGCTTCAATCATACATAGCACGTTACTTACCGTTGAAAAAAGGAAGGGTAAAGCATATGAAAAAAATGTTTTGGCAGTTGTTAGCAGTAGTGGGTATGATTATGGCCGGTTTGATGATGACGGCAAGGGCCGATGATTTAAATTATACGGTTCAGGCTAATCTACCTGATAACCAGATCAATCAAAAAGTGTCATATTTTGATTTAAAAGTCACACCGGGACAAACACAAAACTTAACGTTAAATATTAAAAATAATGATAGTAAGGAGCATCGTTATACGGTTTCTCCCAATCTAGCAGTGACAAATGAGAATGGAATCATTGATTATAGTCAGGCTAAGGCGAAAGCGGATCGTTCATTGAAGTTTAACATTAAAACGGCATTGTCTGATGTTCAGACGGTGACGGTACCCGCTAAAACGACTAAAAAGGTGACGGTTAAATTAACAGTTCCAGAAAAGACGTTTAAGGGAATTGCACTTGGTGGGATTAATATTATTCAGGAATTGAGTACTAAGGCCAAACAGTCCAGTAGTGGGATGGCTATCAATAATCAATACGCTTATGTGCTTGGCTTACAGTTGCAAGAATCAGATCCGACAAATATTAAACCTGATATGAAGTTGCATCAGGTTAAGGCTAAACAACGTAATTATCGCAATTACGTGACGGCTAATTTACAAAATACTCAGCCAGTGATCATGCATGGACTAAAAATTAAGAGTTATGTGACGAAGGCTGGTTCATCCAAGAAGGTCTTGACAGCAACTAAGGAAAATATGTCAATGGCTCCTAATAGTAATTTCGATTTTGCCATTGGTGATGGTACTCAGCAACTAAAGCCTGGTAAATACACATTACACTTGACGGCAACCGCCGATAAGGGCAAATGGCAGTTCACTAAGAACTTTACGATTACGAACAAAGAAGCTGAGACATTAAACGATACGGCTGTTACGGAAAAACAAACAAACTATTTCTGGTGGTTTGTTGCGTTAGGCATTGTCATCATTGGTTTGCTGGCTGCAATTGTCTGGTTGTTGCTGAAAAATCGCCGTCGTCAGGATTAACTAGCGAGAGGAGTTTTCAACATGTGGAAGGGACCGAAACAAATACTGGTTGCAATAATGGCATTAACGGGGTTATGGGCCGGGACCGCCCACATTCAGGCCGCTGACGAAGCGTCGTTGGCAACGGCACCATCTGGCTTGAATCAGTTGGACAAACTCTTTACGTTACCAGCGACATTTAGTGGCGGGGCCACTAACAGTGCGAGCATTGCTAATGTGACCAATACGAGCTCTCCAAATACTCAAGCTGTGCAAATTATTAATGGCAAGAAACAATTAGGTGGCTTTTGGTCCAATGATGCCAACCGGTTTGATTTAAATAAAGACGCCACCTTTAAGATGTGGGTGTATTTGGGAACATCTACTAGTACTAGCAAGGCCGGTGATGGAATGGCCTTTGTCTTACAAAATGATCCTAGTGGAACATCAGCTTCGGCAAAGGTCAGTTCATCAAATATTATTGGTGAAACATTAGGCGTGTGGGGCGTTGACACCAACAATAAATTACAAGATACACAGGAATTTGCAAAAACAGCAATCCAAAATAGTTGGGCCTTAGAGTTTGATACCTATACCAATACATCAACGGGTTATAGTGATGCTGGTAAGGGTGATGCATTTGATAATGGGATTAAGAAGCAACATATTGCGACTGGCTATCCAGGTGCAGCTAGCCAGTATATTAATCAATCAGTTAGAAGTTGGGATTTAACTGGGTTGATTTGGACAACACGGTATTACTTTACGCAGAACCATGGTAATTTAATGACCAATGTGACGTTGGGTGACAGTAAGTGGCATCATTTGGTTATGAAGTGGGAGGCAGCCAGCAAAACGATGACGTACACGTTTGATGACCTCAATCCCGATGGATCAGCAACGGGTAGCGGCGTTACTCAGAGTGTGGGCCTTGATACTAGCCAATTTAATAGTAGTGATGGCTTGGTTCGTTGGGGGTTCATGGGAGCCACTGGTAGTAATACTGGTAATAATATGGTCGTAATTGAAAGTGCACCGAATCTAGTTGATGCTCAGGCGGCCGTTAAGGTGATGGACAAAACTAAGAATCGCGAGGTCACGACAGGTAGCCAAGTTAAGGCCAAGCGCAAGGTTCAGTATGATTATCAGCTGAACTATAAAGGCGGACAACTTGATTGGGATAACATTACTGCTGAACTGAACTTGCCAAAGCACATTACCTTTAACAGTGCTAAGGTGACGTACGCAGATGGTAGTGAACAAACGTTAACAGCCCCGACAGCTGGTGCTACCAAAGTGGATTACACACTAGACAAAGCATTATCGACTAGTCAAGCAACGGCAACGATTACGCTTAGTGGAACTGCTGATAATGTGGTGGTCAACGAGGAAACAACGGCCACAACAGCAACGTTTAAGAATAAGATTTTTGAAACAACGACTGAAGCACCAAATTACACAATTACTGTTGATCAGCCGATTGGCATTTTAATCCTCAATAATCCATATACGGTGGCTAATGGTGATGATGTCACGATTAAAGGAATTGTATTTGCCGAAGATTCGGAACAATTGTCAAATGACCAAGTGACACTTTATCCAACGGTCAACGGCAAAGAAATGCCGGCGGTTCAAATGTCCAATGATGATGAACAAGGGTATTTCTATTACAAGATTAAGGCGGACCAATTACACGTTGGCGATGATAACAGGCTGGAAATTTGGGCCTCAGATCCGTATGAAAATGAATCACCGGTCGGAACGGCTAAGATTACCGTTACAGGAGGGAATCTAGGGTTTAAGTCGGTGGCCGCGAATAGCACTTTTAAGTCAATAATGTTAGACGGTTCAGCTAAAACAACGGATCGAGAAGATGATTGGCAATTGGTCGTTCGTGATAATCGTGGGAAAGGTTCCAATTGGCAATTACAAGCTAGTGCGACTAATTTTAAAACTACTGGTGGCAAAACATTGCCTGGCGATGTGATCTTTCGTCAAGGTGATAAAACGACCACGCTTAATTCGGTTGGCACCGTAATTGATAGTCACACAACTACTAGTGATAATGATGATTATGATGTTTTAGCCACTTGGACAAGTAAGTCTGGTATTTTGTATCAGAGTAATGCGGGTGCTACGCCTGGTTCTTATACTGGTGATATTACGTGGACGTTAACGGATGCACCTAAGTAGTGCTAGCTGGTTGGTATTGAGAAGAGTAAGAATGGCTCTTGCAAGTGAATGCTTGTGAGAGCTTTTTTTGATGAAAGTTAGATTAGTACTTAGCTGACAGTCGACTTATTGATGACCTTAGTTAACTAAACGTCAAAACGGGTTGACGACTTATAAACACTGTAGTCAAGGCGTTAACTTATCGAATGATTAATGAAAAAAGGCAACTTTTAACGTGCTTTTGGTTGCGTTTTCTTTTTAGTTTAGTACAATGTAATTGTTACCAAATACTTGTTGCACAAACATGATTGTGAATATAAACACATTTAAGGAGCGCGTTTAAATATGAAAGTTATCGTAATTGGTTGTACCCATGCTGGCACTGCTGCCGTTAATCAGATTTTAGCGTCAAACCCAGATACTGAAGTAACGATTTATGAGAGAAATGACAATGTTTCGTTCCTATCCTGTGGGATTGCCCTGTACCTCGGTGGCCAAGTTGCCGATCCTCAAGGTCTGTTTTATTCTAGTCCTGAACAGTTAGCTGAGTTAGGTGCGACTGTTCATATGCAACATGATGTAACCGATGTTGATACTGAAAACCATGAAATCACCGTTACTGATTTAAAGACTGGCGCATCTAAGACGGATCATTATGATAAATTAGTCGTTACAACCGGTTCGTGGCCAGTTATTCCACCAATTGATGGTATTGATAGCCCAAATGTTTATCTTTGTAAGAATTGGACGCATGCCCAAAATTTATGGGAAGCGGCCAAGCCTGCTAAGCGGGTCATCGTTATTGGCGGGGGCTACATTGGAACTGAACTAGTGGAAGCCTACCAAAAGCAAGGCAAAGAAGTGACTTTGATTGATGGCTTACCACGAATTTTAAATAAATATTTAGACAAAGAATTTACCGACCGCGTTGAACAAAACTTTGTTGATCATGGAATTAAGATGGCTCTAAATCAAATGGTCCAAGGCTTTAGCGATGATGGTAAAGAAGTGAGTGTTAAGACTGATAAGGGGAGTTATACTGCTGATATGGCCATTCTGTGTGTTGGGTTCCGGCCGAATACTGGTTTGTTGAAGGGGAAGGTTGACATGAACGCCAATGGTTCAATTAAGACCAATGACTACATGCAAACTTCTGATCCTGATATTTACGGTGCTGGTGACTCAGTAGCCGTTCATTACAACCCCACTCAGAAGGATGCTTATATTCCGTTAGCTACCAATGCAGTTCGCCAAGGGACATTAGTTGGTTTAAACATCTTTAAGCCAACTCGTAAATACATGGGAACGCAGTCCACTTCTGGCTTAATGTTGTTTGGTCAGACGATCGTTTCTTCTGGAATGACCTTAGAACATGCTCAGGCTGAAAATGTTCCAGCCGCCGCTGTCACTTTTGAAGACAACTATCGGCCCGAATTTATGCCAACGACCAAACCAGTTTTGATGCAATTGGTTTACAATCCGGAGACGCGTGAAATTTTAGGTGCGCAATTCATGAGTGAACATGACGTTTCACAATCAGCCAACGTAATTTCTGTGATGATTCAAAATCACAATACCATTGATGACCTTGGCTTTGTGGATATGTTCTTCCAACCAATTTACGACCGGCCATTTAACTACTTGAACTTACTTGGTCAAGCAGCCATTGCACACGCAGCTGAAGCAGTAACTGAATAAATAATTTAAAATAGGACGAGTAACCAACTTTCGGTTGCTCGTCCTATTTGCTTATGGCTGATAATTAAACGTTAGATGATCCTGGGTGAAAAAGTTCAAGTTATGCAAAATCTTTTCTATGATTGAATTTTGTTGTGGTAGGTTTAAAGTGAGTTGCTGTAACTTTAATTCAACGGTTCCGAATGCCACCAATCGTTCCAAAATCTCAGTTAGCGTGGTGGCTTGCTGATAAGCTGGCCTGAGATTAATGATGAGCGTTCCCGTATGGTTGGCAGTGTCAACGGGCGTAAAGCCAACCTGACCCACAAATTTAGTAGTGGTGCGATCAGTCACGCCCCAGATAAGTTGCCGATCATGAAAGATTTCACGCATGATGTGGTTGATCTGCGTGGCCGTCGTTTCCATGGTCGCTGTGGGGGTGCTAGTTTGATATAGATTAAAAACGTCAATGACCCGAGCCTTGGTCAACCAGTCAAACGTGTAGTGGGGGGTTAGAATTGGGTGATACTTTTCAAACTGTGACATATTTTCTCCTTTAAAACCGACGTAAAAACACTTGATACTATTGTAATATAACTGACGCTAACTTGCGCTGATGGCGCTCTGATGAAAATAAGAAAACTGGCTAGCGAGTTTTTGACAACTCTGCTAGCCAGTCTTTTTACATGTTGTTAATCAAGCAAGCTTACCAAATTTTGACCCGCTTATCCGGTGCCAAATACATAGCATCGTCAGGCTGAATGTCAAATGTGGTGTAGAAGTCATCCAAGTTCTTAGGTTGAACGTTGGCACGTAGTTTAGCAGGAGCGTGCACATCGATTGAAAGTAAGAGTTGCATGTATTCGGTCGTGGCTTTCATTCGCCACACCATTGCCCAGTTGGTAAAGAAGGCACTCAGATCAACATCATCTTCGCCTTTAGCGGCTTCTTCCGCACAACTTAAGCCGCCAGCATCAGCGATGTTTTCGGACACGGTTAGCGTACCATTAACTTTCGCACCAGCAAAATCAAGGCCGTCAAATTCACTAATCATTGACTTGGCGAGCTCCTTGAAGTGTGCGGAGTCTTCCTCAGTCCACCAGTTGTGTAGATTGCCGAACTCATCGAATAAGGCGCCGTTATTATCAAAAGCGTGGGAGATTTCATGAGCGATAACGGCACCAATACCACCATAGTTGGCGCTGGAAGGCTGTTCTAGGCTGTAGAATGGGGCTTGTAAAATAGCGGCTGGAAAGACAATGATGTTCATAAATGGATGATAGTAAGCGTTAACGGTGTCCGCACTCATTTCCCAGCGGGTCCGGTCAGTGGCTTTGCCCCACTTAGAGAACATGTCTTGGCGAGCTAAACGGTTAAAGTGCAGCACGTTACTTAAAACGTTACCACCTTGTTCTGGTGTATGGGTTTTGAATTTTGTGTAAATCGTTTCTAATTTATCAGGGTAGCCCACTTGAATGCCGAGTTTGTCAAGCTTAGTAATCGCTTTGGTTCGGGTATCTGCACTGAGCCAAGTGTTTGCTTGCAAGCGTCGTTTGTAAACCGCAATCATTTTTTCAACCATCTGGTGGACATCCGCTTTAGCGGCTTCACCAAAATATTTGTGACCGTAATAGAGGCCAACGACCTGATCGAAGGTCCCGGTAGCTAGATAGTAGGCACTTTTAGCTTGGTTCCGGGGTTCCTTTTGCCCAGATAATGCCCGAGAGTAAGTTGTTGCTAAGACCCGCATGTCATCACTGAGGTAGCCACTGTAACGTTGGACTAACTTGGCCTTCATCCAATTCTTCATTAGACCAAAATTGTCGGGATTGACTACTTCGTTGAAGTGATCAAAGAAGGCGGGTTCTGGCAAGATAACTTGATCAGGATTACCATCAATGACTGAATAGGTAATGGCTGCTAAGTCTAAGTAACGACTAGTATTGACGAAATCGTTAAATTTGCGGGGGTTATACATCTTACTGTAATCAGCAGATTCTTCAGCGGACTTGACCCACGGGACGATCAAGCGGTCAAATTGCAAGGTGTCATCGACGATTTTTTGAGCTTCATCCGCATCATAACCGGTTTTTTGTAACAGTTCAGTCATCATCTTAGCGTAAATGGCTAGTAACTTAGGGCCGGATTGGTTGCCTTCGTCATAGTACGTCTTGTCGGGCAGAATGGTGCCAGGTGCTTGGGCAAATAGGGCGTTGACCTTAGTGTTCTTCATGTCAGCATCAACATCTAAGCTGAATGGTAGTGGGAGACCGTCGTAGATCCAATCGGGCATCCGTTGTTGTAAGTCAGCAAAGTCGCTTAAACTATCAATTTGCTTGAGACACGGCAGAATTGGTTCCGCACCATTGGCATTGCGTTGGTCGAAATCTTTAGCTAAGCGGTAAAACTTAATGAATTCGGTTAGCTGAGGATCGCCGGGGGTAACTGTTCCCGCCGCCATTGCATCAAAGTCATGCATTAACGTTTTTTCAATGGCATCAACTAAGTCCATAAAGCCCCCGGTTGAAGAATGGTCATCCGGAATGACGGCGGTTTTGAGCCACTCGCCGTTGACGGCATCGTAGAGATCTTGTTTTACTGCTGCTTGATTAATGGTTGCCATTAAATCCACTCCCTAATAAATTTTCTAATACTAGGTTAATTATACCTTAGATTATTCTGAGTGGTATCATCAGGCACTGACTTAGCAAAAAATGATACTAATCATCTTAATAGTTCCGAATCAATGGCAATCAGACAGTGAATATTAATTATAGAAGCCAAAATCACTTCCAAATTATTGGTATGAGTGAATCGTTAATGCTTGTAAATCACTGTTTAAGGTCGTGATGGCTGTCGACAATGCTTGATAGAAAATTCCCCGGACGACTAACGGTGGAACCATTAGTTATTCGGGGAATTGAGGGTAATTTAATTATTAGTCATTATTCAGTTAATAATAACTGATCGGCATCGTTAATTTCGATGACTTTGCCAGGCTTTTGCGTAATTAGACCTTGATGCTCGAACAATGCGAGTTTACGGCTGATGCTTTCAGGGGTGGTACCGAGGAACGTCGCCAGATCCTTTTTCTTTAATGGCAGTTTAAACGTATCCGATTTCAAAGCTGCTGCCGTTTCGGTGATATAGTTGGCTAACCGCGCTTCGACTGATTCGGTGGCCGTACTTGTCGTCTGCCGTTCGAGCTGACTGAGACGTTTACCAAAGACGTTTAAGACATTGATGCTGATACTTGGATATTTTTGCATCAAGTCCTGAAAATCTGAGCGACGAATGCTGCAAACATCAGTTGGTACTAAGGCTTCGCCAAACGAGGTCCGCCGTTGGTTTTCAAACAAGGCAGCTTCGCCATCGATATCACCAGTTTGCAATAGGTATAATAGTTGTTCGCGACCATTGGCAGCTAGCTGATAGACTTTAACCTGCCCATTGGCAACAATCATCAGTGAATCCAGTGGATCGTCAGCACCAAATAAAGTGCTGCCGGCTGGATAGTGGTGGTGACGAACGATCGATTCGATGGTGTCTAATTGTTCAC
>OMJG01001085.1_pt1 | contig 17167 bp, 17 predicted proteins | sample 1646431 | NCBI WGS metagenome assembly OMJG01 (sample SAMN03771674, study PRJEB25209) | food metagenome | isolation source: Cotija cheese | place: Mexico:Jalisco,Michoacan | collected 2011-12-12
ACACCCGTCGAACCTGATCTAGTTAGTACTGGCGAAGGGATTGTCCGGATGAAACTGGCTGTGCGCGGATACCATCGGTGTCCTATTGTGCGCTGCGGTGATGCTGTACATTCTTCTTCGTCAGAGGAAGAAAGCGAAAGGCCATGACCTTATCTTTTGCCGCAGCATTGCTCGGTGAACTACGCGCGCACAATCCCTTGGTGCAGTGCATAACTAATTCGGTGGTTACCAACTTCACCGCCAATGTGGTGCTTGCTATAGGCGCAGCGCCAGCGATGACGGACATCGTCGGGGAAGCAGGCCCTTTCGCCCGGGTCGCGGGCGGGGTACTGGTGAATTTGGGAACCCCCACGCCGGAGCAACGCTTAGCGATGGAAGAAGCCGTCGCTGCCGCCAACGAATCTGCAACACCGTGGGTGTTGGATCCAGTGGCGATTGGCGCGTTGCCCATTCGCACAGCCTTGGCGCAGAAACTCGCTCCGCAAACCCCGTTTGCGATTCGCGGTAATGCCTCAGAGATTCTTGCCCTGACAGGGGAAGGAGCCGGCGGCAAGGGCGTGGACTCCACAGATTCCACAGAAGCTGCCGCGCCGGGCGCGATTGCCCTGGCGCAGCGTCTCAACACCGTGGTCGCGGTATCCGGACCGGAGGATTTCATCACCGATGGCATCCGCGTTATCCGCGTGGCTAACGGCGATGAGCTTTTGACCAAAGTCACCGGCGGTGGTTGCGCGCTGGGCGCGTTGATAGCTGCGTTCGCTGCGGTGCGCGGGACAAATTCCCCAGTCGAGGCAGTCGCCGCCGCGCATGCAGTCTACGGCATTGCGGCCGAACAGGCTGCAGCGCAAGCAGCAGGCCCAGGGTCTTTCGCAGTTTCGCTTATCGATGCCCTCTCCACCCTCACCCCGTCCGCCATCTCCTCGGAGCAGCGCATCCGGGAGTACGCGGCATGAGCAGCAGCCAGGATTATGGCATCTATTTAGTCACCGACCCAGTGCTGTGCGGGGCGCGCGGCGTGGTGGAAACCGTGCGCCTGGCCGTGGACGGCGGCGTGCACACGGTGCAGCTGCGCGATAAACACGCCAGCTTTGACCAACAGCTATCCCAACTTGAGCAGCTCGCAGTTGTCATCGATGGCCGCGCGAAGCTAGTGATCAACGACCGCCTCGATGTCGCCGTCGAAGCTCAAAGGCGTGGCATTGCCATCGACGGTGTGCACCTTGGTCAAGGTGACGAAGCGGTACGCACCGCGCGTGACAAGCTCGGCGCCGATGCCGTCATCGGGCTGACCGCTAACACCGAAGATCACCTCGCTGCGGTTGCTGCGCTTCCTACCGGCACCGTGGATTATGTCGGCGTCGGTGTTATCCGGCCGACTTCTACCAAGCCGGATCATCCACCAGCACTGGGCATCGCGGGCTTTGCGCACCTGACCGCAATATCCCCGGTGCCGACCGTGGCCATTGGCGGCGTCCTCGCCGAAGACATCGCTGACCTGCGCGCAGCAGGGGCCGCAGGCGTCTGCTTTGTCTCCGCGCTATGTGCTGCCGAGAATCCCGAGCATGTCGCCCGCAGCATGGCCGATGCCTGGAACCAATCCACTTATATAAAGGAATAACAAAAACCGTGAAAACTACATCAATTTCTCTTCGCACCATCGCCGCAGCCGCCGTTGTTGCCCTTGCTACCTTGCTAACTAGCTGTGCGGGAGGTGATGCGGCGGAGGGGGTATCGGCAAGCAATGCGAAAACTACCGTGCGCTTTGCGCTGGACTGGACACCGAATACCAACCACACGGGGCTCTACGTGGCATTGAACAAGGGCTACTTCGAAGACGCCGGCATTGACGTGGAAATCTTGCCGTTTAATAACAGCAACCCCGAAGTGCTTGTCGATGCCGGCCAAGCCGAGTTTGGCATCAGCTTCCAAGACACGGCGTCGATGTCCATGGCGTCTGGCGCGGACCTGAAATCAGTACTCGCCGTGGAACAAACCTGGGCCACGGAAGTAGCGGTACTGGCAGACCGCGATGACATCCAAAGCCCTGCCGACTTGGATGGGCTGACCTTCGGTGGATTCGATAACCCGGCGGAGACCAAGACCATGCAGGGCGTGGTGCAATCCGCGGGCGGCGACGGCGAATTCGAAACCGTGACGCTGGGAACTTCTGCCTATGAGGCGTTGTACTCCGGCGATGTTGATTTCACCGTCCCTTATGTGGCTTGGGAAGGCATTGAGGCTGAACACCGCGGCGTGGACCTGAAGACTTTCGCGTACACCGATTATGGTTTCCCGGATGCGTACCAAGTCTTGGTGGTGGGCAATAACACCTGGTTGGAAGACAATCCGGATACTGCGCGTGACTTTGTGCAGGCCCTTGCTCGCGGCTATGAAGATTCCGTGGAAGATCCTGAATCCGCCGCAAAGATTTTGCAGGAAGAAAACGCCGGCCTGCTCACTGACCTAGACATGCTGGTGGAAAGCCAAGAGATGCTCGCGGATAAATACATGCTCGATGACAACGGTGACTTCGGCGTGCAAACCGAGGAGCACTGGAGCGAGCTCGGCCAGTTCCTCTTCGATTCCGATCTGCTGACTGATAACAACGGCAAACTGTTGGATAAGCAGCCGGAGTGGTCAGAGTTTTTCACCAATGAATATCTGCAGGACTGATGAAGCAGTATTTATCTTTTAAGAATATCTGGGTGCCCGCAGGCTTTCTGGCCGTGCTGCTTATCGCGTGGGAGTTAATCGTGCGTTTGACCGCGGTGCGCCCGCAGGTGCTGCCGGCGCCAACGCTTGTGGCAAGCTCCGGTTGGGAGCACCGCAGCGCACTTGGCGCGCATGCCCTGGCTACCTTAAATGTCACGCTACTGGGCTTTTCGGTGTCATTAGCGTGCGCGTGGCTGATTGCTATCGTCATTGATTTCTCGCCGCTGATGCGCCGCGGCCTAGTTCCGCTGCTGATTTCTTCCCAAACCATTCCGATTGTCGCTATCGCGCCGTTGATGATCATCTGGTTCGGCTTCGGGCTGCTGCCTAAGATTCTGGTGGTGGCTCTGGTGACCTTCTTCCCAGTCACCATCGGGCTAGTCGATGGTTTTGCGCGCGCGGACAGGGAAGCATCGGCGTTGCTGCGCAGCATGGGTGCCGGGCGCATCAAAGAGTTCCTCTTTTTGCGGCTACCGTCGGCGCTGCCTCTCTTTTTCACTTCCTTGCGCATCGGCATTACGTATGCCGTGGTGGGCGCCATCTTCGCCGAGTATGTCGGCGCGAAACAGGGCCTGGGCATTTATATGAGCGTGCAAAAGAATGCTTTTCGCACCGATTTGGTGCTCGCCGCAGTTACCGTCGCAGCTGTGATCAGCATTGTGCTCTACCTATCCACGTACCTGGTGGAACGGGCCGTTATTCCGTGGCATATCAAAGAAAGGACCGCTGCCAATGAGCGTTAAAACCTCACCGCAGTTGCACCTCGAGGGCATCTCACGCACCTTCTCGCTTGCCGATGCCCGCCACCGCGCAGTGCTGGATGACATCTCTTTGACGGTGAATCCCGGGGAATTTGTCTCCATCATTGGGCCATCTGGCTGCGGCAAGAGCACGCTTTTTAACATCATCGCGGGTTTGGATTCACCGACTAGTGGCACGGTGGGCATCGATGGGGAAGTGGCCTATATGCCGCAAAAGGATGCGTTGTTTCCGTGGCGCAGCATCGCCGCGAATGCCGCACTCGGCCTGGAAGTCCAAGGTGTAAAACGCCGCGCGGCGCGGGCACGGGTCAAGGAATGGTTTCCCCGCTTTGGGCTTGCGGGCTTTGAAGATTCCTTGCCGTTTGAGCTTTCCGGCGGCATGCGCCAGCGGGCAGCACTTTTGCGCACGGTGGTTCAAAACAAGAGCACTTTGCTTCTCGATGAACCCTTCGGCGCCCTCGACGCGCTTACCAAACAGGATTTACAAACCTGGCTGCAACAAGTGTGGGCCGAACATAATTGGACAGCTCTGCTGATCACGCACGATGTCCGCGAAGCGATCTTGCTTTCAGACCGCGTGGTGGTGCTCAGCCCACGCCCCGCGTCAGTCAGCCTCATCCTGGACGTTGACCTGCCGAAGCCGCGGGGGATCGATGCGTTGACCAGCCCTAGATTCCTAGAACTGGAACGCATATTGCTGGAAACACTGGGCAGCTGAATCAGTCAGCTGAGTCCAGCGCTTGCTGCCAGAACGCAGCTTCTAAGCGGGTGGCGGCGCGGAAGATTTCCACTAAGGAATCAAAGCGCTCCGCGGTGACACTACCTGCGGTTAGCGCGTCGAGGCGATCGGTGGCAGCTTGTGCTGCGGTTTGGAATTCCGTGCCGGAGTATTCCGCAATCCACTCGCCGTAGGGGTGTTCTTCGCCGGCATCGAGAGCCCGTGTTCGTTGCGGCTCCAGTGCAGCACCAATTTCTGCGTAGCCAATGGAGCATGGTGAAAGCGCGACGTGCATATCCAGCAGGTCGCCGGACATCCCGGTGTCCAAAACGTAGCGGGTATAAGCCACGGTGGTTTGTTTTTCTGCCGCCGCATCAAGCTCTTCTTCCGTGATTCCCCAGCGCGCGGTCAGTCGGCGGTGCAGGTCAGTTTCGTGCACGATAGCCTGTAGTGCGCCCGTTGCGTCCTTAATATCGGCGAGGTTGCGGCTTTTGTACGCAGCCAGAGCGTTTGCCCGCGCGAACTGCACTAGGAAGTGATAGTCCTGCACCAGGTAGTCCTGGAATACCGGCAAGGGGAGTGTGCCCGCCCCGAGCTTTTGCACGAATTCGTGCTCGGTGTAATCGGTCCACTCGGTTCCGATGGCCTTTTTCAAATCTGCAAATAGTGTCATTGTTTTTCTTCTGTGATGGGGTGGGCGTAGCTGGCATCGAAAAATGCGAGCTCGATTTCTACTGCGCGGTGAAAGAAGTCTCCGGCAACTTCGCGCTGGGATGGGCCGACGCGGTTTAGTTCCTCGCGCAAAAAGGCGATACGTTCATGGAATTCGGGGAAATCATGCAGACGAATCCACTCCGCATGCACGAAATTCTCCGGCATCGGGCGCGGGGTGCGCGTGGCCCAGTCCAAATACAGCCATTCCGCAACCAGCAGTACCGCGACGATGGCCGCGTAGTTACGGGTATCCGCGGCCTCGCGCATCAAGGCACAAAACGCGGTGGTGGGCTGCGTATTCGGGATTTCTTCACGCTGCTTCTCGGTAACCCCGAGTGCTTCAAAGGCATCCAGGAAGTAGGTGTTTTCATCGCCCGCAATCTCGCCGATGAATTGTGAGAACCGCAGACGTGGCTTGAGCGAATCCGTGCTTGATACAGCCGCGCCAAGTAGCACTAGGAAGCTATCCAAAAAGCGGTAGTCCTGAATCAGGTAGCTGGCCATGACGGAGTCATCGATAGTCCCGCCGAAAAGCTCTTGCACGAACCGGTGCGTCACTGCCTTTTCCCACGTGGCGTGGTTTTGTTCGCGCAGCAGGTCAGTAAATCTCTGGTTGGTCATCGTTTAGCTCCCTGCAGATCTGAAGTCCATAGCGCATGGAAATGGTGGACTGGCCCGTGACCGGAGCCGACCTCGAGGTCATCGGCATGGCGCAATGCTTCGGTGAGATACTCCTTGGCGCGCGTGACTGCTTCGACGTATCCATGGTGGGGAAGTAGTGCCGCGATTGCTGCCGAAAGCGTGCAGCCGGTGCCGTGATCATTGACGGTGTCCACGCGTGGTGCGGTCAACTCCACAGTCTCATCGCCGGTGAGAATATCCGTGCTTTCTTCACCACCTAGATGCCCGCCTTTCAGCAGCACCCAATCAGAACCCAATGCGCGCAAGTCATCCAAGGAGTCGCGCATCTCTTCGAGGCTGCCCATCTCCACATCGCGGCCAAGCAGCACTGATGCCTCCGGTAGGTTCGGCGTAATTAGCGTTGCGCGCGGGACTAGACGATCACGAATGGCTTCCACATCATCTTGTTTCATCAGATGATCGCCGATTTTTGCCACCATCACCGGATCTAATACCACCGGGCACTTCGCGTACTTGTCGAGCGATTGCGCAATCGCATCTGCGATTTTCGCGTTAGCGACCATGCCGATTTTCACCGCATCCACGCGCACGTCCTCAAACACTGCGGCGATTTGTTCCGCCACGAAGTCAGGTTCCATCGCAAAGATGCTTCCCACCCCGCGCGTATTCTGCGCCACCACCGCGGTGACCACGCTCATCCCGTACGTGCCCTGGGCAGAAAATGCCTTTAAGTCCGCCTGGATTCCGGCCCCACCAGTGGGATCTGTTCCTGCGATGGTCAATACGTTAGGTATCAACGCGTGTCTCCGTTTCATACTCATGCCGAGATACGAAAAGCAGAGCGTGCCACAGCAGATACAGGTATCCCTGCATATGCTATTAGCGTCGTTTACCGACATCCCTCCGCGAGTCCGAACTCGATCAGGTTCTCGGGTTTAATCTCAGCCCCTTCGGGCACCCCGTGTCTGGCGCCCACGCTAGCACAAAACCTCCATGCGAGGTCCTTGCTTTATTCACTGAGACCACACTGAGGGCAGGGTTAGGCGAACACACTCAGGGCATAGAGGGCAAAGACGAAGAGGTGAGCTGCGCCGTGGATAGGGGTGAGGCGCTGGGCGCTAAAGGTGGTTAAGCTGAGTAGCAGGCTGATGCCGAGCAGCATCAGGTTGGTGGGGCTTTCTGCAAGAATAACCGTTTGACCAGTCAACAGCCCGATGGCGAGTACCACCGGCAGGGTCAGCCCGACGCACGACACCAACGCGCCGTGCGCCAGGTTGGTGATGCGCTGGGCTTCGCCGGTCCACGCGGCGCGCACGGTGGTAATCGCCTCGGGAAGAAAGACAATCATCGCGATGATAATGCCGGACAGAGCCACCGGGGCGCTAAGCCGGGTGAGGGCGGAATCAAGAAGTGATGCCATATCGTGTGACAACAACACAATTGGAATAACCGTTATCACCAGTACTAACGCGCGCGTGAGAATCTCCGCGCGGTGCTCGCGCAGATGAGGTTTATTCACCGTGCCCGTGGCTTCTTGAAAGTCCCCACGCTGCGCACCGGTTTGGCGGTACAGAAAGAACCCATAGAGCCCGACGGTTAGCACAATAATCACGATTGCTTGCCCGGTGCTGTAGGCGCCTTGCTTGCCGATGACCACCGGGAACGCAAAGGCCGTCCCGATGAGTACAACGAGCATCGAAAAGTACGTGGAAATTCCGGTGTGGTTTACCTGCATGCTCTCGTGGCGCATGCCGCCAACCATTAGCGCGAGACCGATGATAAGGGTCAGTACAATCATGGATGCCGCCATGACGGAGTCACGCGCGATGGTGGGGTGTTCGCCTGGGCCGAGCATGACGGCGGAGATGAGAATGACTTCAATGAGCACAATGGACAAGGTCAACACCAGGGTGCCGTAGGGATCTCCAAGCCGGTGCGCGAGATGTTCAGCCTGGGTGACAACCCCGCCGGAACACACGATGATGACGCCCACGATGAGCGCAAGAAGGGTGAAGACGAGGGGCATCGATAAGCTGCCCGCGAGAAAACCTGATGCCAGTGATAGTAGTGCGACCGCAACCCAGCCCAATACAATTCGGGTGATGACGGATCCGGTGAGAACGCCGCGCAGGGCAGTAGAGGCTGACATGGACGAAGACTCCTTTAAGTGCAGGGTCGTCCCAGCTCTAGCTATGGCTGTGCAGGTCGTCCTGCCAGCGAGTTCTGACCAGCAGCCTAGCATGTCCGGCAGCTACGGCAAGCTGGAGCCAACTATGCAATGAAGGAATTGATTCGTAATCAGTTTGGATGCCAAGTCTGCCTATCTCTTGAAGGTTAAATTAGCCAAGATCACGTGCGGCGATAAGCTCGTTTTCTACTGCTTGGTGGCGCTGTGGCTGTGATCAAACCGATTTCTACAAGATGTCGAAGGGCGGCGCGTACGGTGCTTATTGGCCGATCGGTAAGGTCGCTAACTTGTTGAGCTGAGAGTTCTTCAGTATTAGATACTGCATCGAATACGTCTTGTTGGGCGGGGGTTAGTTGAGCTCCCGCACTTGAGAGGGTGTACACCCCTTGGCTCGATTCAATTAACGAACCTTGTTGAGCAAGCTTATCGAGCATGATCTGAAGCTCACCACTGTCGCCGCCTGTCTGCCGTTTGAGATCTTTAGCTGTGACGGCCCCCAAGTCTTTTGCCAAAACAAGTGCGGCACCTTCAGCGATTGAGAATTCATCTCCAAGTCGTTCCTTAACCCAGGATGCGACTTCTCCGTCTGCGAGGCCGAATCGCTGCAGAATGACTGTCACTCGAGCAATATCTACCTTAAAAGTCGGCCCGGGAAGACCGACAGATTTCATGGTGTTGATCATGGTCAAGATCCCTCCACCATTACTTTCGGCAAGTACCCCGTCGTATTCGTGGGACAGTGGGACATCTTGAAGTAGCCTGGCTAATGTCGAATTCCGCGGGATTTGTTGTCCATCATCGAGGTTCTCGGTAGTTTTGCCGCCAGGCAATCCTCCAGGGCTGCTGATTTCTACGCGGTCTAAAAAGATATCGACACTGATATTTTGGTCTCGGAATGGTGCGGAGTAGTCACGATGCATCACTGCATTAGCTAATGCCTCGCGTAATACGGTCTCAGGTATTTCTAAGACATCCTTTCCGAGGCTTCCTTCAATCACCCTTCTTGTTCGAAGGTTTCGACGAATTGCTGCGATTGCATCTAAAACTTGGGTGGCTACGTTGCTTTCACAAAGGACTCGGTCCACGAAACGAGTGTTTTCTCCTGCTGGTGCTTTTTCTTTTCCGGGGTGGACCGCCACATCAATAAATAATTGAGGAAAGAATTGTTGAGGATATTCTCCTAACGCCATTAGTCCTGCAAGGGTAAGTTCGCCGTCTTGAGTAACTATGGATTTCTGCTTGATCCACTTGTTGGTTTCATCAAAATCCAGCCGAGAATGTTGGCGCTTCAGCCGAGACTCCATGGCTTTAGTGAGTGAGGTATCTAGGTCATTGATATCAGTACCTGGGACATGTTCTCTGTCGGAAGCGTGCTTGTCGAATCGGTGTTGGAGTTCGTAGACTTCAAGGGCGCTAAGTCGTTGATCCGCGTCGCCAACTCTTTTAAAGCTTCCGTTCGATACTCCCTTTGATTTTACGAAGCATGGGCCATTAACAGTTAACGGAGAAATGGTGACTACGACGCATAGTTGTGTGTCCACTTTTAACAGCTCGACGGAATAGTCTGGGACTGGTTCCACGCGAATTGCGTGCTGGTCGCTGGTATTTAGACCGCTGCGGATACGGTCCTCAACGTCCTTGGCATTGAATCCTGGAGCTGGAGTGAACGATGGTTCTTCTAAACCCAGTACGATGATTCCGCCATTACTGTTAGCGAAAGCGCTTACCGTTTCCCAGAAACTTTTTGATTCACTCTTATGCGCCCATGCCTTTATTTCTATCAAAGCGTCATCTCTGCCGAGGGTACGGAGGCGGGCAAGGTGGGAATCTAGTTCAGATTGTTTCATGGGGACCTCACTGTCGCTCAAAGACTATTAAGCCTCACTGTATACAGTGAGACCGTCATTTTCTATAGTGAGGGCGTCACTTTATATAGTGAGACCGTCGTTTTATGTAGTGAGGACCTAATTTTCTGCAGTGAGGGCGTCACTTTATATAGTGAGAGCCCATTTTTATATAGTGAGGCTATTGTGGGACAGCGGAAGACGTATTAGTGTGGGGCACACTGAATGCTTGATTCCTATGCGTGCTCGTTGAGGGGAAATGATGACTGACACCGCCACGGTTAAGGAACTACGTCGTCCCACGGCTTCGTTAAAGCGGTTAGCCACTGTAGAAGCCATTTTCGGCTATATTATGGTGCCATTTTATGTGGTCTTGCAATACGTTTTCCCAAAGCGGAAGGAGAAAAGCGACCGCCAGCAAGGGGCAATTAAAGGTTTCATTGCCACGTGGGTGAAGTCGATTGGTATCGCGGTTGGTGCAGGAGCACTACTTGGCGCGGTGGAGTGGGTATTGGCCAAACTGCTTGGTCGCAGGCTTCTCGATGGCATCCCCGCCGTCCTGACCGGAATCGGCATTCCGGCACTGGTCGGGGGCTGGTTGATTGATAAGCGCAATCGCTTGCGCGGCGCGATGATTGCGGCGGTGGCAACGCTGCCGCGCATCGTGGTTTCTGAAAGTTGGGTCCGCGATAAATCGAGTGATGAGGAATTCGATAAGGAAATGAACACCGCGCGGGATCGCCTGTACGCAGTGCTTAACGATGCCTCCTGATTCAAGCGCCAGTGGACTTCGCGATAGTAATCAGTTCGTGAGCCAACCGGGGCGGACGGCGGTGTCCTGACCAGATTGCTGTGAGCGGGCGCGTGATCTTGTCGCCCTCTAAAGGCACTCGCAGGAGGTTGCCATTGGCGAGCTGATCGCGCACGGCAAGCTCACTCATTACTGCGGGGCCGGCACCGGAAGCTACTGCGACGCGCACGGCCGCAATGCTGTTGAGTACCTGGGCTGGTGTAGCAACGTCCAGGCCAGCCAGATGGTCTTGCTGGGCTACGAAGGTTCCGGAGCCGGGTTCTCTTACAACAAGTGCTGTTTCAGCCAGCTCTTGCAAGCTGATTCGGCCCTGTCGCGAGGCCCATGGGTGGTGCGGGGAAATCACCACAAAAAGCTCGTCTTCCTGGACAATGTGAGCATTAAGCTGCACCGGTACATGTGGCGTTTCGATGAAACCTACATGGAAATGCCCATGCCGAACCTGTGAGATAACTTCTGCTGAATTCACCACGGAAATAGCAACCTGGACATCGGGATATCGTTCGCGCAGCGCAGCAATCCACACCGGCAAGAGTGTCTCCGCGATGGTCAAGCTGGCGCCGACACTGAGCGCCTTCTGCGATTCGTCATGGTTCTCCGCGACCCAAGATTGAAAATCACGAGCAGCATCCAGGACTTCACGCGCATGCGCAGCGAGAGAAAGCCCGAAAGGCGTAGGCACTGAGCCGCTGGGACGACGATCCAGCAAATGGCTTTGCATCGTTGCCTCAAGCTCGGCAATCGCGCGGCTTGCATTGGGCTGCGCCATTCCGACGCTGCGTGCTGCGGCGCCGAGGCTGCCGCTGTCAACTACTGCGACGAATAGTTCCAGTGTGCGGAGGTTGGGTCAGCGGTCCTGAGCAGGGGTCATATCAGTAGTATATGCCCGGATGTGTAATTGCCGTCTACCGCAAACCACGTTGCGCGTTGAGACTTTAAAACATGTCTACCGGAATCTTGGCACCTGCTTCAATTGAAGTTCAACCGCGCGCACGAGCAATCACGACGTATGCGCCCGGGCTGCTGCTGTGCCTGGTTGGCGCTATTATCGCGATGCTCTTCAGTTCTTTTATACCGGGGCTTAGTGCGATGATCGTGGCGATTATCGAAGGGATCGCACTAACGAACATGACACAGCTTCCCAGCACGTTTTCGCCAGGTATCCAAGTAGCAGCTAAGACTTTGCTGCGATGGGGAATTGTGTTTCTGGGACTGAAACTGGTTAGCGCAGATGTCCGCGGCCTCGGGCTGCCGATGCTTCTGGTCATCGTCTGCATTGTCTCCGGTGGAATCATCGGCCCGCTGCTTATCGGCCGCCTGCTGAAGATGAAGCCCGCGCAGGTATTGCTCATTGCCTGCGGATTCTCCATTTGCGGCGCGGCGGCCGTCGCGGGTGTCGAAGGCGCAAGCGATGCGGAAGAAGACGTAGTCATTGCCGTCGCGTTGGTGGTGATATTTGGAACCATCATGATTCCGACCATCCCGTTTCTCGGTGCCCTTGCCGGTTTAGCCCCGGAGACGATGGGGATGTGGGCCGGTGGATCAATTCACGAGGTTGCCCAAGTCGTTGCCGCCGGAGGCGTAATAGGCGGAAGCGCTCTGGAAATAGCCGTCGTGGTTAAACTCGCGCGCGTTCTAATGCTGGCTCCAGTCGTATTCATTCTGAGCCTTGTAAAACGTCGTCAAAGTAGCGGCGTGCAGACTACGGGCCATGAGAAGCGCCCACCAATAGTCCCGCTGTTTATCATCGGTTTCTTATCGATGGTCCTTCTTCGCTCCACCGTTGACCTTCCCGAGCCCGTCCTCGCCACCGGCGACTTCTTACTGCAACCGCGATGTTTGCTCTCGGGTGCGGGGTGAAAATCCAAAGTTTGTTGCACGTTGGTGTGCGACCTTTCGTCCCTGCCTTTGCGTCAACAGTGTTCGTCGCAACCATCGCATTTGTAGGCATTGAGCTTGTCTAATCGGCGTGCCTGTGGATAACTATGCCATTTCGTTGACATGTCATGTGAAATTCGGGTCGGTTTTCAAACTTTCTCTGGCCAGGGCTTGCGGTCGCGTTTTAACGTCGAAGTCATGAACGGATATGAATTATTTGAAGCCTTCGACAGAGGTGGCGTGGGCATTTTGCGCGACTTCTTTGAGCTTTCGCCCTACGACGTAGCTACTGAGGGACACAGACTTTCTACAGCGCAGAAATATGCTCGGCTGGCCAGAGTTTACTTCGGGTCCTGCGACTCGCCGCGTGTGCAGCAAGAGGCTGTCGCACTTGCCGAAGAGCGCAGGTTGGGCATTGAGTTCTTAGAGATGGTTAATAAACACGCGAAGAAGTTGAAAGCGCGTGGTGCCGCGTGGAAGTTACGTGCAGAACTCATCGCGTATGAGGGAAGCTACGAAGAAGTCGATGAGCATGGCAAAAGGCGCGTGACCGAAGAAGGCGGCGACAAAGCCAAACAATCTGGCGTACGCGTAGGCCGCGCAATAGACGGGCTGCGCACCATTAGCATTACCGATACCCAACGACGCATTACTGATTTGGAAAAGACCCTCGACGCGGCCGCCGAAGACGATGACCAACCGCGCTCCGAGGCACTGCTCGAGCCTTTCTGGGACCTCATCGAAGGAACCAGCACGGGTCTTATCAAGCCTGAATACCGCACCGTGATTGCTCTTGGGCTGGATAACTCTGCCAAAATCTTCAGTGGCGAAGGCGACGATGTCAACGTCGGCGCCTCTGACGGCACCACCATGACCGGTGCCGAAATTGTTAATGCCGCGATGGAAGGTGCTTTAGGCGAAAAGCTTTACGTCGGTTTGTTCCATCCCACCGCCGGGCCGGTCAATCTCTACGAGGCACGCTTCGCTTCCGACAAGCTGCGAACCCTGGCTATGACCGAGAATCTCGTCTGCCCCTGGCCGGACTGCAACGTGCCGGCCGACAGGTGCCAAGTCCACCACATCGACGCCCACAAACACGGTGGGCATACCAAGCCGTCGAATCTGACGATGTTGTGTAAGTATCACAACGGCGTCAACGATGACGGCCCGGCTACGCCGGGCGGGAAGAAAAGAGGACCAGGCAAACCAAAATGCGGCAAGCCGAAGCGGGGAAGAATGCACCGACACCGCGGCAAAGTCCGCCTGCGCACCCCAGGCGGCAAACTACTCGGCAATACTCACGACCTCAGCAGCATGGGAGCGATGAACCTGATCTAATAGGGCATAACCACGCTGAAACTGTGGACCGAAAGGTGGAAGAGAAAATAAACCCAATCGACTAAGGTTGTTGACATGAACGCAACCGCAGTTGAGATCATTTCTTCCCGCGCTGTGCCGCTTGGTGGTCCGCGTGCGATGACGGTTCATCGTACGCTGCCGCACCGTCAGCGATCGCTCATTGGCGCGTGGTGCTTTGTCGATCATTTTGGTCCCGATGATGTGTCAAAGACCGGTGGCATGGACGTTGCGCCGCACCCGCACACTGGTCTGCAGACCGCGACGTGGCTCTTTACCGGCGAGATCAGCCACATCGATGCCGGCGGCGGACGCGGCTTCGTGCATCCCGGTGAGTTCTACCTGATGACTGCCGGTAACGGCATTTCGCATACAGAAACCACCACCGAGAAGACCACCATCTTGCATGGCGTGCAGTTGTGGATTGCGCTGCCGGATGCCACGCGCAGTACTGCCGAGCGCGACTTGGCCTATTTCAAACCGCCAGCTACCGAGCTCGATGGCGGTCAGCTCAAGGTGTTTATGGGTGAGCTCATGGGTGCATCCAGCCCGGTGCATTCGCACACACCAATGGTCGGTGCGGAAATCACCATCGACCCACACTCAGAAATCGTGCTGGATCTGAATCCAGAGTTTGAACACGGCGTGATCGCTGACTCTGGCACCATCGTGGTCGCAGACACCGAGCTGGAAAAGACGCAGATTGGCTACACCGGCATCGGTGAAAAGACTCTACGCATCCGCAATGATTCCGATGAGATCGGCCGAGTGCTGTTTATCGGCGGCGAACCACTGCGGGAAAAAATCCTCATGTGGTGGAATTTCCTCGGCCGCGACCACGACGAAATCGTGCGCTACCGCGATATTTGGCAAGCCAGCCAGGGCGAAGATGTCGACGGCCAGTTCGGCTTCGTCGACGGCTACATCGGCCACGGTGGCGTCGGCGAAGACGGCCTCGGCCGCAACGCCGATGGCATGACGTGGCTTCCCGCGCCGAATCTCCCCAATGTCCGAATGCGCCCGCGCACTCTCACCGAACCTGTCGCGCGGCCAAACACGAAAATCTAATGAACGGAAACTGGGGTCTTGAAAGTGGATGCAAATCCGCAACGAGACCCCAGTAAATCCGCAACGCGCTTCAACTACCTGCACGAATGTGGAAAATGAACGAATACTTGGTTCAGCGCCCTGTGGCTTCTTCTAAACTAGGAATTGGCCGCACTGGATGCTTGGATGGCGTTAATTATTTTCTCAGTAAGCAAATGTACGGTCGTCCAGGAGCCACCGAGATCCTTTAGATCTTCAAAGTTGGTGAGTTCACTGGGGATTCTCTTCTTTGCCCTTCTAATCGCTTCTTTATGCTGTTCGTTCTCATTAGGAAGTTGAGAACTACTGCCTTTTTGATAATCAGGTATGTAGCGGTTGAGTCGATCAAGAATCTCTTTTCGAGTTCCGGCGCCAGTACCATCTTCGAAATGTAGTAGAAGCCACCATTCGAATTGAGGAAGGCTGAGTGCGATTCCCCTATCCCCACGTTGGGAAGCCCAACTCCAAATCTCTTGGATCTGATCATCTTCCCATTCATCCCGGTCAATGACGCACCATGCCTGATCCCCAGCCCTCAATGAACCTTTGCTTCTTAAATCCTCAAGCATTCTATCTGCTTGAGCCATAACCGCGGTTGGGTTGCTGCCTTTACCAGTATTTACCATTAGCTGGACTTCGGATATGTGTCCTTTGAATTGTTCGAAATATGCCTTTTCTGTTTTCCCTTCAACGGCCAATACGAACTGGGTCCGATAATTTCGGTTATTAGTTTTACGTCGCGATTGAAGCCTAGCCATTTTCTACCTCGGTGAGCCGCTCTGCCCACTGGGAAAGACCCAAGGGCTTGATGCTTGGAACGCCTCCAAACCGGCCTGCTAGATAGCTCTTTCGAAGATCGAGATCTTTGCGCGCCTCCCGATATTCAGCAACTCCAATAAGCATCGAAGATCCGCTATTGTCTTTTTCCACCACCCACATTTCATCGCGTCGCAAGCGATCTGGATCCATTAGGAGTAAGTCATGGGTTGTGAACAATAGTTGGGCACGACTGTCTGCGGAACAGGTGGCAAGGAAGCCATCTATGAGCGCACGAGAAAGCTCAGTGTGGAAGCTGCGATCGAGCTCATCTATGACTAGGAGTAGAGGACTTTCCTCGATGGCTAGTGTAACGAAAATTCCTAGAAGTCGAATTATAGATTTGGTGCCGTCTGATTCTTCATGCCACTCGAGAGGGTATTCTCCATCGGATCCTATGTGTAACAGGCGGATTCTGTTCGCGGTCAATTTGCCGTTCGCATCTTTGCTGATTTCGAATCTTCCTGCCATGGTTTCTACGGAGGCAACATCGTCTTCGTTGTATTGTTGACGCAGGTAGTCTTCAATACTTTCAGTAAGCTGTAATGAAGAAAACTCGACCGGCTGCCTCTTAATTCCGCATATTCCAAGATCAACAGCTTTTAACACATCATCTGGAATCGGGATGTGAAGCCCAGGGATAAAAGATATGGCCTCAGCAGAAGGATCAAATACGCCAGCAGGGAGCGTTAGTGTGCGGCGTGTCCATTTGTAAGGAGCTGTTAAAAGCTCCGAATGGGGAACCGAACTATTCAGCGATGAACCGAAGAAGGCAACCGTGGGCACGTTTTCGGGAATGCCTTCGATGTATGTCTCTAGCTTCTCTGAGCTGATTGACTTCCCGAGGTCAATGGTGGCCCCGTTTCTTTCGAATATCACCTTTTCAGTACGGCTAAGGTGTTGTATTAGTTTCTCATTTACAACTGTTTTACGGTCGTATTCAATGCTGTACTCATAAACTCGATCGTCTAAGGAAAATAGAGCCTCGAGGTAGGTTGGCTTAATTAGGCTTGAGGGATCGAGCTTGAACGGCCGATATGGTAGTGGCTCTCCGGATCGAGGGGGATCATGAAGCAGCTTCCGCAAATCACTTAGTGCGTTCACAAGGTTTGATTTTCCCGAAGCATTAGCTCCGAACACTGCCGCGATTGGTGTAACAGATAGTTGGTAGCGCTTTTCCAATCGCGGGAGCCGCTCACGGAACTTTTGTTCTTTGGATGAAATCATACTGAAGGTGGTTTTTTCCCGGAATGAACGGTAGTTTCCTACAGTCAACTCTAAAAGCATGACTCCTCGTTCCTTAATTTCAATCTAGTAAACTTACATGATGATACGATATTTTCGCGTCTTTCCTGATCTAACTTTAACCTATGAAGACCGCTTTGGTTGGTTAATGCCCACGCAACTGTCGCAGGTATGAGTGAAAATCGTATTTAAGTGTGCCCTCCATGAGGAACTGTAAAAATAGGGCACCGTAGCGCATAATGAGTCGGGTCAACTGGTCTTCTGCGTATTCTTGATCATAGTGAGAATCAGCACGACGGCGACCACCGCAAAAATCGCGATGCCAGGAACGCCCATGGGCGCAGCAAGGACGCGGTCCCAGGTATCACCGGTTGCAACAAGCATCGCGGGGAAACC
>OMJG01001086.1_pt1 | contig 17159 bp, 16 predicted proteins | sample 1646431 | NCBI WGS metagenome assembly OMJG01 (sample SAMN03771674, study PRJEB25209) | food metagenome | isolation source: Cotija cheese | place: Mexico:Jalisco,Michoacan | collected 2011-12-12
GTTTAACAAAATGATGCAATCAATCATGTAATTATGTTTCATCAAAAAAATCATGAGAGTGGAACAACGAAATAATTTTTATCAATGTTTTTCCTATTTCCGCTTCTAGCCTAGTTTATCTTTTTAAATAATATAATACATAATTTTATTATGTAAACCATACCAACCAACAACCCTTCCTCTCCAAATTTCTCTTTGACTTTTCTTCAATCTATGGTAAACTTATTACAGTTTAATAAAGAAATCGTAAGTCTTTAATTGAGAGTACCGAGATGCTCCGAAGACAGGAAGTTTCAACAAGTGTAGTTAGAATAACTGTATCTACGCCTCTAACTAGACTTGAGTCATTATACTTAAGCAGACGTTTAAACGTAAATGGTGTAATGGATTCTGACAGGAATCGGATTCCCGTGTCTCTCAATGAGAAGACACGGGATTTTTTTATAGAAAGGTGAGGGCGAGAATGTCAGAACGTATTGTGTTAGATGAAGCAGCAATGAAACGTACGTTAACGCGTATGGCACATGAAATCCTAGAATACAATCGAGGGACGAAAGACCTTGTATTGCTCGGTGTGAAGACACGCGGTGAATTTCTAGCGAAGAGTATTCAAAGCAAGATTCAACAAATTGAAGATACAACTGTTCCGACAGGTACCATTGATATTACACAATTCAGAGATGATTTAGAATTACCTACGCCAAAGATTTCAGAGAAGTCATTTGTGATTGATGTTGATATCACAGATAAAGTAGTCATCATCATCGACGACGTGCTTTATACTGGACGAACAGTTAGAGCTTCATTGGATGCGATACTCTTGCATTCACGTCCTCAGAAAATCGGATTAGCTGCTTTGGTAGACCGCGGTCATCGCGAACTTCCAATTAGAGCTGATTTCGTTGGGAAGAATATCCCAACTGCACGCGATGAAGCTGTTTCTGTATATGTTAAAGAAACAGACGGCCGCAACGCAGTCATAATTGAATAGCCGTACCCTTTTAAATCAGTACGAGAGACTGACAAAGGGTTTGATAAGAAAGCATTGAAAGAAATTTGTACGACCCGAGAGGTCAGCAGGTTTCGGGTCAACGAGCATCGTCTATATGCTTGAAAACTTAAGTTCAATGCACACACTTTCTTATCTCTCCCCTTAAGTCTCTTTGCCAGCTGATTGCTGTAAAGAGATTTTTTTCATGAAAGGAAGAAAAAGAGAATGGAAAATGAACAAATGTTTGAACGTACTGTGAAACCAGTACTCGATGTGAATGAGAAACCGAAGCCGTCGCAATGGGCGTTCTTGAGCTTACAACATCTCTTCGCAATGTTCGGTGCCACAGTATTAGTACCATTCCTGACAGGATTGCCGATTTCAGCAGCGCTTCTTGCATCAGGTGTCGGAACATTATTGTACATTTTAATTACCAAAGCGATGATTCCAGCGTATCTCGGATCTAGCTTTGCCTTTATTACACCGATTATTACAGGACTAAGCACACACAGCTTAGGAGATATGCTTGTCGCACTCTTCATGAGTGGTGTCATGTACGTCATTATCGGAATTCTGATTAAGTTAAGTGGCATCGGATGGTTGATGCACTTACTGCCACCTGTAGTAGTCGGACCGGTTATCATGGTTATCGGTTTAAGCTTAGCACCGACAGCAGCCAACATGGCTATGTTTGAAAATAGCGCCGACATGAAAGGTTACAATGTCACATACTTAATTGTTGCGATGATCACTTTAGTTACAACATTAGTTGTACAAGGTTACATGAAAGGTTTCTTCTCATTGATTCCAGTATTAATCGGAATCATAGTCGGATATATTGCAGCGACAATCTTAGGTATTGTAGATTTCAAACCTGTCATGAAAGCCTCATGGTTAGATTGGCCGCACATTTACTTGCCGTTCAAAGACTATACACCAAGTTTTCACATGGGGTTGATACTGTTGATGCTCCCAATCGTATTTGTCACTGTCAGTGAACATATTGGACATCAAATGGTTATCAACAAAATCGTAGGACGTAACTTCTTTGAAAAACCAGGCTTGCATCGTTCAATCATCGGTGATGGTGTTTCAACAATGTTTGCGAGCTTGATCGGTGGACCGCCAAGTACAACATACGGTGAAAATATCGGCGTACTAGCTATTACAAAGATATACAGTATTTATGTAATAGGCGGAGCTGCAGTGATTGCAATCATCTTAGCCTTTGTCGGAAAGTTCACAGCATTGATTTCATCTATCCCAACTCCAGTAATGGGCGGGGTATCCATTCTCTTATTCGGTATTATCGCTTCAAGCGGCTTAAGAATGCTGGTTGAAAGCAAGGTAGATTTTTCGGAAAACCGTAACTTAGTAATCGCCTCAGTCATCCTAGTCGTAGGAATCGGAAACTTAATGTTCGATATCCACGGCGTGAAAGTAGAAGGAATGGCATTAGCAGCATTGTCAGGCATTGTTTTGAACTTAATTTTACCTAAAGCTAAAGCGTAAAAAATTTAAAAATAAAATTTATCCAAATCTTAGGGGGATTTAACAATGAAACAATTAGTATCTATGGAAGACTTAACAAATGAAGAAATTTACTCACTTATCGAAACTGCAATCGAATATAAAAAAGGTAACAAACCTAATAAATTTACAGACAAATATGTTGCAAACTTGTTCTTTGAAAACTCAACACGTACAAAATGCAGCTTTGAAATGGCTGAACGTCAATTAGGTTTACAAGAAATTCCATTTGAAACTAGTACCTCATCTGTTAAAAAAGGTGAATCATTATACGATACATGCAAAACTTTAGAAAGCATCGGTGTAGACGCATTAGTTATCCGTCATCCGCAAAATGATTATTACAAAGAATTAGACGGCTTAAACATTCCAGTTATCAACGGTGGAGACGGAAGCGGTCAACATCCTACACAAAGTTTACTAGATATTATGACTATCTATGAAGAATACGGAAACTTCGACGGCTTAAACGTATTGATTTGCGGAGATATTAAAAATTCACGCGTAGCACGCAGTAACTACCAAGCACTTACAGCATTAGGCGCAAATGTTAAATTCGCAGCACCTGATGAATGGGTAGATGAAACACTAGACGCACCATATGTGAAAATTGATGATGTTATCGAAGAAACTGACATTGTAATGTTATTACGTGTGCAACACGAAAGACACGACGGTGAATTGAGCTTCGATCCACATGAATATCATGAAAAATATGGCTTAACATTAGAAAGATATAACCAATTAAAACCTGAAGCGATTGTGATGCACCCAGCACCTGTAAATCGCGGTGTTGAAATCGACTCTGACTTAGTAGAAGCACCAAAAGCACGTATTTTCAAACAAATGAAAAATGGTATGTTCTTACGTATGTCAGTCATCACACACATCTTGAATGAAAAAAAGGAAGGGGTTATCTTTGATGTTGCTAATTAAGAATGCCAAAGTATTAAATAACAATGGTGAGTTAACAGAAGCATCTATCCTAGTTGAAAACGATAAAGTAAAAGAAATTGCACCTGAAATTGCGGTCGGTAACGAAGTTGAAGTTATCGACGCAAAAGGTCGCTTTGCAGCACCAGGCCTTGTGGACGTACACGTTCACTTAAGAGAACCAGGCGGTGAGCATAAAGAAACAATTGAAACTGGTACGAAAGCAGCAGCACGCGGCGGATTTACAACAGTTTGCCCAATGCCGAATACACGTCCAGTACCAGATACTGTTGAACACTTAGAACAATTGAACAAATTAATTGATGACAATGCGAGTGTACGCGAACTTCCTTACGCTTCTATCACAGTAAGACAAGCAGGCAGCGAGTTAGTAGATTTCAAAGGTTTAGCAGATCACGGTGCATTTGCTTTTACAGATGATGGTGTAGGGGTACAAACAGCAGGTACCATGTATGAAGCAATGCAACAGGCAGCTAAAGTCAACAAAGCCGTTGTCGCACACTGTGAAGATAACAGCTTAATTTACGGCGGTGCAATGCACGAAGGTAAACGCAGCGAAGAATTAGGTATTCCAGGTATTCCAAACATTTGTGAAGCTGTACAAATCGCACGTGACGTATTATTAGCAGAAGCTGCAGATTGTCATTACCATGTCTGCCACGTTTCTACAAAAGAAAGCGTACGCGCTATCCGTGATGCTAAACGCGCAGGAATTCGTGTCACTGCAGAAGTGACACCGCACCATTTATTAATGACAGAAGACGATATTCCTGGCGATAACGCCATGTTTAAAATGAATCCTCCATTGAGAAGCAAAGAAGATAGAGAAGCCTTGATTGAAGGTTTACTAGACGGCACAATCGACTGTATTGCAACAGACCATGCGCCACATGCAGCAGATGAAAAAGACCAACCAATGGTTAAAGCACCATTCGGTATTGTCGGCAGTGAAACAGCATTCCCATTATTATACACACACTTCGTGAAAAATGGAGATTGGTCTTTACAACAATTAGTAGATTATTTAACAATCAAACCGTCAAAAATCTTTGACTTGCCATATGGCACATTAGAAGAAGGTAAAACAGCAGATCTTACTTTAATCGATTTAGAAGAAGAACGCGAAATCAAAGCAGAAGATTTCCAATCAAAATCAAGCAACACACCATTTATCGGTTATAAAGTATACGGTAATCCAGTATTGACTATGGTAGCTGGAGAAGTGGCATTCAAGGAGGATTAATTAAATATGTTGGCAAAACGATATCTTGTATTTGAAGATGGTTCTATTTACGAAGGCAGAAAGCTTGGATCAGATCATTTAACTAAAGGCGAAATTGTCTTTAACACGGCAATGACAGGTTACCAGGAAACGATTTCCGACCCGTCTTATACTGGCCAAATTATCACTTTCACTTATCCGTTGATTGGTAACTATGGTATTAACAGAGATGATTTCGAATCTCTTGTACCCACTTTAAACGGAGTAGTGGTAAAAGAAGCAAGTACGCATCCAAGCAATTTCCGCAAGCAGAAAACATTTGACGCAGTCTTGAAAGAATTCGACATTCCTGGAATTTCTGGTGTAGATACACGCAGTATCACCCGTAAAATCCGTCAACACGGTGTTTTGAAAGCTGGGTTTACAGACCATGCAGAAGATATTCCAGAACTTGTCGAATCATTAAAACACTTTGAACTGTCTCGCGATGAAGTTCCTACTGTATCGACGAAATCACCTTATGTATCAACTGGCTTTGATTTAAGCGTCGTTTTAGTAGACTTCGGAAAGAAACAAAATATCGTTCGAGAATTAAATGCGCGTGGTTGTAACGTTACAGTAGTGCCTTACAACACATCAGCAGAAGAGATTATTCGGATGGCGCCAGATGGAGTTATGTTATCTAATGGACCGGGCGACCCTGAAGATGTGCCTGAAGCGATTGAAATGATTAAAGGTATTCTAGGCAAAATTCCATTCTTCGGTATCTGTCTCGGCCACCAATTATTTGCACTTTCACAAGGTGCAACTTCATTTAAAATGAAATTTGGACACCGCGGTGCGAATCATCCAGTCAAAGATTTAGCTACAGGGAAAGTAGCTTTAACGAGTCAAAATCACGGTTATGCGATTGACGCTGATTCAGTTGAACAAACAGATTTAGAAGTGACACATATTGCTTTAAATGATCAGACAGTTGAAGGCTTAAAACATAAAACGCTCCCTGCCTTTTCAGTACAATACCACCCAGAAGCATGCCCAGGACCTACTGATTCAAATTATTTATTCGACCAATTTGTCTCTATGATGAATGAATTCAAAGCGAATGAGAAGGAGCGTTACACAAATGCCTAAGAATAATGAAATTAAAACGATTTTAGTAATTGGCTCAGGACCGATTATTATCGGCCAAGCAGCCGAATTTGATTATGCTGGAACACAAGCCTGTCTTGCTTTGAAAGAAGAAGGTTACAAAGTGATTCTGGTCAACTCTAATCCAGCTACAATTATGACGGACAAAGAGATTGCCGATAAGGTTTATATTGAACCATTAACACATGACTTTATTGCCCGTATTATTCGAAAAGAACAACCTGATGCATTGCTGCCGACTTTAGGCGGTCAAACAGGTTTGAATATGGCAATCCAATTGCATGACAGTGGCGTACTAGAAGCCAATAATGTGCAATTATTAGGAACGAAGTTAAGTTCCATCCAACAAGCTGAAGACCGTGAACTATTCCGCAGCTTGATGAATGAATTAGATGTTCCGGTACCAGAAAGTGATATTGTCAACACTGTCGAGCAAGCTTTTGCTTTTAAAGAACAAGTGGGTTATCCATTAATCGTAAGACCTGCTTTCACAATGGGCGGTACTGGCGGCGGTATCTGTCATAATGATGAAGAATTGAAAGAAGTCGTCACAAATGGCTTGCATTATAGTCCGGCTACACAATGTTTAATTGAAAAATCGATTGCAGGGTTTAAAGAAATTGAATACGAAGTGATGCGCGATAAGAATGATAATGCCATCGTAGTATGTAATATGGAAAATATCGACCCAGTCGGTATCCATACAGGCGACTCCATTGTAGTAGCACCAAGTCAAACGTTGACAGATGTGGAATACCAAATGTTGCGCGATGTTTCATTGAAAGTAATTCGTGCCTTAGGTATCGAAGGGGGCTGTAACGTACAACTTGCATTAGATCCTCATTCTATGAATTACTACATCATTGAAGTAAACCCACGTGTTTCACGTTCATCAGCGTTAGCTTCTAAAGCAACAGGTTATCCAATTGCGAAGCTCGCAGCGAAAATTGCTGTCGGTTTAACTTTAGATGAAATGTTGAATCCAGTTACAGGGACTTCATATGCCGCATTTGAACCAGCTTTAGATTATGTGATTTCTAAAATTCCACGTTTCCCATTCGATAAGTTTGAAAAAGGAGAGCGTGTACTCGGTACTCAAATGAAAGCCACTGGTGAAGTGATGGCTATCGGCAGAACTTACGAAGAATCATTATTAAAAGCAATTCGTTCATTAGAATATGGTGTGCATCATTTAGGTTTACCAAACGGTGAAAGTTACGAATTAGACTACATAAAAGAACGTATCTTACAACAAGATGACGAACGTCTCTTCTTTATCGGAGAAGCGATTCGTCGTGGTACTACATTAGAAGAAATACATGAAATGACGCAAATCGATTATTTCTTCTTAAATAAATTTCAACATATTATTGATATCGAACACGAATTAAAAGAACATAAAGGCGACATCGAATATCTAAAGTATGCTAAAGATTACGGTTTCAGCGATAAAGTAATTGCACATCGATTCGATATGACAGAAGATGAAGTGACGGAATTGCGTAAAGCCAACGACATCCATCCAGTGTACAAAATGGTCGATACTTGTGCAGCAGAATTTGAATCTTCAACACCTTATTATTACGGTACTTATGAAAGAGATAATGAGTCAATAGTAACAGAGAAAGAGAAAGTCATTGTATTAGGATCAGGTCCAATCCGTATCGGTCAAGGGGTTGAATTCGATTACGCAACTGTACATGCAGTATGGGCGATTCAAAATGCAGGATACGAAGCAATTATCGTCAATAACAACCCAGAAACAGTATCCACTGATTTCTCCATCTCTGATAAATTATACTTCGAACCTTTAACAGTTGAAGATGTAATGAATATTATTGATTTAGAACAGCCTAAAGGTGTAGTAGTGCAATTTGGCGGACAAACTGCAATCAACCTGGCGGACAAGTTAGCTGAGAAGGGTGTTCGCATTTTAGGAACTTCTTTAGAAAACTTGAATCGTGCAGAAGATAGAAAAGAATTTGAAGCGTTACTCAACAAAATCCATGTGCCGCAATCTAAAGGTAAAACAGCAACTTCTCCAGCAGAAGCATTAGAAAATGCACGCGAAATAGGCTATCCAGTGGTCGTACGTCCTTCATATGTGCTTGGCGGACGTGCAATGGAAATTGTATACAACGATGCGGAACTTGAGAATTATATGAGAGAAGCGGTGAAAGCAAGTCCAGAACACCCGGTATTAGTCGACCGTTACTTAACAGGTAAAGAAATTGAAGTCGACGCTATCAGTGATGGTGAAACGCTGATTATTCCAGGTATTATGGAACATATTGAGCGAGCTGGCGTACACTCAGGTGACTCCATTGCCGTATACCCTCCGCTAACACTCACACCAGATGAAATCAGCACCTTAGAAGATTACACAACGAAATTAGCAAAAGGTTTAGACATCATCGGCTTAATCAATATTCAGTTCGTACTTGCACATGATGGGATGTATGTATTAGAAGTGAATCCTCGTTCAAGCCGTACGGTACCATTCCTAAGTAAAATCACTCATATCCCGATGGCTCAGTTGGCAATGCGTGCTATCTTAGGTGAAAAGTTAAGTGATTTAGGATATCAACCTGGACTTCAACCTTATACAAAAGGTGTCTTTGTGAAAGCACCAGTATTCAGTTTCAATAAATTAAAAAATGTAGACATTACTTTAGGGCCTGAAATGAAATCTACAGGTGAAGTAATGGGTAAAGATTTAACGTTAGAAAAGGCGTTATTCAAAGGGTTGACTGCAAGTGGCGTAGAAGTTAAAGATCACGGAACAGTCTTAATAACAGTAAGCGATAAAGATAAAGACGAAATGGTTAAAGTGGCGAAACGTTTGAACGAAGTCGGCTATAAAATTTTAGCGACAGCAGGCACAGCTCAGAAACTTTCTGAACATCACATTCCGGTTGAAACAGTCGGTAAAATCGGTGGGGAAGACGACTTGTTGACACGTATTCAAAACGGCGAAGTACAGATTGTCATTAATACTATGACAAAAGGGAAAACAATTGAAAGAGATGGATTCCAAATCCGTCGTGCTTCAGTTGAAAACGGTGTCCCTTGCTTAACTTCATTAGATACAGCAAATGCACTTACAAATGTCATTGAAAGTATGACTTTTACAATGAAACAAATGTAACAAAGCAGCTTTTAGAATCTTACTTTTAACAGAAGGTTCTAGAAGCGCTTCGTTCTGTAAGCAGCAAAGCTGAAACTGTAGATTTTTTTAAGAACAGACACATACATTTTACGGGAATTCATGTACAATAGAGAAAGCGAATTAATGAACGACAGCCAAGTAATTTATATTGAAGGAGGATATTTGCGGTGGAAGAAAATATTATCGTATCCAATCAGGAAATTGCGGACCGCATTTTCGAAATAAAAGTAAAAGGGCCGGTAACACGGAAAATGAAACAACCTGGTCAATTTGTGCATATTAAAGTGGGAGAAGGTTCACTGCACATGCTGCGCCGACCAATTTCTATTTGCCATATCGAACCAGAACTCGATACCTTTACGATGTTATACCGTGCAGAAGGCGCTGGCACACAACGTCTATCTGAAATGAAAGCGGGCGATACGATTGATATCATTGCACCTTTAGGAAACGGCTTCCCAATTGAAAAAGCAGAACGTAAAGCTTTATTAGTCGGCGGCGGTATTGGTGTTCCTCCATTATATGAATTATCCAAACAATTAAATCGACTTGGTATTGAAACTGTACACGTGCTCGGATTCAGAAGTAAAAAAGATGTGTTCTATGCGGAGCAATTTGAACAATTAGGAGAAACACATATTGTGACGGAAGATGGCTCAATGGGTGCCAAAGGATTTGTGACGAATGTGATTTCGGATCTGCCTGTAGATTATGATATTTATTATACTTGTGGGCCTAAACCGATGTTAAAAGCGATTAAAGAACATGAGAAACTTGCGGATGTAGAAGGTTTCTTATCACTTGAAGAACGTATGGGCTGCGGTATTGGAGCTTGTTATGCATGTGTCTGCCATACTCCTGAATCTGACACAAGTTACGTGAAAGTCTGTACGGATGGACCGGTATTTGAGAAAGGAGCAGTCATCTTATGAGCCGATTAAATGTTGAAATTCCTGGATTAGATTTAAAAAATCCTGTTATGCCTGCAAGCGGTTGTTTTGCTTTCGGTGCAGAGTTCAGTCAATTTTATGATTTGAGCGAACTAGGCGCAATTATGATTAAAGCAGCAACGAAAGAAGCGCGTTATGGCAATGAAACACCACGCGTAGCTGAAACAGATAGCGGTATGATTAATGCTATCGGGTTGCAAAATCCAGGTGTGCATCACATTATTGAACACGAATTGAAGAAGCTTGAACAATTTGATGTTCCGATTATCGCCAACGTAGCAGGTTCGATTGAAGAAGATTATGTTTATGTAGCGGAACATATTTCTAAAGCACCGAATGTGAAAGCATTGGAATTGAATATTTCTTGCCCGAATGTTAAAGAAGGCGGAATGCAATTCGGTGTTGATCCACAAGTGGCTGCTGAATTAACACGTAAAGTAAAAGCAGTGTCCGAAGTGCCAGTTTACGTGAAGTTATCACCTAATGTCACAAATATTGTTGAAATGGCAGAAGCGATTGCAGAATATGCAGATGGTCTTACTATGATCAACACTCTAGTCGGTTTACGCATCGATGGTAAATCAGGCAGACCGATTATCGCGAATACCGTAGGCGGTTTAAGTGGACCAGCGATTAAACCTGTAGCATTGCGTATGGTTTATGAAGTGCGCAAAGCAGTAGATATTCCAATTATCGCAATGGGCGGCGTACAAAACGCACAAGATGTCATTGACTATATTTCAGTAGGTGCGAATGCAGTCGCAGTCGGCACAGCGAATTTCCAAAATCCAATGGTTTGCAAAGAAATCATTGATGAATTACCAGCTTTATTAGACAAACTTGGTGTCAACCATATTAATGAATTGTACGGAAGAACTCATGAGGTGACGAAATAATGACAAACACAAACTTACCTTTACCGATTATTGCGCTTGATTTCGCAACAGCAGAAGAAGTAGAAAATTTCTTAGATTTATTTGATGAACCTTTATACATCAAAATTGGTATGGAACTTTATTATCAAACTGGTCCAGAATTAATCAACCGTATTAAAGACCGTGGCCATCATCTTTTCCTAGATTTGAAATTGCATGATATCCCGAATACGGTTAAACAAGCGATGGCAGGACTCGGCCGTCTGAATGTTGATTTAGTGAATGTACATGCAGCAGGCGGAACTGAAATGATGCGTCAAGCAGTAGAAGGATTACGCAGCGTTAACAAAGATACAAAGATTATTGCTGTGACACAGTTGACTTCTACAACTGAAGAAATGTTGAATAAAGAACAAAATATCCAAACGACTATTGAAGAAGCGGTATTGAATTACGCTAAACTCACTAAGCAAGCAGGATTAGATGGTGTTGTATGTTCTCCGTTAGAAGCGAAATTGCTCACAGATGAACTTGGACCGGAATTCTTGAAAGTAACACCAGGTATCCGTCCAGCAGATTATGGTCAAGATGACCAAAAACGTATTACTACGCCAGATGAAGCACGCAAGTTAGGCTCTACACACATTGTAGTAGGACGTCCGATTACTCAAAGCGAGAATCCAGTAGAAAGTTATCATCAAATTAAAGAAAGTTGGTTAGGTTAATATGTCAAAGAAAATTGCTCAATCATTATTAGATATCGGTGCAGTAGCACTTTCACCCAATGATTTATTTACATGGAGTTCAGGTATCAAATCACCGATTTATTGTGATAACCGTGTAACTTTAGGTTATCCTGCAGTACGTAATGACATCCGTGATGGTTTAATTGAATTGATCCAAGAACATTTTCCAGAAGCTGAAATTGTATCTGGTACTGCGACAGCGGGCATTCCACATGCAGCTTTCATTTCTGAAAAACTAGATATGCCGATGAGCTATGTACGTTCTAAAAGTAAAAGCCATGGTAAACAAAATCAAATTGAAGGTGCACCAAGTAAAGGTAAAAAAATTGTAGTGGTAGAAGATTTAATTTCTACTGGCGGTTCTTCATTAGTTGCTGCTGAAGCATTAAGAGAAGCAGGCGCTGAAGTGTTAGGAGTGGTAGCCATCTTCACATATGGATTAGCTAAGGCTGATACAATGTTTAAAGAAGCAGATCTTCCTCTATATACTTTGAGTAATTATAATGAATTAATTGACGTAGCAGAAGATGAAGGCAAAATTTCTACTGAAGATATTAAGTCTTTAGTTGAATGGCGCGATAATTTAGCATAAGATGTACTTGGAGGGGATGACCATGTCCAATGCAGAAGTACATTCAGCACAAAATCCATTTGCACATTTGAATAAATTTTTATCGGCAAATGAAGATTATCGAACTCAAGATGACAACCAAGAACAACCAGAAAATCAATGGTTATCAAACGAACAAAGTACAAATATTTTTAAAAAAGCAAAATCAGATATTAAAGATAAAGGTTATATTTAAAATTGAGGCGAGACAGTCCGAAGCAAGTTACTGGTTCACAGAATCGGCAATTTGAGGCGGGCTGTTTTGTTTTTCAGAAATTAAAAAGCGAGAGCAGAACATTATCTTGTTCCATTCTCGCTTCAATCTATTATCTAAGATACCATCTTACAAAGAGGTAACCGAGCAGTACGATTAATACCATAACGATAATCGGCCAAATTAAATAAGACATGATTCATCAACCTCCAGTTGTATTATCTCGAATCGGGTTTTACTTATCAATTCATAATAAACGTATTATACTATGTATAGTAAGTTACATATACTGAAAAGGGTTTCGGTAAGCAAAATAGTAGGAGGGGATTTTTGTGCACATTCCAAAAGTTACGACTTTTTTAATGTTCGACAATCAAGCGGAAGAAGCAATTGAATTATACACATCGCTCTTTGAAGACAGCGAAGTAATATCTATGGTGAAATACGATGAGTTCGGCAGTGGTGAAGCGGGCGCTGTGCAACATTCGATTTTCCGATTAAAAGACCAGATTTTAATGGCAATAGATAACACTAACGGAACAGAAATTCCGATGAATCCATCTATTTCGTTATTTGTGACAGTAGATAATGCGATGGAAATGGAACGTTTATACAGCGGTTTGAAGAAAGGCGGCGCAATATTAATGGCTAAGACTGAATTAGGGCCTTATCGCGAATTTGCCTGGATACAAGATCGTTTCGGGGTTAATTTCCAACTTGCTTTAATGGATTAAAATAGAGTTATATGAGGTCTGGGATATTGATTTATTCCAGGCTTTTTTTCGTTCCTATTACTGCTATATTAATGTATAATTATATAGTAATGTACAATGTAATGAATGGAGACGAATTACAGTGATTGACATACATAGTCATATTCTTATTAATATTGATGACGGTGCACAAAGCAGCACAGAGGCAATTGAACTGATTCAACAAGCGGAGGAAGAAGGTATAACAGGTATTATTGCTACACCTCACTTTACGTCTCACTTTCCAAACACTTTTGATAAAGTAGAGTTGAAAATAAAAGAATTATGTAACCTAAGAGAAGTTGAACATTCAAATATCAAATTATACCCGGGACAAGAAGTAAGAATCAGCGAGGATTTAATCAGTCATTTAGAAAACGGTGATATCAAAGGTTTGAATCATTCACGCTATATATTAGTAGAGTTTCCGCCAAATGAGATACCGCAGTACACTAAGCAAGTGTTTAAAGACTTGAAAAGTAAGGGGTATATTCCGATTATTGCCCATCCAGAGCGCAATCAAGCGATTATTCAAGATATGCATTTGCTATTCGAATTAGTAAGCGAGGGTGCATTGAGCCAGATTACTTCTAGTTCATTAGGCGGGTATTTCGGCAGAACTTTGCAGAAATCTGCGATAGAAATGATCCAATGCAACCTTGCACATTTTATTGCCTCAGATGCGCATCATATCGGTTACAGACCATTCATTATGGCTTCTTTATTTGAAGAAAAGCACTTAGTAAAACTGCATGAGGTAATGCGAGAAATAATCCAAAATGCTGAGTTAATTATCGATAACAAAATAATTAAACGTAAACCACCGCAACTTCCAACCAAGCAGCGAAGTATCAGAAGATTTTCATTTTAAAAAGTATAGACATGATTATAACAACTACGAACTACACAAAGGAATTGAGTATAAATGAAAAATATTTTAGTAACAGGCGTAAATGGATTTATTGGCAAGAATTTAATAACAGATTTAGAACAATATAGTGACTATAAAGTGCTTCCTGTATCACAAGCCACGCCTATAATATTGCGACAACAATATTTGATGGAGGCAGATTTCATAGTTTATTTAGCTGATGACGAACAAACGCCGCTAGATAAAGCATTTATAAAGAAGAATACCCAATTCTTACAGGAATTTTTAGAGAATTTAAAGCGTAATACAAAGTTACCACCCATTTTATTTATATCATCTGCCTTCGAAGAAAAAGATTCGTTGCTGGTGCAAAGTAAACGTGCAGCTGAACAGGCTTTAAATCAATTTTCAGAGGAAAACGGAAATGTCATTTTAATTTATCGCTTATACCAAATATTTGGTAAATGGGCACAACCGGGCAGCGAAAATATTGTAGCGACTTTCTGTGATGCAGTTATACATGATGCTGAAATTACGCTTCACGATTCAGAGGTTCCGCTTCAACTCAACTACATTGAAGATGTCATCCAAGAAATCAAGCGTGCAGTTGAAGGAAATCCCACAGTTACCGAAAATGCTTTAACGGTCCCCAATACTTTCCAGATTACGTTAGGAAATTTAGTGAAGCGTATTGAAACCTTCAAGAATTTGCGCAAAAACGCTGAATTACCTAATTTAGGAGAGCCGTTTGCAAAAGCACTGTACAGTACGTATATCAGTTACTTACCTGCAGAACAGTTGCGCTATGAGCTTCTCTCGAAAGACAATTTCACCGGTACAACAGCAGATTTTCTCAAATCAACAGAAAAAGGGCAAATTTCTATATCGGTTGCTAAACCAGGTGTCCTTAAGGGCAATCATTGGCATCATTCGAAAGTTGAGAAATACTTAGTCGTATCAGGTACTGGAGTCATCCGTCTTAAAAATATATTCAGTCATCATACTATGGAATACTTTGTATCTGGCGAACAATTTGAAGCTGTCGATATTCCTGCAGGCTATGCGCATCAAATTGAAAATCTAGGTGCAACAGACTTAGTAACACTTATTTGGAGCAGTGGTGCATACAATCTTGAACAGCCTGATTCATTTTATATGGAATTATAAAAAATACTCCCTCTATTACTGCACATTTAGAGTGCATAATGATAGAGGGAGTATTGCTATTTCAGATTAGGCTTTCTGAGTATTATTTTTCATCTCTTGAATTTTATCGTAATCCGGTGTTGCGTACAATGTTTTTTGATTATCATAAGTTACAAAACCAGGTTTCGCACCTGAAGGTTTATGCACGTTACGGATTTCAGTATAATCTACAGGGACTTGTGCAGAATTTCCTGCTTTGGAGAAATAGGCGGATAACATAGCTGCTTCTTCCACTGTCGTTTCACTCGGTTCATCTGCAAAGATTACCACATGGGACCCTGGGATATCTTTCGTATGGAACCACAAATATCCTTTTCTTGCTTTCTTATTCGTTAGATAATCATTTTGTTTATTATTCTTGCCAACATAAATTAAATCGCCATCTGAAGATAAATAGGTCTGCAATTGAATTTGCGGCTGTTTCTTTTTCTTGCGGTTTTGACGTTGTTTCATGAACCCTTGTTCGGCCAACTCTTCACGGATTTCATCAATATCTTCAACAGTGATATGCGTCAACTGTTGTTCGATAGACTCAAAATAGGCAATATTTTCTTCAGTCAATTGAATTTGGCGTTCTAATTCATGTTCACGTGTCTTCAAACGATTATATTGTTTATAATAATACTGCGCATTTACAGAAGGGGATTTCGTCGGATCTAAAGGAATCGTCACTTCTTCGCCTGTATAATAATTTTGTGTAGTCAGCGACTCGTCACCTTGTTGAATACGATAAATATTCGCTGTAATAAGCTCGCCGTATAGCTGTTCTGTTTCTTTAGATTGTGTACCTTCATATTCTGCATGCAATTTCGTCAATTTATTACGACTTTTCTGTAATTGCTGCTGCACAAATTTAACTAAATCATTAGCACGCTGTTTAACACGTTCACGTTCGCCGCGCGCATCATAGAAACGATCCAGCAACTCATCAAGTGAGTCATACACGACGCTGTCATCGTCAAACTGCTTTAAGCGCATGAAATAGTAGTCTTCTTTTCCGGTTTCGTGATTTTTATGAAAAATCGGTACAGGTTCTAATTTAGTTTCTGCCATGACTTCATCGTAAGCAGCAGGCAATGTTTCAGAAGTCATAAACTGACGGCGCTCGGTGATTTCTTTAGTAATCAGTGGACTGAATCCTTCAAAGTTCTGCAATAATTGTCGCGCTACATTTCCTTGGTTGAAATCAATATATTTGAGCACTTCTTGGCCTGATACTTCGTAAGGATTCATTTTATTTTGAGTAGGCGGCGCCTCATATTTGAAACCAGGCATCACGGTACGATAATGATTCGTATTCGGAGTCAGATGCTTGAATCCTTCTATAATCTTGCGTTCGTTATCCACTAAGATTAAATTACTATGTTTACCCATGATTTCTAAGATAACAGTACGATAAATTTTATCGCCGAGTTCATCCGTACTTTGAATATCGATTTCAATATGTCTGTCGTTGCCGATTTGGCGGACGTCTTGAATAATACCTCCATCTAAGTGTTTACGGAAAACACGCGTGAACATCGGTGGATCAAAGGGATTATTATATTTCTTCTGAGTAATATGCATACGTGAAAAATTCGAATGGATGGAAAGTAATAATTGATGGTTCTTTCGGTTCTGACGCACAACCATAATAATGGTGTCATTATCAGGCTGATTGATTTTATGAATGCGTCCACCTTTAAGGAACTGAAGTTCTTCAACCATCTTTCTAGTAAAAAGGCCATCATAAGCCATTGTCATCAGCCACCTTTAATAGTTTCGTTGTACTTAATACGTTCTTATTATTGTATCATGCATAGTAAGAGTTGACACGTACAGGGCTTGTATAGAATTTTGCATGTGGCATCTATACAACTTTATAATAGATATGGTATCATTATATAATACAACAATAGCTTAGAGAGGTGGTAAGGC